>Ga0209514_10001676_pt1 | contig 37003 bp, 28 predicted proteins | sample Subgrocontami58m_FD_187452 | JGI IMG/M metagenome (GOLD analysis project Ga0209514, IMG submission 187452) | Subsurface groundwater microbial communities from S. Glens Falls, New York, USA - GMW37 contaminated, 5.8 m (SPAdes) (version 3) | ecosystem: Environmental > Aquatic > Deep subsurface >...
CGCCGACCCTATTTGCGCCGACCCTATTTGCGCCGACCCTATTTGCGCCGACCCTATTTGCGCCGACCCTATTTGCGCCGACCCTATTTGCGCCGACCCTATTTGCGATAGAGCCAATCGGCGGCCAGGGCACCGACGACGCCTGTGCCCACCGCCCAGATACGGGACGCGGCAGCGGCCGACGTGCTGACGAATGTGTCTCCCGCCTGCGCCAGGCCGGCTCCGACATAATAGGGCGGCGTCCCCAGAGCACCCATTGATAGCACATTTCCGACCGCGACCCCGGCGACCGCGCCCCCGACCAGAGCAAGCGCATGGCCCATATCGATCTGCTGTCCTGACAGCTTGCCATACGCCCAGGTGGCGCCGACCGCCCCTGCCCCGGCGCTGCCGGCTGCAATCAGACGGCTGCCGAGCATCGTGGCAGTCGGAACGGGGTCGATGATGGCGGCGCCCGACCACGGGAGGGCTCCGAAGGGGGCCGTCAGGATGGTGAAGGTGACGGTTCCCAGGACCGCACCGGCTCCGGCGGTCATCAAGCGCCCGGCGCTCGATGTGCTCGTGTGGAGATAGTCCGCGGTCCAAGCCCCTGCCACGGCGCTGGTGACGGCATAGACCCGGTTGACAGCAACCGATGCCTCGGCCGGCAAAATTGCGGCTCCGGTAAGGGCGGCTCCACCCGGAAGCGACCCCAGACCAAGGGTTGCGGCGTTGAAGGCGACGACGCCCGCGATAGCGCCGAGACCGATGACGATCGCGGTGCGGTCATATTGCGCGGGCGCCGGATCTGCCGCCGGTTGAGGCGTTTGGGCGGCGGCCCCGGCCTGGGCTGCCAGACCAAACAAAAGAGAAACAGCAGTCAGCAGGCGCAATATAACCTCGTCATGCAATCTATTGTCGACGACATCCCTGACAACTTTGTCCGCGGGAAACAAGCCTAATCTGGTGTCATGGTCCGTGCTTAGACCGCGTTGAAGCGGAAACCCTCGCCCCACTGCGTCATGCGTCCCTTCGAGGTCCCGGGGAAATGCCCGGTGCACAGTAGCGTCGAACTGTCGCAGATATGGCCGAACAGTTTGCGGCGAGATTGTCCAGCCTGCGTTGCATCGTAATCGGCCCGCATCCCGAGATCCGGATAGCGCGCCTGGAGCGGGGAGTGGATCATGTCGCCGCCGATCACCGCATCCGCGCCAGGCTTGCCGATCTGCACGGAATAATGGTCGATCGTGTGCCCGGGCGTCGGAATCAGTTTCACGACATCGCTGAGTTCATGCTGACTGGTCACGATTTCCTGCCGTCCGGCGTGGATGATCGGCAGCACGGAATCGGTGATCCATGGCTGTTTGCCGGGAGTATCGCGTTCCTTGTCCGTCCAGAACGCGAGTTCCCGGTCGGCGAACACGTATTTCGCCTTGGGAAAGGTCGGGACCCATACACCGTTCTCCAGCTTCGTGTTCCAGCCGACATGATCGACATGCAGGTGAGTGCACAGGACGAAGTCGATGTCGTTCACGGTCAGGCCAGTGGCGGCCAGGTTGCGATGGTAGGTGTCTGACTGCATCTGGTTCCAGAACGGATAGTTCTGGCGGTCCTTGTGGTTGCCGACGCAACTGTCGATCAGAATATTGTGATGACGAGTCCGCACGACATAGGACTGGATGCAGAGCACGAGTTGGTCGGTGGCCGGATCGAGATAGCTCGGCTGCATCCAGTCGCGGTTCCCGTCCAGAATCTCCTGGGTCAGGGTGGGGAAGAATTCCCTCGGTTTGAACAGGGGCGCCTCGGATTCGATGACGCGATGGACCGTCATGTCGCCAACGGTGAAGGTGAGACTCATGACGGATTGCTCCTGCGGGCAGTGGGTGGGTGGTTTTTGAGCATGGGTTGACGGGAATGGGAAGGATTGGCGGCGGCCTGAGCGGTCAAGGCGGCGGAGGCCAACGCGTTTCGCCCGGGGCCGGTTCATAGGTTTCGCGGAAGATGGTGTCCTGGACGACACCATGACTGCCGTCGTCGTAGCGGAGCAGCCAGTCGCCGGGGCGGCCTTGCAGGGGGTCGTCCTGCCAGCCGACGGGGACGGAAAGCGGCTGTGTCAGGCGGAGGGCGTGCACTGGGGTCGGGCGCTTGCGGTAGAGACCGTCGGTACCGGGTATTGTGGGGGGGATTGGGTCGTAGCTGGTGAGGAAGAAGTCGCGACGCACGGGCCATTGTTCACCGCGCGTTCCGGTGAGGATTGGGTCGCCGGCCTGATAGCGGACGTTGCCTTCGAGGGTCTTGCAGGTGCCGTCGGCGGTCGCGAACCGCGCGACCACGTCGATGGGCCGCTTGATGACCAGCAGCCCTCGGCAGAGGCCGATCAGGTCGGGGATGGCGGTCACGCGGGTAGGGAGTCGCGTTGGAGGCGGACCTGGCCATGCCATGATGTGTTTTCCTGGCCCATGGCCTCGGCGGCGCGGAAGGTCAGCGAGCGGATCGTCGGCCAATCGGTATCCGTGAGCGTCGGCCGGCAGGTCAGGTCGGTGAGTTCGTCGTGGATCAACCTAAGATCGCGCATCACTGTGCCGCTGAGGGCGATACGCTGAACCATGCCCAATCGGATCGACGCGCCATGCGATGCCGCGGCGACGGCAGGTCCTCCGGCGGTGATCATGACCAACCAGCCAATATGCGGGACGCATTGGGAGAAGAAGTGATGTGCAATCTCCACTCCCACGGCAACGAACACGGCAAGAAAGATCATATCGACCATGTGCCTCAAACGGGTCTCCGCCCGTTCCAACTTTGTGTGGTTTTGCTCATGATACCCCATTTGGTCGTGCACAATGAACTTGACCCATCGTGCGGCCTGTCCAGGCGAGTGGATTCCCGCCAACCGTGGCAGACCGTGATCGCGAACCGCGCGCTTGACCTCCGACAGCGCGACAAGCGTCAGGTCTCGACTTCGCTCGAAGGCACTACCCGTCCCCCCACCTGTATCGACACTGCTCAGAGCTCGCGGGATCACCAGCAACGGCAGACACATCCGCGCAATCCGAAGTTGCTCCGCGCCCATACGGCAGGCCGTCCATCGATCCTGCAGTTGATTGCGTCGAGCCAAATATATGAATGTGACAACTAGTCCGAGTGCGGCAAATTCGAGGAACGGCCAGGTTAGTACTTCGTGGCCGCTCGGCACCGTGGCTCCCCCCTGCTTATGAGCATCCACCGCCGAACGATGATCAACCAGGGTGGCAGTCACAGCGGCGATGACGGCAAACGCTCCCAAGATATGGGTGACCCATATCTGGTCGCGATGGATATAAGAACCAAAGAGCGCGCTGCGATCCAGCCGTTCGAAACGTGCCACCTGCGGACTGTTCGGGTCCTTAACCTTTGCATCCGGAGACTCGTTGGCAGCGTCCGAACGAGGGAAATAGGCGCGGGGATGTGTGTTTTCGCTCGCCCATTTTTTGAATGCCTCGCGACGGCTTGGCTCTCCGTCGGGGCGCTTGCGGAGCCATTTCCAGATCCATGGCAGCGCGTGGCACCAATTCGACGATAGAAGGATGAGAAAGATTTGCTCGATCCAACCGAAGACATATCGCCAAACGCATCGCCTGCCAGGCGCATCGGGATCGAGCCCGAGTGTCACACCCGGGTCAGTCGGCAGCGGCGGAAGCGGATCTCCAAGTTCAATAACCACTTTCCCGAGTTCGCGGGCACGCTTGACCAACTTGTCCCCGAGGCGGCCCGAGCCGGTGAGAACGACATCTGACAGTGCCAGCGCGACTTCGTCCAAATCACGTTTGGTATCACCTGACGGCTCGCTCGGCGGCATCGGCGTCACGGCAAACGGCCAATCGTCAGGCACATTGACATCAGACCCAAGCAAGATTTCGCAATCGTCGCGCTCTCGACAGAAGTTTTGGACGAAGGCGAGTTGTGTCCCACTGTTGATTCGAATCAACACGCGAACCCGCCGACCATCTCGGGCTGTCGTTTCGCGCAGGCGCCGCATCATTGGTTCGCAAAGTGCAATTTCACTATCGGTCTTGTCGTCGCACGGTCGGAGCAACTCGGGCGCGAACAGGACGATCAAGATCGGGTCGACGGACGGGGACGCTGGTCCGGACATGCTTGGCTTCTCCGACCTATCCAACACGGTCACACATTGGTGCGCGACTACGCTATCGTGCCACAAACGAATGAGCGGTGTGAGCGGACCTGGGCCGGTTGGCTACGGTACCGTGAGCTAGGTCGCCATGGAGGTCACGGAAAAAAGACCTGGTGACTCCCGAACGCCACGGAATCGTTCGGCGCATGAAGCGGAGCCGAACCGACGGCGAAGCATTCTTGCCATGGGCCGCGGGGACTTCCACCAGCGGAAACACTGCGGGTTTCCCCCCGCACCATGAAAAACCCCTGGTGAGCCCGCTGGGACTCGAACCCAGGGCCCCAAGATTAAAAGTCTCGTGCTCTACCAACTGAGCTACGGGCTCATCCGCACCGGCCCTTTCAGGACCGGCTTTCAACGCCGGACACGTCAACGAGAGGCGCCTTGAACGACATGACGAGCCATCGGTCAAGCGCGATCCGACGCCTCGACTATCTGGTCTGCCATGTTGGAAGCGCGGCAGACCATCTCAACCACCTACGATCGCGACGGCAACACCGCCGCAATCGCCACAGCATCACCCCGCATCAGCGGCAATCTGCGCCTTCACGATCCGGTCCGGGTTGGACACGGTGCCACCCCCGCCGCTGCCGCGCTTGATCTGGTCAACGAACTCCATGCCCTCGGTCACCTGCCCCCAGATCGTGTATTGCCCGTCAAGGTGCGACGACGGCGCGAACATGATGAAGAACTGGCTGTTGGCGCTGTTCGGGCTCTGGCTGCGCGCCATGCCGCAGGTGCCGCGCAGGAACTTCGCCTCCCGCGTGAACTCGGCGCGGATGTCGTCCAGGTCGCTGCCGCCGGTGCCGGTGCCGGTCGGATCGCCGCCCTGCGCCATGAAGCCTTCGATCACCCGGTGGAACGGCGTGTTGTCGTAGAACCCCTTCCGCACCAAGGTCTTGATCTGCGCGACATGCATCGGCGCCAGGTCGGGACGCAGCTCGATCACCACCCGCCCATGCGGGATATCGAGATACAGCGTGTTCTCAAGGGGATTGGACGCACTCATGGGAATTTCCTTCTGAAGGCCAGCAACGTGGAGGCAAAAAACAATCCTGGTGGGTGTCAGGCAACGACGATCGGTGGACGGTTGGGGCCATCGTCGGCGTCACCCAACGGTCCACGTGTCACGGTCTTCGTGCCGACACCGGCGAATATGGCCTGCCCCCGCCCTATCACAACCGGGATACCAGCACCTACTTCACGTCCGCGGCGACGCGCATCCGCACGATACGATCCGGCGCGCCGGATACGATCCCGTTCGCGCCACCACGCTTGATCTGGTCCACGAACTCCATGCCTTTCACGACCTGACCCCACACCGTGTATTGCCCGTTCAGGCTGGGAGTCGGAGCATACATGATGAAGAACTGGCTGTTGGCGCTGTTCGGGTCCGATGACCGCGCCATGCCGCACACGCCCCGCAGGAACTGGCGCTGACTGAACTCGGCCGGCAGGTTCGGCAACGGACTGCCACCAGACCCGCTTCCGGTCGGATCGCCGCCTTGCGCCATGAACCCGTCGATCACCCGGTGGAACGGGGTTCCGTCGTAGAAGCCCTGACGCGCCAGGGTCTTGATCCGCTCCACATGCTTCGGTGCCACGTTCGGCAACAATTGGATCGTCACCTGGCCCTGTTTCAGGTCCAACAGAATGGTCTGCTCGGGATCCAACGGTGCAGGTTGAGCATGGGCAGGGCGGCTCAGCCCCCCATTCAGCCCCAACGCCCCAGCGGTGAGGGTCAGGGCGGACGTTGCAATCAGGCTACGGCGGTGCATCGACGCCTCCGGCAAGGAACAAGGATGGGGGGATAGCAGGATTGGGGACGCGGTTCAGCCCCGAATGCGTTTCATCACCCGCTCATGCGTCAGAGGCGGTACGAATGACGTGATGTCACCGCCAAGATGGGCCACTTCTTTCACCAGACGGGACGCGATGAACTGGTGGCGCTCACTCGCCATCAGGAACACGGTCTCAATATCCGGCGCCATGCGGTAGTTCATGCCGGCCATCTGGAACTCGTAATCGAAATCCGACACCGCGCGCAGGCCGCGCACGATCATGCTGGCCCCCAGTGAGCGGGCAAGGTCGATCAGCAGTGTGTCGAAGGGAACAACCTCGATCACGGTGCCGTTGCGTTCGGCGATGGAACGGGTTTCCGCCTGGACCAGTTCGACGCGTTCCTCCAACGAGAACAGCGGCCCCTTCCCCAGATTGATCGCCACCCCCACGACCAGTTTGTCCAACAGGCGAGCGGCTCTGCCGATCACATCGATGTGGCCGTTGGTGATGGGGTCGAACGTGCCGGGGTACAGCCCGACGCGTCTGGGTGAGCCGGATGCCGGCGCGGTTTCAGCCATCGTTTCCTTCCTCGGTGGGCGCGCCTTCCTCTGGCGTGCCATTATCGTCCGTCTCATCCTCAAGGATTGGGAACACGCTGGTCACGTGCTCCCCGGCATTCACCCGGAACAGGGTGACACCCATCGCCTGACGCCCGGTTATGCGCACCTGATCGGCCGGCACCCGGATCAGTCGCCCGGCATCGGTGACCAGCATCACGTCGTCGCCCTGCCGCACCGGGAACGTGGCGGCCACGGCTTTCCCATTACGGGGTGCGAGCGTGATGTTGGCAATCCCCTGCCCGCCCCGCCCGGTGACCCGATACTCATAGGCGGAGGTGCGTTTGCCGAACCCTGTGTCGGTAACGGCAAGCAGCATTTCCTCGGCGGCTTCCAGGTCGGCGACGCGTTCGGCCGAAAGGGTCACATCGGCGATCGGTTCCTCACCCTCCACCGTTGGCGTCTCCGCCTCCGCTTCATCGCCACGCCGCTTCGCGTTGGCGATTTTCAGATAAGCCGCACGTTCGTCAATGGTTGCATCGACATGGCGCAGCACGGACAGGCTGATGACCTTGTCCTTCGTACTGAGCAGCTTGATGCCGCGCACGCCGGAGCTGTCGCGGCCGGCAAACACCCGCACCGTATCGTCCGACAGTTGGAACCGGATGCAGCGGCCGGTGCGGGTGGCGAGCAGCACGTCGTCGCCCTCCCGACAGGTGGCGACTCCGATCAGGCTGTCGCCCTCATCCAGCTTCATCGCGATCAGGCCGGAGGATCGAACGTTCCGGAAATCCGACAGCCGGTTGCGCCGGACATTGCCCGATGCGGTGGCGAAGACAAGATGCAGGCTTTCCCACAATGTCTCATCCTGCGGCAGAGGCAGCACGGTGGTGATCGTATCGGCGCCCAGATCCGGCAGCAGATTGACCAGCGCCCTGCCCTTGCCCTGCGGCCCACCCTCCGGCAGGCGCCACACCTTCTCCCGGAACGCCTTGCCGCCCGAGGAGAAGAACAGCACCCATTGATGGGTATGGGCATTGAAGCTGCGGGTCACGATGTCATCGCCGCGGGTTGACGCCCCCGACCGCCCGCGTCCGCCACGATTCTGGGCGCGGAACGTCTCCAGGCTGGTGCGCTTGATGAACCCATCGCGCGTGATCGTGACCACCATCTGCCCGGGCTCGATCAGGCTTTCGTCGTCCTGGTCGGACGCATAATCGGCGATTTCGGTCATGCGCGGCGAGGCGACTTCCTTCCGCGCCTCCGCCAACTCATCCCGCATCACTTCCATGCGGCGGATGCGTGAACTCAAGATTTCCAGCAGTTCCCGGATCTTCTCCGAGACTTCGGTCATCTCCGCCTGGATCTTCTCCCGCTCCAACCCGGTCAGGCGGGCGAGGCGCAGTTCCAGGATGCCGCGCGCCTGTTCCTCGGTCAGCCGGACCGTGCCGTCGGCGGCGATCACGTTGCCGGGTTCATCGATCAGAGCCAGCAGCGCCCCGATATCCTCGGCCGGCCAGTCGCGGTCCATCAACGCGGCGCGCGCCGTGGCGGCGTCCGGGCTGGCACGGATCAGGCGGATCACCTCATCGATGTTGGCGACCGCGATCGCCAGCCCGACCAGGTTATGCGCCCGGTCGCGGGCCTTGTTCAGTTCGAACCGGGCACGACCGAGGATAACTTCCTCGCGGAAGCGGATGAAGCACTCCAGCGCGTCCTTCAACCCCATCTGCCGCGGCTGGCCGTTGTCTAAGGCCAGCATGTTCACGCCGAACGTGGTTTGGAGCTGGGTGTGGCGGTAGAGCTGGTTCAACACGACCTCCGCCGTCGCGTCGCGGCGGATTTCGATGACGATGCGCATGCCGGAGCGGTCGCTCTCGTCACGCATCTCGCCGATGCCCTCGACCTGCTTGGCCCGCACCAGATCGGCAATGCGTTCCAGCAGGGTCTTCTTGTTCACCTGATACGGGATTTCGGTAATCACGATCGCCTGGCGGTCCTTGCGGATTTCCTCGAAATCGGCCCGCGCGCGGATCGTGATCGAATCCCGTCCCGTCTCAAATGCCCCCTTGATCCCCGCTCGGCCCAGAATGATCCCGCCGGTCGGGAAATCCGGCCCGGGCACGATCTTCATCAGGTCCTCGAGCGTGGTGTCCGGATCGGCGATCAGCGCCAGGGCGGCGTCGATGATCTCGCCCGGGTTGTGCGGCGGGATGTTGGTCGCCATGCCGACCGCGATGCCGTTGGCGCCGTTGATCAGCAGGTTGGGGAACCGGGCGGGAAGGACCTTGGGTTCCTTCTCGGTCTCATCATAGTTGACCTGAAAGTCGACCGTATCCTTGTCGATATCGTCCAGCAGCAACATCGCCGATTTGGCGAGGCGCACCTCCGTATACCGCATCGCCGCCGGGTTATCGCCGTCGACCGACCCGAAATTGCCCTGCCCGTCGACCAGCGGCAACCGCATGGAGAAGGACTGCGCCATCCGCACCATGGCGTCGTAGATCGAGCTGTCGCCATGCGGGTGGTATTTACCCATGACGTCACCGACGACGCGGGCGGATTTGCGATAGGGCCGGTCGGGCGTGTAGCCGGCCTCATGCATGCCGAACAGGATGCGCCGGTGCACCGGCTTCAATCCGTCCCGGGCATCGGGCAGCGCTCGAGACACGATCACGCTCATGGCGTAATCGAGGTAGGAGCGTCGCATCTCCTCCTCGAGCGTCACCGGTTGCATGTCTCCGTGAGGTCCCAACGGTGGCTCAAACGGAGGATCGATGGGCGGATCGGGCGGGGTGTCGCTCAACTGGCACTCGGTGGGTTGGTCCGGGACGCCCGGCTCGCGGTTCGGCGCTGCATCATGCGCGGCTAGATAGGCCGATTCCGCCCGGATGGCGAGGGGGGAACGTCGTGGCTCGTCCCTGCTGGGCGCAGAGCAGGATTTTTCCCGACCATGGATAAAACCTTACCTTGATGTCATCCGTGGGATCGGTATCCTCGCGCCGTTGGAAAACAGGGCCTCCGGAAATCAATCCCGATCAATCCGGGCCACCCTACAGGGGGGAACCTATGCGTTCGATTGGAAAGCGGGTCGTACGACTCGCAAGTGGCATCGTGCTGGCGACATCGCTCGCCTTTGCGGGCGGGTCAGCGATGGCCCAGGACAAGAAGGTCCGCGCAAACATGGCTGGTGCCTTTCCCAGCTCCATGGGAATCCTTGGCCCGGCACAGGCTCGCACCGTCGATCTGATCAAGAAGCTGTCCAACGGGTCGATCGACATCAAGTTCTTCGAGCCCGGTGCCCTGGTGCCCGGCAGCCAATATTTCGACGCGGTCTCCAACGGCTCCCTGGACATGGCCTATACCGCGGCGGGCTATTTCACTGGCAAAGATATCGCCTTTGCGATGTTTACCACCGTACCCTTCGGGCCAGGCGCCGGCGAATTCATGGCGTGGTACGAGTATGGCGGCGGCAATCAGCTCATGAAAGAAATGCACGCCAAGTACAATATCGTGGCAGTGAACTGCGGCTTGCAACCACCCGAAGGCTCCGGTTGGTTCCGCAAGGAAATCAAGGGTCTGGAGGACCTGAAGGGCCTCAAGATGCGCTTCTTCGGCCTCGGTGCCAACGTCATGCAGAAGCTCGGCGTCAACACGCAGCTTCTCCAGGCCGGTGAAATCTTCCAGGCCCTGCAACTCGGCACGATCGACGCGACCGAATTCTCCATGCCGACTATGGACCTGACCTTGGGTTTCTACCAGGTTGCCAAATTCTACTACTTCCCCGGCTGGCATCAGCAGACCTCGGTCGGACAGCTCTACATCTCTCAGAAAAAATGGGCGGAGTTCTCCGACCATCAGAAGATCGTCGTCGAGCAGGCGTGCAAGGCACAGATGCTGCAGGAGTTCGCCGAGGCCGAGGCCCTCCAATTCGGCGCCATGAAGGAGCTTCAGGCGAAGGGCGTGCAGTTCAAGAACTGGTCGCCCGAGATCATGGCCGCCCTGGAAGCCAAGTGGCTGGAAGTGGTCGCGGAGGAATCCGCCAAGAGCGAGAACTTCAAGAAGGTCTGGACGTCCTATTCTGACTTCCGCAAGAACTACAAGATCTGGGCAGACTACGGCTATCTGAAGTAATGTGGCACGAACGAGGGCGGGGACCGTGAGGTCGCCGCCTTTTTTCGCGTCTACGTCGTGCCGAACCGTCCCCGCATCTACCGGGCCCGCCGCCGCGACCGGACCGTTCCACCGAGGCCAGCCACTGCCACCCTTGGTTTCCACGATGAACAACGCACCGCCAGGCCGTCGCTCGCCACCCTGGACGATCGCAACGACAACAGCCTGATCACACGACAGAACAAGTGGACCAGGCAACTGGTCGGGGGATATAGAACTATGCTAGCGATGATATCTTGCGCAAATGCTATCAAACAAATACTTGAAAAACTTGCCTTCGCGTCCGGTTGGCTGCTGATCGTATTGATGTGCATCACCTGCACGGATATCTTCTGCCGCAAGCTCGGCATTCCCATTCCGCTCACCAAATTTCAAGAACTTGAATATTATCTCCACACTGGGGTGTTCTCCATGTGGATGGGATACAATTATGCCATCAACGCACATCCCCGCGTCGATTCCTACACGGAAACCCTAGGGTATCGTATCCGCGCCTGGATCGAGTTGGTCGGCTGCCTGGTGTTCGCGCTGCCCTATATGGGCCTCTTGGTCTACTACGGCTGGGACTTCTTCTGGACGTCCTATATCCAGAACGAAGCCTCTGAAAATGCCCTGGGCTGGGGCAACCGATGGGTGGTGAAGGGCGTCTTCTACCTTGGCTTGTGGCTGGTGGTGCTCGGAATTCTTAGCGTCATGGCGCGGCTGATCGCCTATCTGTTCGGTGGTCTGGAACAAAAAACAACCGGCCTCGATCTCGGCCACGTCGAACTCGAAGCCTAGGACACCACCATGATCGACTGGATCACCGACTATCTCGCCCTGATCATGTTCGTGGCGATGTTCTTCATGATTTTCTGCGGCTACCCGGTCGCCTTCGTTATGGGTGGCATGGGGCTGGTCTTCGGGCTGTTCGGCTGGATGCTCGATGTGTTTCCCATCGTCGGCATGTCCAACATCCTGCTGCGCATGTGGGGAGGGGTCGCACTGGACCAGGTGCTGGTGTCGGTGCCGATGTTCATTTTCATGGGCTCGATCCTTGAACGGTCAGGTTCTGCCGCCTCCATGCTGCGCGCGACGGAGATCCTGCTGCGCCGCACGCCCGGCGGCCTCGCCGTCTCGGTTATGGTGATGGGCACGATCCTGGCAGCGCCCATCGGCGTGGTCGGAGCCGCGGTGGTACTTCTGTCGCTGATTGCGCTGCCGCAGATGCTGGCATCCGGCTACGACAAGCAACTTGCGATCGGCACCATCGCCTCGGCCGGTACCCTGGGCATCCTGATCCCGCCCGCGATCATGCTGGTGGTGATGGCGGAAATGCTGAACGCCAACGCCGGAGCCTTGTTCCTGTCCGCCACTATGCCGGGCTTCCTCCTGTCCGGCCTTTACCTGATCTACATTGTCGCAGTGGCGATCATACAACCCCACAAGACACCCAAACTGCCTGACACCCACGGCCCGCAGACCAATGCCGAATTCTGGAGCACGATGTGGCGCGGGTTGTTCCCGATGACCTTCCTGATGGTCATCGTCATGGGATCGATCTTCGCGGGCTGGGCCACGGCCACGGAAAGTGCCGGCGTCGGGGTCTTGGGCTCGTTCATCATCGCCTGGCTCAACAGTCAGTTGAGTCTGAGGATGGTGAACGACGCTATTCGCTCAGCTTGCCGAGCGAACGGGATGGTGTTCCTGATCTATCTGGGAGCGACCGGGTTTTCTTATGTCTTCCGCACGTTGGGCGGTGATGACCTGATGATCTCAACGCTTTACTACTTCGGAATCGACACGAAATGGGAAATGCTGGCCTTCCTGATGATCCTGATCTTCCTGTTGGGCTTTCCGTTCGAGTGGATCGAGATTTGCCTGATCGTCCTGCCGATTTTCGCGCCGATCCTGATGAAATACGACTTCAGCGACCATTTAGGCGATAATTCCGGCCTGATGGTCTGGTTCGGGACGCTTGTGGCGGTGAACCTGCAAACTGCCTTCATGACGCCACCGTTCGGGGCCACGTTGTTCTACATGAAGGGCACCGCGCCGCCGGGCATCACCATGACGGATGTGTATCGCGGTATGTATCCGTTCGTGACCTTGCAAGTAGTCGGGCTGCTGCTGTGTATCGCATTCCCCGAGATCGTGCTGTGGCTGCCTCGCGCCGCGGGTCTGCTGGACTGATCCACCCGGCGGCTCCATGGCCGCCGTCGCAACCAGAGACGCGAATACGGGCGGCGGGAGCATTCTCCGGCCGCCCGTTTCATTTAGTCCCGCTTGAACCGGTAGTTGAACCGATCGCCGTCCGTCGTCACCAGACCCACTGTCGGCGACGGAAAGTGGATTGGCATCAGCAAGGTATTGGTATCCGCGACCGATGACAGGAAGGTCCGCCGTGACACCGCCGCCTGCTTTGGATCCCAGTCGACCCCCGGGCACCAATCGACCTCCCGGCACTGGATCGCATGGTGCATCATGTCGCCCGTCACAACCGCCCGCTGCCCGCGGGAGAAGATGTTGACGCAGCAATGGCAGGGGGAATGTCCTGGGGTCGGCGTCAGGGTAATGGTGTCGTCCAGCGCATAGTCGTCATCCACCAGCAGCGCCTGCCCGGCTTCCACGATCGGCAGGCAATTGTCGCGGAACACCGTGCCGGGCGGATTGGCGCCCTTCTTATGTTCGGCCTCCCATGCGGCATATTCACGCTTGTGGAAAACGTATTTTGCATTCGGGAAGGTCGGCACCCAGCGCCCGTCCCGCAAGGTGGTGTTCCAACCCGTATGGTCGATATGGAGATGCGTGCAGAACACGTAATCCACCTTGTCGTAGCTGACGCCGAGGGCGAACAGCTCTTTCCGCCAGCGTTCCTTGCCGGGGAAGTCGAACGGCGGCGGATGGCCCTTATCCTCGCCGGTGCAGGTGTCCACCAGAATGGTGTGGTGGGGCGTGCGGACAACGAAGGTCTGGTAGGTGATGACCATCATGCCAGCCTTGGTGTCGAACACCTCGGGCTCCATGGATGGCAGGTGGTGATTCCAGGTGGCCTCGTTATAGGCCGGGAAGAAATCCTGCGGGCGCCGCCACGGCCCCTCGCGTTCGATCACCGCATCGATGGTGATATCGCCGATCCTGATTTGCCGCATGATTGGGTCTCCTCCCGAGAATGCGGGGACAGCGTATCAAGCCGTGCAAGGGGGGGAAAGCGCGAGCCTGTCGTCCCCGGCCCGTCCCGCCCGAATACCGCCCCGCCGAAGCCAATCGCGGTGATGAGCCGATCAGGCCACCGCGGCCTTCAACCGCGGCACCACATCACGGAAATACCGTTCGAGGCTGGGGTTCATCTGGTCCGGCGTCAGGCCAGGGGGCACCGCCCAGGTCACCAGATCGGTGATGCCGTATTCCTTCACGAAGGCCGACAACTCCGCCACGCAATGCTCGACATTGCCGACCACCCAGGCCTGCGGAATGCGAACATCCTCGGTATTGCCGCGCACGCCGCCGGCCCCTACCCCGCCGCCGAGGTCCTCCTGGAACCGTGCGTAGGTGCTCATGCGATAGCGTTCGGCCTGGCGCACCGAAGGCCAGTCGCGGTCGGGTTCGTCGGTCACCAGGCAGGAGCGAATGATCCCCACCCGGTATTTGTCCGGGTCGCGTCCGGTCGCGGTCAGTTCCGCCCGCCAGGGATCCAGCACGGTGGAGCGTGGGCCCTGCGGCAGCAGGTTGGTGTCGAACCGGGCGCTGCGGTGCGCGCCGGCCTCCGACATTGCCGCAACCCATAGCGGCGGCCCACCGGCCTGCACGTAGCCCGGGCGGATCGTCACGTCCTGGAAATCGTAGCGCTTGCCGCGGAAGCTGAATTTTTCGCCGGTGAAGGCGAGTTTCAGGACCGCGATCCCCTCGTCTGTCAGCGACACACGTCGGGACACCGGCAGCCCGAAGCCTTTGAACTCATGCGGCGCGTAACCCATGCCGACACCCAGCTCGACCCGACCGTTGGACAGCGTGTCCAGCACGGCCAGGTCTTCGGCAAGGCGAATCGGATGGTTGAACGGCAGCAGGCAGACATCGCAGGAAAAGCGAGCGTGCCTGGTGCGCGCCGCCATGGCCGCGGCCACCGGGATCCACGACGGCAAATAGCCATCATCCAGGAAGTGATGCTCGGTGAACCACACCAGATCCAGGCCGATGCTGTCCAGCCAGACCACCTGCTCCATCAGCGCCGCATACATCGCAGCGTTGGTCATCCCGGTTTTCGCGGTGTTGCGGAAATCATGGACCACGCCGACCCGCAGCGGCGGACGCATCAGGCGTTGCCGGAGAGGTAGTCGATGGCGGCCTGGACCCCGCCCGGTTTGTGGGGAATGCCGGCGACCCGCAGGCCCATCTCCACGCCGGACAGCGTGCCGGTCAGTTGCAGCACGCCCAGATCGCCCATGTGGCCGATGCGGAACACCTTGTCGTCGATGCGGCCCAGGCCATTGCCCAGGCTCATGTTGAACTTCTGCAGGATCACGTTACGCAGTTTGTCGGCGCTGTGGCCCTCGGGCACGCGGATCGCGGTGACACCGGGGGCATAGGCCCGCGGATCCTCGCATTGCAGTTCCAGGCCCCAGGTCCGTGCCGCGCGCCTGGTGGCCTCGGCATAGCGGTCATGGCGGGCGAAGACGTTGGGCAGGCCTTCCTCCAGCAACATCGCCAGGGCCTCGTTCAGGGCGAACATCAGGTTGATGGCCGGAGTATAGGGGAAGAAGCCGGTCTTGTTGGCGGTGACCAACGGCGCCCAGTCCCAGTAGCTGCGCGCGGTGGTGTTCGCATTGGCCACCGCCAGCGCCTTGTCGCTGATCGCGGTGAAGGACAGGCCGGGCGGCACCATCAGGCCTTTCTGCGACCCGGCGATGGTCACGTCCACGCCCCACGCATCGTGACGGTAGTCCGCGCAGGCCAGCGAGGAAATCGCGTCGACCATCAACAGCGCCGGATGTCCGGCGGCGTTCATCGCGGCGCGCACGGGTTCGACGTCGGTCATGCAGCTCGTCGACGTCTCGCTGTGCACGACGCAGACCGCCTTGATCCGATGCTCCCGGTCGTCGCGCAAGGTGGCGCCGATCGCGGCCGGATCGGCGCCGCGACGCCAGTCAGTCTCCAGCGCCTGGATGTCGAGGCCGAGCTTGCCGGCCATTTGCTCCCAAAGATGGGCGAACTGGCCGGTGCGGCTGATCAGGATGCGATCGCAGGGCGCCAAGGTATTGACCAGTGCCGCTTCCCAGGCGCCGGTGCCCGAGGACGGAAAAATGCCGATGATCCCCTGGGTCTGGAAGATCTGACGAAGCTTCCCAATGACCTCCAGGCCGAGGGCGCCGAACTCCGGACCTCGGTGGTTGATGGCGTTGCGGTCCATGGCGCGCAGCACCCGGTCGGGCAGGTTGGTGGGCCCAGGGGTTTGCAGGAAATGCCGTCCAGCAACGTACTCAGACATCGGTTTACGTCCTCCAAGGCGCGCCTAGAAGCATGGGCCGGCAAGATTGGCAATGGTGGCGACAGATGGCTGGCATGTCCGTGCGGCTCCTGGGAGGGATTTCCGGGTCCGTGCCCGCGACGGACCCGCCCACTTCATGCCGCATACCTGGTTCCGAGGCCCGACCACAGGCGCGGTTATCGTGCCGCGGGAGAGCACCGAGCTGCGAGCCCTGGCGTTCTTCGCGGACTGACGACCGACGGGTGATGGATCGGGTTCCGCCACGGAACCAGCCCCTTCCACGCCGCCGCCAATCAGGCCGCGGTGGCCTGTTCCGACGATACGGGTTCGGATCGGCGCGCGCGTAAACGACGGATGCGACGTGGATCGGCCTCCAGGATACGGAATTCGAAGCCTGAGGAATGGCTGATGACCTCCCCCTTGGCCGGGACGCGTCCCGCCAGGGTGAACACCAGCCCACCGACCGTGTCGATGTCGGCGTCCCGCTCATCGTCGGTCAGGATGGGGCCGACATGTTTTTCAAACGCTCCCACCGACAGGCGTGCATTCAGATCCATGGCGCCATCCGGACGCTCCGTGACCATCGGAGACTCGATGTCGTCATGTTCATCGGCGATGTCACCGGTGATGGTCTCGACCAGGTCCTCGATCGTGACCAATCCGTCGATGCCGCCATATTCATCGACCACCAGGGCCATATGGACGCGCTGCAGCCGCATCTGCAAGAGCAAGTCCAGGACTGGCATCTGCGGCGCCACCATCAGCGGCTTGCGCAGGATTTTCTCCATCGAGAACGGCTCGTTGCGGCCGACATAGGCGAACACGTCCTTGATGTGGATCATGCCGACCACTTCGTCCAACTGCTCCCGATAGATCGGCAGGCGGGAATGGCCGTCATTGCGGATCTGCTCGATGGCCTCGGACAATGTGACATCGGCTCGCATCGCGACGATGTCGGCGCGCGGGACCATCACGTCATCGGCGGTGGTTTCCCGCAGCCGCAGGATATTGGCGATCAGCGCGCGTTCGTGGCGGTCCAGTTCGGTGTGCTGGTCGGGCGCATGCGGGGCGTGCGCCGCTTCCTGCATCAGGTCGGCGATCGACTCGCGCAAGGTCTGCTCCGGCCGTCGGCGGCCAAGAATCTGGAGGAGGCGGTCGAGCAGGTTGGGACGGAATCCGGTCATGACCGTTTCCAGGGGTTGGGGACCCCGATTCGATGCAGGATGCGGGATTCGGCCATCTCCATGCGGCGCGCCTCACCGGGGTGAGCGTGGTCGAGTCCTCGCAGATGCAGCGCCCCATGCACGATCAGGTGCGCCAGATGATGCGCCACGCGCTTGGCCTGCGCCGCGGCTTCCCGGCGCACGACGCCGAGGGCCAGGATCACTTCCGGGGCCGGCTGCTCATAGGTGAGCACATTGGTCGGTTTGTTCCGACCACGATGCATGGCATTCAGCCGCTGCACCATCCGGTCCGTGGTCAGGACCACCGCCGCCCGCGCGCCGGCGGCCCGAGCCGCGCGTTCGGCGATGGACGCCGCGCGTGGTACGTGCCGGCGCCAAGCCGGATCAGCGATGATGATCGTAAGTTCGTCCAGGATCCCCGCCAATGCGGGGCATCTACTCGCCGGGTCCATTGTCCTGCTCATGCGCGCGACGCGATTCACGGCGTTTATCGCCTTCAGCCGCGGCGCGTTGATCATACGCCTCCACGATCCGAGCCACCAGGGGGTGGCGCACCACATCCCGGTTATCGAACCGCACCACACCGATTCCCTGCACGCCTTCAACCGTATCCAGCGCGTCCCGCAGCCCGGATCGAACCCCATTCGGCAGATCAATCTGGGTCAGGTCACCGGTGATTACCATCCGCGTACCCTCACCCATACGGGTCAGAAACATTTTCATCTGCACGGCGGTGGTGTTCTGCGCCTCATCCAATATGGCGTAGCTGTGCGCCAGGGTGCGACCGCGCATGAAGGCCAGCGGCGCGACCTCGATCTCGCCGTTGGTCAGGCGGCGGATCACCTGATCGGCCGGCATCATATCGTGCAGCGCGTCATAAAGCGGGCGCAGATATGGATCGACCTTCTCCTTCATGTCGCCCGGCAGAAAGCCCAACCGCTCCCCCGCTTCCACCGCCGGGCGCGACAGCACGATCCGATCGACCTTGCCAGCCTGCAGCATGGCAACCGCCTGGGCGACCGCCAGATAGGTCTTGCCGGTGCCGGCTGGGCCGACGCCGAACACCATTTCGTGCCTGGCCAGCGCCTCCATGTAGACGGCCTGGCCGGGACTGCGCGCCGCCACCACGCCACGCCGTGTGCGAATGGCCGGCACGTCCGACAATGGCAGGCGCGGATCGGCCTCGGCCTCCCCCAGCTTGATCGCCGCCTCGACTTCCGGCCGTCCCACGCTCTCTCCCCGTTCCAGCCTCCGCCACAGGCCTTGCAGGATCGTCTGGGCCGCCTGCACGCGCGAGGCCTCCCCGACCACCGCGACTCGGTTGCCGCGGCATGACACTCGTACCCCCAGCGCCTGCTCGATTCGCACCAGATGTCGGTCGTGGTCTCCGAGCAGCAGCGGCAGCAGCAGGTTGTCGCTGAACTGGAGTGTGACAGCCTTGCCACTGGATGGCGCGGCCGCGGACCCGACAGGCGGTGCGGAGATGAGGGTCAAGCGCTGAGTCTCTCCCGTTGGGTTGAGGCGGGGTCGATGACGCCCGCGAGTGAATTCGGCAGGGCCGCGGAGATGGTGACCAGCTGTTGCTGGCCGACCAAAGCCGCGTCGGCGGATACATGGACGGGTTGAAGAAATGGTGAACGCCCGGCGATCTGGCCGGGATGGCGGCCGAGGCCGGTGAACAGAACCGGCAACGCCAGCCCGACACAGGCAGAGTTGAACCGGGCCTGCTGTTCGCGCAGCAGCGCTTGCAGTGCCTGCAGGCGGCGGTCCTTATCGGCCTCGGGCACCTGAGAGGGAGCCCCGGCGGCGGGGGTGCCGGGCCTGGGCGAGTATTTGAAGCTATAGGCCTGGGCAAATCCGACCGCGCGCACCAGCGCCAGGGTTGCGTCGAAATCGGCCTCGGTCTCCCCAGGGTGACCGACGATGAAATCCGATGACAGCGCCAGGTCCGGGCGGGCGGCACGCAGCCGCTCCACCAGTGTCAGGTAATCGGCGGCGCTGTGCTTGCGGTTCATTGCCCCCAGGATCCGATCGGACCCGGACTGGATCGGCAGGTGCAGGAACGGCATCAGAGCAGGCACGTCCCGATGCGCGTGGATCAGGTCGTCGTCCATGTCGCGCGGGTGAGAGGTTGCGTAGCGCAACCGCAGCAGGCCTGGCATCTCCGCCAACGCCCGCAGCAGCCGACCCAGACCCCAGGTTTTGCCGTCTGGCGCCTCCCCGTGCCAGGCATTCACGTTCTGACCCAGCAGGGTGATTTCCCGCGTGCCCTGCGCCACCAGCCGGCGAGCCTCGGCCAGGATCGCGGCGGCGGGCCGGCTCTGTTCGGCTCCGCGCGTGTAGGGGACGACGCAGAAGCTGCAGAATTTGTCGCAGCCTTCCTGGATGGTCAGAAACGCCGTCACACCCTGGGGGGCCGTCTGGTCGGGCAGATGATCGAATTTGTCCTCGGGCGGGAAATCGGTCTCGATGATGGCGCCGCCGGCGCGGGCCGCGCGGGCGACCATTTCCGGCAGACGATGATAGGTCTGCGGGCCGAGGACGATGTCCACATAAGGCGCGCGGGCGAGGATTTCCGCGCCCTCCGCCTGCGCCACGCAGCCGGCGACCGCCAGCACCATGCGCTGCCCCAGGGCGGCGCGCGCGTCCTTCAGGCGGCGCAGGCGGCCCAGTTCGGAGAACACTTTTTCGGCCGCCTTGTCGCGGATATGGCAGGTGTTCAGGATAACCATGTCGGCGCCGTCGGGTTCCGCGACGGGTGTGTAACCAAGCGGTGCCAGCACATCCGCCATGCGCAAGCTGTCATACACGTTCATCTGGCAGCCCCAGGTGATGACGTGCAGCCGCTTGCGATCGGTGGGGATGATATCGCCCTGCTGGGTCGCCGTCATTGATCACACTCCGCATCGCCCGCGCGGAGGGTTCCGGCCGAGGTCGTGGGAAGAAGCACCGATGGCATCGGTACGGTCAAGGGCAAACGATTGAGCCGAATCCTTGGGGCATGCGACAGTGTGGCAGACAAGGCTTGGGTTGTGTCAAGTTCCGCGTGGCGGGTGAATCGGGCAATCGGGGGACGGAAGAGAAGCCCCAGGGTTCCGCCCCTGACCCCGCGAGGGGCGTTGCCCCCTCGACCCCCACGAAGGCAGGGCCTTGGATGCCATTCATTGGGTCAGGGGCGACAGGGGGCCGACACGGACGTTGAAACGCCATGGTTGGCCCCCTGTCTTCCCTGACCCAACCGATCGCGGTCCAGGGGCCGTGCCCCTGGTGGGTTCGAAGGGCGAAGCCCTCGCGGGGTTTGGGGCGGAGCCCCAAGGCTTGCTTGCCTTCCCCCGATTGCCCTGTCCGCTCGGCTGCTCCCATCACGCGAAAACCGGCTCGTCACCCGACATCCCAGTGTCCGCCGCCTCCAGCGGCTTGGCTGGCCGATTCTGCCGCAGGGTGGACGCGCCATCGGCCACCGTTTGCCAGACAGCCTGACTGAGCGCCTTGCGGTCACGAAACCGGATCGGATCCAGTGGGGTATGCAACAGGACGGTCACCCGTAGCCCGACATGCTGACCCAGACGCCCAAAATGCGACGCGATATCCATATCGCCATACCAGGCAAAAACCGGCCGGCTGGCCCGCCCGGTCGGCAATCCATCCAACCGGTCATACACAACGGAGACAGGCTGAATCAGCGGCAAACGCGACAGATCGGCGGTCGACCTGGCCTCCGCCACAGAGAAGAACGACGAACGGAACGGCAGCACCCGCGACCCGTCGGAACTGGTGCCTTCCGGGAAAAGGATCAGGCGGTCGCCCTGGTCCAGCACCAGCCGCATCTCATCGCGTTCCCGCCCCGTGGTCACACGCTGGCGGCTGACGAAGACGGTGCGGCCGAGGCGAGCAATGGTGCCGATCACCGGCCACCCCGCGACATCGCCCTTCGCGACGAAGCAGCCGTCCAGCACGCCACCGACCACCGGGATATCAACCCAGGAGGAGTGGTTCGACACATAGATCACCGGGCGCCCGCCATTGTGGTCGGCCAACTGGCCCACCACGCGCACCCGAAGCCCGAGCAACCGGGTGAACACCGCCCAATAGAGACGCGCGAAGGCCACCTTGGGCCGCCCCGGCAGCAACAGACAGATCGCCTGGGCGAGCATCGACGGCAAGGTCCAGAGCACAATCATCGTTCCGCGGCGCGCGACACGCAGGCGGCGGGACAGGTTCGTTCGGCTCCGTCGATCCCGCTCGCTCTGACGGGCCTCCTCCGAGCGCGGTGCCTGGTGAAAGAACTGGGGCCGGCGGGCCAGGTGGCCCACACTTGGGGTTGTCGAGTGACGGCGGGATTCTCTCATGCCCGAAGCGATACCGTGTGAGCCGTGACCAAACAATGGCGCAACCATGACGGTTCCAGGAAGTTCGTGCAGGTGTCCGCAAGCGTTGGATCGCTTCATAATGGGACTTCCAGATGGATCGAGCCTTGGTCACGCTTCGCAACCTGCTTCCCAGCTCCTCCAATTGCCTGGCTGCCGTCCTCCTGGCTGCGATTCTGCCGCTCGGGCTCAACGCTGCGGATCCGCAACCCTACGACGTCTCCCTGTCTCCGTCCGGCGACAATGCGTTGGACACTGCGGTGCGCGACAGTTCGAACCTGATTGCCTTGCGTGACCTGGCACCGGTTGGGGGCTTCGCGCTGGTGGAACGGGCCCGCGAGGATGCCGCACGATTCGAGGCCGCGCTGCACGCGTTCGGCTATTACAAAGGCCGCGTAAGCGTGACGATTGCCGGTCGGCCGATCACCGATCCGAGCTTGCCGGACTTTGTAGACCGTGCGCCCTCCGCCGCCACGATCAACGTCGCCACGGTCATAGATCCCGGGCCGCGGTTCCAATTCGGCCGCATCGATATCGAAGGCCCTGCCCCGCTCTCCGCGACTGCCGCGCTGGGACTGACCACCGGGCAGCCCGCCCTGGCCGCCGATGTCGTGGCCGCCAGGGACCGAGTGCTGGCCGCACTGCGCGATGCTGGCTACCCGCTGGCCCGGGTGACCCTGCTGCCGGCCACCTTGTATCCTGACCGCGGTACGCTGGACCTTGCCTTCCGGATCGACACGGGCCCCCAGGCCAATCTCGGCCCGATCCAAATCACCGGCCTGCACGACATGCGCGAATCCTTCGTGCGCGAACGGCTGTTGCTGCGTCCCGGCCAGCGCTTCAGCGCGGCGGCGATCGAGGCGGCACGGACGGACCTGATGGCATTGGGCACATTCTCGGTCGTGCGCATGGTGCCGGCCGAGCAACTTGATGGGAGCGGCGCGTTGCCGATGCAGATCGACGTGACCGAGCGTCCATTGCATGCGGTGGAACTCGGCGCCTCCTATTCAACGGATCTCGGGGTTGGGCTGACCGCCTCATGGCGCCACCGGAACCTGTTCGGGGGGGCGGAACAGCTCAATTTGACCGGGGCCGTGCAGCATGGTGGCAATGCGACGACCAAGCCGGGCTATTCGGCCGGCGCGCAATACGTGCAGCCGGATTTCCTGGCCCGGGATCAGTCGCTGGAAATCAACCTGAACGCGGTGAAGCAGAGCCTCCAGGCCTATGATCAAACGGCGGTGACCGAGCGCATCGCCCTGAACCGACGGCTGTCACCTCACTGGACGGTCAGTGTCGGCGTGCTCGCGGAGCAGGAGCGGATCACGCAAGAGGGGATTACCAGCGATTACAATCTTGTCGGTTTGCCGATCAGCGCCAAATACGACTCGACGAACAACCCACTGGACCCCACGAAAGGCATTCGGGCGTCGTTCTCGGTCACGCCCATGCAATCTTTGTCGCACTCGGCGTCGGCGCACTCCCCGTTGTCCAACCCCACGGGAACATTCGTAATCATGCAGGCCGCCGGCTCGACCTATCTGGACCTGGGTACTGACGGACGCAGCGTGCTCGCCCTGCGCGGACTGATCGGTCAGATTGCCGGCGCCGGGGCCTTTGCCTTGCCACCGGACCAGCGGTTCTATGCCGGCGGGAGCGGCACCGTGCGCGGCTATCGCTATCAGTCGGTCGGGCCCCAGTTCGCCAGCAATCGGCCGACGGGCGGCAACGCCATCTCGACCGGAACGATCGAATTCCGGCAGCGTTTCCTGGACAGCTACGGCGTGGTCGCCTTCGTGGATGCCGGTCAGGTCAGCACCGATGGCAAACCGTTCAGCGGGCCCTGGAGGGCAGGCGCGGGCGTGGGAGCGCGCTACTACACATCGATCGGGCCGATTCGCCTGGACATCGCGGTGCCATTGAACAAGCAATCCGGCGGCGACTCGTTCGAGGTCTATATCGGCATCGGTCAGGCCTTCTGATGCGCCGGTTCCTCACCTGGGTTGCAGGATGCGCCGCGGTCCTGGTCGTGATCCCAATCCTGTCGGCCGTGATCGCGCTGGTTGCCGCCAACACCGATCCCGGCCGCCGGCTGATCGAACGCTCGATCGGTCAACTCACCGACGGCACCGTGCGGATCGAAGGTCTGTCCGGCCGGTTTCCGGACAGCGTGCAAGTCGCACGGATCGACATCGCTGATGCAGCGGGCCCGTACGTCTCGCTCCGGGATGTCGCGTTGCACTGGGCCCCAACGCGCCTGCTGACCGGTCAGGCCGACGTGGCTCTGCTGGAAGCCCAACATGTCAGCTTTACGCGCTTGCCGGCATCGACGTCCAACGCAAGCGGCGGCCCTTCCCTCCCCGGCCTTCGTCTCACCCTCGGTCGGTTGCATGTCATACGGCTGGATCTGGGTGAAGCCATATTCGGGCACGCGGCCAGCCTGGCGATCGACGGCAGCGCCGAGATTGAGTCGTTGGCGCAGGGCAGTGCCATGCTGACAGTCTCGGACCTGACTCCAAGAGGAACGCCGGGGACCTACCGGTTGGTTACCGCGCTCAACCCGAACGGCCTGCGCGCGACGCTGACCGTGGCGGAGGCGCCGGGAGGCCTGATCGGCACCGTCGCCGGCCTGCCAGATCTGGGCCCGGTCACGGCCGATGGTGTGGTCGAAGGGCCGCTCGATGCCCTGAAGACAACCATTGCCGCCACCGCCGGACCGTTGCGCGCCACCATGACGGGCAAGGTCGACTCGGTTCGGATGGACGGCGAACTGGCGGTGTCGGTGACCGCGCCGGCCATGCATCCAGGGCCGAGCCTGTCCTGGGACTCGATCGCGTTGGACGCCAGGGTTCGGGGATCGGTCATGCGACCGGACGCGAACGGCACCCTGGACATCCTGGGACTCCAAGCCGGTGACGTGACGGTCCGGGCGATCCACGCCACCATCACTGGAAATACCAGTGAACTCCGACTGGAGGCACGGTTGGACGGCACCCGCCTCCCCGGTCCGTCACCCGACCTGCTGGCCGCCTCACCGGTGACGATCGAGGCGAACGCTCGCCTGGACGTGCCTGGGCGCCCGGTGCGCTTCGCAATCCGCCACGTTCTGGCCGTCGCCCAGGGGATAGCGCCAGGGGGGAGTTCAGGGGGGAGTTCAGGGGGGAGTTCAGGGGGCAGCCTCCCGGAGAGCCGGGGCGTTCTGCCTGACGTGGGGCCGCGGCAGGTGCCACCGGAGGCGGCCCTGGCGATGCCACCGGAGATGCCATCGGAGATGCCACTGGGGATGCCACTGGGGACACCACCAGGCGGCGGAGATGTCGCTTCCGGGATGCCGCCAACTTCTGCGCCGGGCACGCCGCCACCGGGTCCCGGGGCAGACGGCGCCGGAGCGGCGAACGCGGACCTGCCATCAGCCATGCCGTCAAGCATGATGGTCACCGTAACGATCCCCGACCTCGCGCCCTTTGCGGCACTGGCCGGTCTTGTTGTTGAAGGCCGAGCGACGGTGTCGCTTAACGCGATGCGAGAGGGTGGCGCAACCTTGCTGAACGCCCGGGGAACCGTCGGCATCCAGGGGGGCACTTCGCCGCTGCCCGCCCTGGTCGACGAGGATGGGCGGATCGACCTCGCGGCGACGGTGCAAGATTCCGGTGCGGTCACCCTGCGCACGCTGACCATGGCCGGCCGCGGTTTCCAGGCATCTGCGAGCGGCCCGGTATCCGACGACCAGGTGGACCTGGACTGGACCCTGCGTCTGAGTGATCTCGCCGTCCTCCAACCAACCCTGACCGGGGCGATGGAGATTCGCGGAAAAGTCACCGACCGGACGGACGATCCGACCATCAGCGCCGATCTTTCCGGCGAGGTCGGCACACACGGCCAGGTGTCCGGACCGATCGCCGCGCATCTGGACCTTGCCTCCCTGTTCACCGCCCCCCGCGCGCGCCTGACGGCTTCGGGATCGCTGCTCGGTGCGCCAGTATCTCTTGCACTGGCTGGGGTCGAACAAGCCGGCATCGTGCGGGTCTCCATCGATCGGGCAAGCTGGAAAAGCCTGGACGCGAACGGGTCTGTTTCCCTGCGACGAGGGGATCCACTGGGGGAAGCGGTCCCCGTCGGTTCCCTGCGGCTGAGCATGACACACCTGGCGGATCTGGCACCACTGGTCGGGCAGGCGGTCGAAGGCAATCTGGAAGCCAGCCTGGACGCCAACCAGGATACGGCGACTCTATCGGTCACGCTGCGGGATGCGGTCTGGGCCGGCACCGCGAAAATCGGCCAGGCCGCCTTGCACATGGCGGTCACCGACCCGCTCGGCCGCCGAGTCACCGACGGGCTCTTGACGCTCGACCGGATCGTGGCCGGTGATGCGCAGGGGGGGGCCCGTCTGACCGCCCGTGGCCCGCCGGACGCCATCGCGCTGACCCTGACCACCGACACGACTGGGGTGTCGAGTCCGGCGATTCGTATGCAATCCGCTGGCCTGCTCAACACCGAGGCGCGTACTCTCACGCTTTCTGCCCTGAAGGTCGGCTGGCAAGACCAGACGATCGGCCTGTTGGCGCCGGTCCGGCTGGGGTTCGGGGATGGCGTTTCGATAGATCGCCTGCGGCTGGGCTATCGGCAGGCGGAACTGGCCGTATCCGGGCGAATGGCCCCGGCGCTGGACCTGACCGCCAGCCTGCGGAACCTGCCAGCCGATATCGCGGCACTCGTCGCCCCCGAGTTGATGGCCGATGGCTCCCTGGCCGCCGACCTGCGTCTGACCGGGCGCATGGACCGGCCGGAGGGGACCGTCAGGATCACCGCCTCCGGGTTGCGTATGCGCACCGGGCCCGGGCGTGCGCTTCCGACTGCGAACGTGACGGCGCAGGCGACATTGCAGGGGCGGGCAGCGCGGATCGATATGCGCGGGACGGCTGGCGCGTCGAACCTGACGGTCGCCGGAACCATCTCGCTCGCCGGGGCGGGGCCGATGGATCTCCGGGCCAGTGGCTCGGTCGACCTCGCCATGCTGGATCCGCTGCTGGCTGCCCAGGGCCGCCGCGTTCGGGGCAAAATCGATCTGGATTCCACCATCCGAGGGACGTTTGCCAATCCAAGCCTGGGAGGAACGGCCCGGGTGGTGGATGGGGATGTCCAGGACTCGACCCTCGGCGCCCGGATTTCCGGCATTGCGGCCACTATCCAGGCAGATGGCGAAACGCTTCGCCTGACGCATTTCGCCGGGCGCGCCGGGCCTGGCACGATGGAGGTTCGTGGAAGCATCGGGCTCGGAGACGGCTTGCCAGTCGACCTTCGTATCACCGCCGCAAACGCTCGGCCGCTGTCCAGCGACCTGCTGACCGCGCAAATCGACGCCGACATGACGCTGACGGGCCAACTGGGTGGCGACATGGCCGTCGGTGGGACACTGCGGGTAAACCGAGCGGATGTGCGTATCCCGGAGCGGTTACCCGCGAGTGTGGTGACGATCCCGGTCAGGATCGCCGGTGCGCCGATACCGGCCCCGACAGCGCCCGTGCCGGTGTCCAGGATCGGGTTGAACCTGGCGCTGGATGCGCCGGAACGAATTTTCGTTCGCGGCCGCGGCCTGGACGCCGAACTCGGTGGCAAGGTGGTCTTCCAAGGGACTGTTGCGTCCCCGCAACCGGTGGGCGGCCTGACCTTGCGCCGGGGCACATTCTCCATCGTTGGCCGGACGCTGTCCTTGACCTCCGGTTCCATCGACTTCGCTGGAGCCGGCATCACCAACCCATCCCTGCGACTCGTCGCTACGACCATACGGCCCGGGCTGACCACCAACCTGACCGTCGGTGGCAGTGTGAAGGACCCCACAGTCAAGCTCTCCAGCACGCCGGACCTGCCGCAGGATGAAATCCTGGCGCGCCTGCTGTTCGACAACAGCACCGCCAAACTAAGCCCGTTCCAGATCGCGCAGCTTGCGACCGGCTTGGCCTCCCTGTCGGGCACGCCATTCAAGCTTGGTGACCCGCTGGATAATCTGCGCCGGTCCTTCGGCCTCGACCGGCTCTCCATCGGCTCGAGTGCCACTGGCGGCGCCGCGCTGGAGGCTGGCCGCTACCTGGCGCCAGGCGTCTATCTGGGCGCCAAGCAGAGCGCCTCCGGCAGCGGGACCGAGGCCACGGTGCAGATTGACATCGCCAAGGGCCTGAAACTGGAGACAACCGTCGGCAATGGGACCGGATCAGCCACCGGGAGCGGCAGTGGAACCGACTCCGCACGAGTCGGAATCACTTATCAGCTCGAGTATTGATATCCGCCACCCAGAGCATCGGCATGTGGGGCATCGGCATGTGGGGCATCGGCATGCGGGGCATCGGCATGCGGGCCCAAGTGTTCGTCCGGGAACATAATGTGCCTTTTCAGGGGGATACCGTGAGGCGGCCGGCGGGCACAGCCCCGAAAGCGATGCGGGGCCATCGATGAGGGGCTGCAACGCACCAGACGGCCACGGTATCCCTCTGAAAAGGTGCATTATGTTTCCGGACGGACACTTACACGTGGTGACTGGTGTTTCCCCACCGCAAACCTCATATCGTGAACTTGTTCCGTTTGGCATGGAGCGCTACGCACCAGTAGAGTGACAGGCAGGAGATCCCCCATGACCGCACAGGCGATCCGACCCGTGATGCTGATGATCCTGGACGGGTTCGGTTGGCGCCAGGAGATCGCCGACAATGCCGTCCGGCTCGCGAAGACCCCCAATTTCACCGCGCTCTGGGACTCCTGCCCACATGCTCTGGTTCACACGTCTGGACGCGACGTGGGGCTGCCCGGCGGGCAAATGGGCAATTCCGAGGTCGGCCACCTGAATATCGGCGCTGGCCGCGTCGTGAAGCAGGAGCTGGTCCGAATCGGCGACGCGGTGCAGGACGGCAGCATTGCTCAAGCCCCGGCTTTCCTGAAACTGGTCGCTGCCCTGAAAGCCTCGGGCGGCACTTGCCATCTGCTCGGTCTGGTCTCGCCGGGCGGCGTGCACTCACACCAGGACCACGCGGCCGCCCTGGCGAGGCTCGTGCACGACGCGGGGGTCAAGACGGTCGTGCACGCCTTCACCGACGGACGCGACACGCCACCGCAGTCGGCGACGGAGGACCTGACCCGGCTGCGTGACGCCCTGCCCTCGGCCGTGAAGATCGCCACCGTCATCGGCCGCTATTTCGTCATGGACCGTGACAAGAGATGGGACCGCGTGTCCAAGGCCTACGCCGCCATGGCCGAGGCGAGCGGGGAGCGTTTCGATGATCCGTTGGCCGTGGTGCACGCCGCCTACGCACGCGGCCAGTTCGATGAGTTCGTCCCGCCCGCGGTGATCGGTGATTACAATGGCATGCAGGACGGCGACGCCTTGCTGTGTTTCAACTTCCGCGCCGATCGGGTGCGTGAAATCCTGGCCGCCTTTCTCGACCCCGGCTTCGACGGCTTCCCTCGTGCCCGCACCATCGACTTCGCCGCCGCGGTCGGCATGACCCGCTATTCCGACGCCTTGGCGCCCTATCTGGGCGTGCTGTTCGCGCCAGAAACCCTGAACAACATCCTTGGCCAGGTCGTCGCCGATGCCGGACGCACGCAATTGCGAATGGCGGAGACCGAGAAATATCCGCACGTGACCTATTTCCTGAATGGCGGCCAGGAAACCCCGTATGCGGGTGAGGAGCGGATCATGGTGCCGTCGCCCAAGGTCGCCACCTACGATCTGCAACCGGAAATGTCGGCTGCGGAACTGACCGATCGGGCGGTCGAGGCGATCGGCACCGGCAAGTTCGACCTGATCGTGCTGAACTACGCGAACCCCGACATGGTGGGCCATACCGGCAGCCTGCCGGCCGCGATCAAGGCGGTCGAAACCGTCGATACCGGCCTTGGACGGATTGCCGAGGCGATCCGCAAGCAGGGCGGAGCGCTTCTGATCACCGCCGATCACGGCAATTGCGAGATGGTGAGAGACCCCGAGACCGGCGGCCCGCACACGTCCCACACCACCAACCCCGTGCCGGTTCTTCTGATGGGCGGTCCGACTGAGGCGATCCGGGATGGGCGGCTGGCCGACCTGGCGCCGACACTGCTTGCCTTGATGGGATTGCCGCAACCCCGGGAAATGACCGGTCAATCCATCCTCCTTCAGGACCCGGCCCACGCGCTCCACGACGATACGGCCCATGCGCTCCGCAATGATGCGGCCCGCGCCGCGGAGTAGCCTCTTCGGACTGATGCTGCTGGCCTGGGCGTCAATGTCCCATGGCGCGCCGCAAGCCCCCCGGGCGGTCACGCACGAGGATATCCGCGAATCGGAGCAATCTCGCGCCGCCCGGCTCGCCGAACAGAAAGCGGCCGAGGCGCGCGCCGCCCAGGCCGCGGCCGAGGAACAACGCCTGACCGCCGCCCGGATCGCGGCCGCGGTTCGGCTACGTGGAGCCGAGACCGCCACGGCCGACGCAGCCGCTCGGCTTGATGAGCTGGCAGTCCGCAGGCGAGACGCCGAATCCAAACTGGCCATCCGCGCCGAAGCGATGCAACCGCTGCTGCCGTTGATCCAGCGCCTATCCCTCTATCCCGTGGAAACCCTGCTGGCCGTGCCGGCCCCGCCGGAAGACCGGCTGCGTGGGATCCTGGTGCTGAAATTCCTGTCCCGCCAACTGGAAAGCGAGGCCGAGGCCCTGCGGCAGGACCAACTCGATCTGGAGGCCGCAACCCGGGCCGTGGCGGCCGAAGCCCCGAAATATGCCCAGGCCGTCGCCGTCCAGGCCGCTGAATCCGAGGCTCTTGGCCGCGAAATCGCGGCAGCGCGCGCGCAACGCAGCCTTGCTGAAAGGGATGCCGAACAGGCCGCGGCCCGCGCGGCGGCCGAGGCAATTCGAGCCGACTCTCTCCGCCAGGCACTCGCCGCCATCGAGGCGCAGCGCAAGGCCGACGAGGCTCATGCTCGCCAGGAAGCCGCTCGGCTTGAACGCCAGAAGCGCGCCGCCGAAGCCGTCGCCGCGCGCAAGAAGGAGGCCGCGCTCGCCCGCCCGACAGGGGCGGGGACGATCGCGCCAGGCGCGCAAGGCAAGGGCCAACTGGTGGCACCCGTCGCCGGCCGCATTATCCGATCCTGGGGGGACGGAACCGAGGCCGGCCCGGCTACCGGGGTGTCCTATCACGTCGCCCCAGCCGCTCGCGTCGTCGCCCCCTGCGGCGGGCGCGTGGTCTTCTCCGACCAGTTTCGCAGCTATGGGCTGTTGGTGATCGTGGATTGCGGCGGCGGGTACCACGTGGTCATGTCCGGCCTGGATCGGCTGGACGCAAAGGCTGGGCAGTCCGTGCAAATGGGCGAGCCCGTCGGCGTCATGCCGGATTGGCAACCCGGCAGCACCGGGCAGCGTCCCTCGCTGTATGTCGAACTCCGCCAGGACGGCCATCCGGTCAATCCGGCCCCGTGGCTGCGGACAAGCGGTTGAGAAATGGTCGTTGAACGCGAGCGGTTTTGGAGCCCATCCGGAAATAGCCGCTGCCTTATGCCGGCCTGATCCGAGCCACGGACGCGAGTTCAAGGGAAAATCCCAGCCGGTCGAGACTGGACGGCCCCTGCAGTGCGGTCGCGTACAAACCGTCTTTCAAGACCTATAAAATCCCAGCGCGCGTGAGGCACCTCCGCTTTCGCCCTGGGCTTTTCGATAGGGAGGAACGACACGGAAGCACCGGGCGGGGTTCGACGCCTCGGCGGCGTAAGTCGACGAGGGCTCAGTGTGCCATCAGCACGGGCAGCGGCGCGTCATCCAGGACGGAGCGCGTGAAGCCGCCCATCACCGCTTCCCGCAGTTTGGAGTGGCCGTATCCACCCATCACCATCAACCCGCATAGCGACTGATGCGCGGCGTCCATCAGCACTTCGATCGGGGGGCGGCTGTGCTCCAGCAGCGGTTGGACCCGGATATGGGGATTGTGCCAACGCAGCATCCTGGCAATGCGCTGGTGGGAATGATCCACGGCGTGGGTCTTCTCAAGTACGGTGAAAATCACGACCAGGCGAGCCGCCTTGATGAACGGAAGGGCGGCGCGAACGGCGCCGGCGGCTTCCCGCGTATCCTTCCAGGCAATCCCGACCACGCCCGTCAGCGACTCGGTGAGGCCCTGGCGTGGCGCGATCATGATCGGCTGGCCGGTTTCCATCAGCGCGGTCTCGATGCGGGCCATACCTGACTGTCCACGGTCCGGGTCGCGCCCCATGACAATGAGACCGGCGCTGCGCCCATGGTGAACCAGCCAATCCGTCTCCGATCCGGTCTCCCGGAGCCATTCAGACGTCATGCCGGCAGTGCCGGGTTCATCGGTGATCGTGATGTTGTTCTCGACACAAAATGCCTTCCAGGCGGCCATGGCGGCTTTCTCCCGCCCATCGAGGAGATCCAGTCGCTCCGTGTCAGTGGCTGATCTGGACGATTGGCCCTGCGGTACGTGCAGCGCAACGAGATGCGAGTCATGCGCATGTCCGGCGGCCCGGGCTGTCGCCAGTACAGTCTGATCAGCTTGTGACCCACCCAGGGGCAGTAAAATGACCTTTGGCATCCCGATGCTCCCCTAATTCGAGGCCCGTCGTATCCTACGCCGATTTTGGGGCCACCACACGGCCCATACAAAATCGTACACCAAACGGCCCGGCAGAGATTGATCCAATCGCCTGTAATGCCGGCCGACATCGCTTCTACCCGATCGGGCAGCGCGCCCCGTCGTCATGCTCGGGCTTGCCCCAATTATCCGGGCAAGCACGCAATCTCCATTTTTTACGTCTAAAATTAATGGGTTGTGCCGTCGGATAGGCTCGGGTCAAGGCCGAGCACGACGGTACCGAGGCCAACTGCGCGAGCGTCAATGTCTAGGGCAGTTGGTAGCGCGCCGGGAAACCGGCAAGGAGCACGGGATGCGAGGCCTCTACGATGATATCCCGTCCCTGGCCGTCTCAGCGCTTTCGCGTCGAACACCCAAGGTGGGAGCCGTATGCGGGAATTCCGCCCATACGGTGCTGTGCGGGAGGCGTCCCGTAATGGGCGTCCCTGCCGTGATTTACACATAGAAATTCCGATGGTCCCTCCGAAAATCCAAGGCCACAAACCAACACGGCCCCTCGCCTCTAAAACCCAACCTCGACCCGCCGCCCATTCCCCCGCCGCAAATTCCGGAACCGCGCCATCGCCAGCAACGGGAAATACAACCGGTATCCATGGTATCGCAGGTAAAACACCTTGGGAAACCCAACCGCCGTATACGGCAACTCCGCCCAGGACCCATCCGCCCCCTGCGTCGAGGCAATGTACGAAACCCCCCGCTCCACCGCCGCGGTCCCCACCTCCCCCGCCGCCATCAAGCCCAGCACCGCCCACGCCGTCTGGCTCGCCGTGCTCTCCTTGTAACGACCAGGCGGGGCGTCGCCGTAACTTTCCTCATCCTCACCCCAGCCACCATCCTCCCGCTGCACCGATGTCAGCCACGCCACTGCTCGGCGGACCGCCGCATCCTCGGGCGGCACCCCGGCCGCGTTCAGCGCGCACAACACGGACCAGGTGCCATAGATGTAATTCGTCCCCCAGCGGCCGAACCAACTGCCATCCAATTCCTGCTCCCGCCGCAAATACGCGACTGCACGTGCCAACACCGGATCGTCGGCTGGCATTCCGATCTGAGCCAGGAACGATACGCAGCGCGCCGTCACATCCGCTGTCGGCGGGTCCAGCAAGGCACCATGATCCGCGAACGGAATATGGTTCAAGTAGAGATGCGTGTTCTCCGGCTCGAACGCCCCCCAGCCACCATCCGAGGACTGCATCCCGACAATCCACTCCCGTGCCCGTTCGATCGAGGTCGCATGCGCCGGATCGCCGTTTCGGTGCAGCAACATGCCCACAACGGCGGTGTCGTCGACATCGGGGTAATGCGGGTTTTCGTACTGGAACGCCCATCCGCCGGGACGCAGACCAGGTCGGCGCACCGCCCAGTCGCCCACCACATCCAGCACCTGCCGCTCCCGCAGCCAATCGCAGGCGACGGTGGTGTCGGCCCCGGCCTCTGCCATCGCATGTCCGGCCAGACTGGTATCCCAGATCGGCGACAGGCAGGGCTGGCAATAGGCCCGGTCACCCTCCACCACCAGCAGCTTGCGCACCGCCTGCCAGGCGATCGCGACATCCGGATGCTCGGGCGGATAACCCAGGACATCGAACATCATGACGCTGTTGGCGATGGCGGGGTAGATCCCGCCCAGACCGTCGTCGCCATTCAGCCGCTCGGTCACAAATGCAACGGCTTTCTGGATTGCACGGTCGCGCCGGCCTTTGGGAAACCACGGTTCGGCAACCCGCAACACGCTGTCCACGCCCTTGAAGAACCGCCCCCATCCCGACCGGTAGGGACCTCGTATCCAGTCCGTGATCCGGTCCGGCGCCGTTCGGAACAGCTCCGGGATGCCGATCCCGCGCGGGTTGCGGGCCATCGGACGCAACGCCATCAGCACCAAGAGTGGGACGATGACGGTCCGCGACCAGTAGGACACCTTAGACAGGTGAAACGGGAACCACAGCGGCAGATGCATGATTTCCAGTGGCATCACCGGCACCGCCCGCCACGGAACCTGCCCGAACAACGCCAACTGCGCCCGGGTGAACACATTCGACCGCTCAGCCCCGCCCGCCGCCAGGATCGCCTCCCGCGCGCGCATCATATGCGGGGCCGCCGGATCGTCGCCGATCGCCTTCAACGCGAAATACGCCTTCACGCTGGCCGAGATGTTGAACGCCCCATCATGGAACAGCGGCCAGCCGCCATGCTCGCCCTGGATCGAGCGCAGATAGACGCCGATCTTCGCCTCCAGCGCCGGGTCGATACGGTCAAGAAAATGTTCCAGCAACACGTATTCGGCCGGAATGGTTGCATCGGCTTCCAGTTCGAACACCCAATGCCCGTCCGGCGCCTGACGCTCCCGCAGCGCCTGCGCCGCCCGTTCGATGGAGGCCGCCAGACGATCGTCCGACAGAGGCGCGGTATCCAGTTCCATCAGCACCATCGGTCAGGTCTTGAGCAGGATGTCGGCCGCAACCGAACCGGAACGGATGGCGCCCTCGATGGTGGCGGGCAATCCGGTCGCGGTCCAGTCTCCGGCCAGGACCAGATTGGCGAGCGTGGTGCGCGCCTGGGGGCGTCGCAATTCCTGTAGGGCAGTCGCGGCAAATGTGGCTCGCTTTTCCTTAACCACGCGGAACGGAGGCAGCGCCGCCCCGGACGGTATCTCCAGATCCAGCGCTGCACAGACATTCGGCCAGACCGTGGCGGCAATGGTGCGCGCCGGGTCGTCCACCAGGGCGTTGGCCGCGCTGATCGTGACAGAGACGTGACCTTGCTTGATGAACAGCCACTCCGCGATGCCTTCGAGGATGCCGATGAAGCCGGTCGCCGCGACGTCCCCCGTGGCAACCCCGTCCGGCAGCAGGAAATGCACGTTCACGATCGCCTCGAACGCGTCCGGAACGGTCAAGGTCGGCAGCAGACCGACAGCGATCCATGGTGGCACCGCCAGGACGACCGCGTCCTCGGGTCCGAGCGGAACCGCTTCTGTGCCGAACCACAAGGTGGTGACCCGGTCCTCCTGCACCTCCAGGCGCGTCAGCCGGTGGTTGAAGGAGATCTCGACGCCCCTCTCTTGCATCAGGGCGATGGCCGGATCGACGAGCGCTTCGGACAATCCGCCGCGGGGAAAGGTCGGGATGCAGTGTTTGCCGCCCCGCAGCAGGGTCTCCTTCATGACCGCGCCCAGCAGGCGGGCGAGCGCGGCTTGCGGTCTGGTGTTCAGCGCGGCGACGGCGAAAGGTTCCACCAGCCGCCAGTAGAGCCGCCCGCGCCGCATGGATTCTCCCACGACCGTATCGTCACGGATGCGGGCAATCCAGGCCATGCCGAGGTAATCGGACAATCGCGAGTCCGGAACCCTCCGCCAGCCGGCCAGAATCCACCAGGGAATGCGGCCGCGATTCGGCCGCACGACCCAGCGCTCCCCGGTTTTCAGGTCGATGAACGGAAACCGCGGGCGGCGCGGGATCACGAAATGGTCGCGCGTGCCGATCTCATCGATATAGGCGAAGGTGGCGCGGTTGCCCGACAGCAGCAGATGGTTGCCGTTGTCGATCCGCAGATTGAATTCCTTGTCGAAATACGACCGGCAGCGTCCGCCCGCGGCGGGTCCTGCCTCATGCAGACTGACCTTTGTCCCCGCGCCGCTCAGCCGCAGGGCTGACGACAGGCCGGCCAATCCGGCACCGATGACGTGAACATGGCTCATGCGAGGCAGGGTATTGCACCGTTTATGTGGCCGCACGCAACTTAAGGCGAATCGCGTGCAACATTTCGCAAAAAATTGAAGTGCGCCGACACAAGATCGGATGCGGCCGAACGCGACTCTTGGTTGGCGCGGGTATGGTGGCGCGCGTCCGCTACCGGCTTGGTCATGATTGGACCCGACCGCCCGCTAAAGCAGGCAGAGCGCCCGTAATTCTCGGCGCAGGCCGGCCGGCAGCGTCTCGATCCCCAGGACGGCGCCGATCTCCGCCATGTCGGGCGGCGCGTCGTCGGCTGGCAAATAGCGCCAGCCTTGGAATGCCTTCGTGGGGCGGCCAATCAGCGGCACCAGATCCGGGTCCAAGACTATGGCGCTGCAGGGCGTGCCATCGTCGCGCTGGTCCTCGATCAGGTCCAGGATGCGTTGGCGCACCAGCATGGTGCCTCCGACTACCCAGTACATCGATCCGCCGTCCAAGACCTCGTCCCGCCGGCGCGGGAAATTGCGTGTCCGATGCCGCAGCGGTGGACTGATCCGCATCCGTTCGGCCTGAAGCGCGCGCAGGTGCTCGCTATCGCGCACACCGACGGCGAGTTTGGTCAGATGCAACATGGGGGCGACTCGGACATGTCCGCATCATGCCAGCGTAGGCGGGCTTCGGGGAGGGGGCATGCACGACCGGAGGCTGGCACGGAGGCACGAGCGGAGGCTGGCCCAACCGGCAGTCTTCATTATGGCTCTTATCGCGCTATCTGCTGGGAATGGATGGTTTCCGTCAGCTTGGAGACAAATCCACCGGTGGCACGGCGGCAACCTCGCTTCTTGTAACTGCGCGCCCTTCCAGCCCGACCACCGCGAGGTGAGAATGGGACCTGCAACCATGTTTGTCCCGCTTCAGCCAGCGTTTTGCACACAAAATCGCCTGGAGCCCCGTATTCGAAGAGGGGTGAGCAGTTACCGCTTCTTCGTGCCCTATCGCGGTAGGGGCGCCCGGTAACGG
>Ga0209514_10001679_pt1 | contig 36984 bp, 16 predicted proteins | sample Subgrocontami58m_FD_187452 | JGI IMG/M metagenome (GOLD analysis project Ga0209514, IMG submission 187452) | Subsurface groundwater microbial communities from S. Glens Falls, New York, USA - GMW37 contaminated, 5.8 m (SPAdes) (version 3) | ecosystem: Environmental > Aquatic > Deep subsurface >...
CCGGCGCGGCAGTGTAATCTGCGGATTGACTCGTCTCCGCGCTTCGCACTCCCGGGGTTCTACGAGAAGCTGAAGGTTACCGTGACCTGGATGTCTGCCTAACCCTTAGCTCGTTCTGTATGTTAATCTCTCGCTTGGAAGGAGCAAACCGCGTTATGGAAATAACTATTTCCGTTCCCAAAGAAGTGGAAAGCATTTTGGCGCAGAAAGCTGCCGCCCAGGGTAAGGACATCAAGGCTTTTGTGGAAAACATGGTTACGACTCAAGCGAAGCGTCCGTCTCTGGGAGAAATCCTTGCTCCTGTGCGCCAGGATTTTGCCGCCAGCGGGATGAGCGAAGACGAGCTTGATGCCCTGATTGAGAGTGAGCGGCAAGCTATGTGGGAAGAAAAGCATGGCCAGAGGTCATAGGCTTTGGCGGATCAAGCTACCAGAGCGGTTTTTGACTGCAATCTCTCGTGCAGGCGTTTCTCAATCCGGCTGGCGCCGCCGCTCGTTGTTTTGAGTTAACGCGCACCAACCAAGTGCAACTGTTCGTTTCGCGGGAAACATTATCAGAAGTAAAGGAAGTCCTATCGCGTCCTCGTATTCTCAGTCTTCTTCCTCACGCAAGCGCCGCACAAATCGAAAGCTTGCTCGAAGAAATCATTTTCAATGCGACCTCTTTTGCGCGTGGTGCCGGAGAAGTTTCGGTTTGAACGAGACCCAAAGGACGCGCCTTACTTGAATCTCGCCATCGCGGCAGCCGCCGACTACCTCGTGACTCGTGATCAAGACCTCTTGGACTTAATGACCGGACACGCAGCCGAATGCAAAAACTTTCGGCAAAGATTCCGAAACGTAAAAGTTGTTGACCCGCCGGGCATTCCTTTTGGCGATTCAGACTGCGGTCTGACCTGCCATCTTCGACTCACGCTCGGGGCTTCGCCCGATGTTCGATTCCGCCTTCGTGCTTACCGCCTGCGATTCGTCACTACCGCACCCTCGGCAAACCTTGCTGCTACGAGAAGCTGATGACTACTTTGACCTGGATGATTTGGTCTATAGCTACGGTTACGATTGGCCCGCCGGTGGTGAAATCGGTAAAGGGGTCACCAGTATAGTTCAGTAGTGGCGGTGACGTGCCGGCACAATCGTCTGCGGTCACGTTTGAGGCGCAGGTACCAAGAAACGTGCGGACCTGCATGATCTGGCCTGGGCCCCTAGCTGTGGCGGTACCATTAAGTACGAGTTTACCGGCATCATCTCCCGATGTGGGAATGCTCACCTGTAGGGTTGGGAAAAACTTGTCGCCTGGCAACCCCGCTGGTATGGTGCGTCCGACTTCGAAGATCCAGCCCGTGGTAGCAAAGGCCCCGACCGAATACAGCGCTATCTGCCACGAGCCGGCAGTTGACTTGCGTCCCAGAATCATCGGGAGTGTCGCCACTCCTACTGGCTGAAGACTATTTTCAAATTCATTGTGCGACACCAACGTTCCGTCTGGGTTGCGAACATCGATCGTCCAGTGGCCATGCACCTTGATCAATTCCTTCTGGCCGCCTTTAGATTCAGTGGCGGTAGAAGTGGTCGCTTGAGCAAGTATCGGGGCGCTCGAGGCAGGGCTGGGTTTTCGATGAGATCTGGAGATAGAAACCGTTAGAGTCACCGCGAGAGTGAGCGTGGCGGCCGCTCCCACCACCAAAGCGCCATAGTAAAAGTTCTTCCTGGTCATTTTCCTTTTCTCCTTTTCCGTTAAGACCGCACCGCTGCTTTTGAGCTACTCGTTAGCAAGCTGTGCATAATGCTTTCAACCCTGCGCGTGGATTGTTTGTCTCTTCGTTGTCTCTACATCGGTGTAACCTGCGGATTGATTCGTCTCGCGCTTCGCACTCCCGGGATTCTACGAGAAGCTGATGGCCACGGTGACCTGGATGATCTGTCCCGCATGCACAGACACGGGTGGCTTGGAAGATCCTGCCTCGAGATTAAAGAGAGTGATCCCATTCAGGTTGCTCAACGTGCCGCCGGAGCCAGGATTAGAAGCACACTGGGCTGGCGTTAGCGTTAGCGTGGCAGAGCAGTATTTGTTAATGGTTGCAACGGTGTCATAGATGGCATCCTGGCTAAGAGGCGTAGTGTAGCCACTAAGCACAAACGAAGACGACGATAGAGAAGGCGGCCCTATCGTTAGCGTTTTGAAAAGAAGTACGGTTGAAGATGGAGTGGTTATGTCGCTTCCGGGTTCTTGGATTACCATTTGAGAAAGGTCGCTGGTCAAGGAAATCGCCCACATGCCGGGTGTATTTTGACGTGCCAAGAACCGGGCCAGCGCCTTCGCGCCGCTAAAGTTGTCTAACGCATTCTCAAATTCGCGATGGGTCACCAGTGTGCCATCGGGGTTGCGAACATCGATTGTCCAGTGGCCATGCACCTTGATGCCTTCGTTCTGGCCGCCCTTAGATTTAGTGGCAGGTGAAGTGGTCGCTTTAGCGGATGTTTGCGCGGTCGCCTTGGCGGGTGTTTGCGCTTTCACCGCACGGATAAACGCCGCGGGAAATGTTGAGAGAGCCAGCGCCAGAACCAGCGCGCCGGTTGCTCGGAGCTTCCACGCTGCGTGGTAAAGATTGTTCTTAGTCATGTTCGTTTTCTCCTAATCTAAATGTCCGACAAACTTCAGTTTGTCGTATTGCGTATAGCAGGCTGCCAGCCTGCGTTTGGTCCCGATCACAGGCTAGCAGCCTGTGATACAGCGAGCGACAAACTGAAGTTTGTCGGACATCGCCAAATTCATGGGCCGAACCTTTGCCGGTATTCCGTCGAGTTGACGAAGCCGCCGACCATGTGGCGCGGGTCGCCGGTTTGATCCAATTCCTGAATCCAATTCAGGTACAACGCGTCCGGATCGCGGCGCAGATATCCGAAGTACTCCATCACCACAAACGCCTGGTTGTAATACTTCTGATAGACCTCGCCGCTCTCGGCAATCTGTCGCAACACTTGCGCTCGCGTTTGCGTTCCCGCGTTAAGCGAATCGATCAGCGCTCGCTGGTTCGCCAAAGTCACTCCCGCGGTTGCCAACAGAGTGTTAACGTATGCCGCGTTACTCAGCGAATTGTAGGCGGCCACGAACGCCGGCCGTGACGTAAAGTCGTTCGTGAACGCAACCTTCGCGGCCTCTAACTGATCGCTTGTCAGGAAGCCACTGACGCACGCGAGGTCAGGCATGAATTCCGCAAAGTCAGGCTTGCGTCCAAAGCCGGCCGAGTAGAAGCGATAGACGAAATAACCGCGCTGCTGAAACTCAAGCGATTGATAGAACGCTGCCGAGACGTGCACGCGATCGCAACTCGTATCGCCCGCCGCGCAGTTCCTGATGGTGTTCACCCAGCCGTTAAAGCCCGGCGGATCCGGCTCGCGACCGAGAAAGTCCAGGTACTGTTGCCGCACAAAGAATTCAATCGTGTCGATCGCGTTTGTCTGATCGCCGCTCGCCGTTGCCGTGAACGAAGCTTCAGTGTGCACACCCAGCAAGCTGAAGCTGCGATTAGGCGGACTGAACGTGTAGTTCGCGAGCGACGGCGTGATCGTGTAGAAGCCGTTGGTCTCGACGTTGTCGAAACGATAGCTGCCGTCGATGCCGGTGATCGTCTCGGTCGATTGCGAACTGCTCAGCCTTATCGTGACACCCGCGACGGGCGCGCCGTCGCTCGTCGTCACTCGACCGCTGATGTTGGCGGGCGCGGCTGAAGGCGTTACCGCCTCAGCAATTACGAAAGGCGAGAGCGAGTTGACCACGGCGCAGATCGTCTTGGTCGGAAAGTCATGACTCGACGTTCGATCAACCAACGTGCCGTTCTCGTTGTGCAGAACTTTCAGTTTGAGGAAAGCCGCCAGGTCGGTGACCGAGGGCACGGTGAAGCAAATTGTGATTGGCCCAGAGAAGGTCGCGGTGGTCGTAACGTCGAAAGCCAGGCTACTACCCGAGAGCGTGTAACCGCCGGGTAATTGACCAGCCGAACCGGGATCGATGGGCGTGATCGTAGTAATCCCGGCAGAGGTCACATTCGTGAAGGTGATGGTTACGCCATTTGCCTGCACAGTCACGTTCGTGCCGGTCCCTGTCAGAACCTGTGCTCCGAGCCGAGGTGTGTCATGAACGAGGATTCGTTCCTCGACACCGATCATCGCCGACGGCAACAGGGTGGGCGTATCAAGGACACGAATCTTCTCTTCAACACCGATCATCGCTGACGGCAACAGCGTCGGCGTATCAAGGACACGAATCTTCTCTTCGACACCGATCATCGCTGACGGCAACAGCGTCGGTGCATCAAGGACATTAATCTTCTCTTCGACGCCAATCATCGCCGACGGCAACAGCGTCGGCGTATCAAGGACACTAATCCGCTCGTTGACACCAATCATCGCTGACGGCAACAGGGTGGGAGCATCGTTGACGGTGATGTGCTCGGTTATGTCTATGACAGCGGGTGTCGGCGCCGGCTTGCAGTTGCCGGCGCTGTCGGCGACATAAATGGATTGGATTTCCGTAAGGTCAAGCGCGCGATTGAACAACTCGACTTCATCCATATTCCCGAGAAAACGCCTGCCCCCAAGTGTGCCCACCGGGCGGTAGCCGAGGTAGAGATCAGTCGCGGTCTGCGGCGTGAAGTTCGTCCCCAACGTTTGTTGCGCGACGATCGTTCCATTCAGGTAGATCTTCGCGACTCCGGATGTCTTATCGTAAGTTACGGCTACGTGCTGCCAGACATTGGCCGCGAGCACGCCAGGTGCAGACGAAAAGATATGGTGAGTTCCAGAAGTGTCCTTGAGATTGACAAAAAGACTGCCTGGCCCCTGGCCACCTTCTCCGAAATCCGCTGACATCCAGAGGTGTACTCCTTCAACCACGGCGCCGTCGTTCCACTCGATCACCGGGCGCGCCGTGGAAATCTCCGCCGGGTTGATCCATAGATCGAAGGTCAGACCCGTTCCGTTGCCGACATCGAGCGCAGTTGCCGCCGGCACTTTGGCGTGGTCGTCAAGGCCATCGAATGATAACGACTGTCCAACTTTGCCCGCGACAAATGATGGACTGCCAAACAGCAACGCTGGACTGCTGCCTTGAATATCATTCGCGTTTCCATCGAAGGCCCACCAGCCAACCATGTTCGCCGGCGGTGGTGCGCAGGTTATCGGAGTCGGCGAAGGTGTTGGTGTCGGCGTCGGTGTAGGAGTTGGACTCGGAGGCGGCACGGCCGGAAAACCATTCCGCACTGATTCCACGATGCTCTCCGAACCGTTTTGGTAGCCGCTGCGATAATCACCGCGCGCGCGAATGTAGTTGTTCTGTTCCGTTGATAGACTCAAACCTGTCAGGGTCCAGTTGCTCGATGTGCCGACACGCTGACCGGCACCCAAAAAGGCATAGTTAACGCCATCGGTAGACAGTTCGAAAGTAGCTCGCCAGAGCTCGGGGCTTGAGCCGCCGCGGGTCCAGGTAATGGTGGTTTGCGTCACGGCCAGGTCTTGCAGCGCGACCGTGTCGTTCGATAAGCGAGCGAAAAGATTGCGCGTCTGCCCGCCAATGTTTGTGAAATCGCCCGCCGCTAAGACACGGCCGTCCGCCTGCACCGCGATTGACCAGACTCGCCAGTTCGCGTTCGGGTTGAACTCATCCGCCGCTCCGGTGGCATCGAGCCGGGCGATGTAATTGCGCGTCTGTCCGCCGATGCTGTTGAAAACGCCGCCCACTAAGATCTTGCCGTCCGCCTGCACCGCGATTGATGTGACATCATTGTCCGCGTTCGGGTTGAACTCATCAGCCGTTCCATCAGTGTTCAGCCGGGCGATGTGGTTGCGGGTCTCTCCGCCGATGCTGAACTCACCCGTGAAAGCGCCGCCCACTAAGATTTTGCCGTCCGCCTGCACCGCGATTGAATAGACACGACCGTTCGCGTTCGGATCGAAAGCCGTGTCGAGCGTGCCGTCCGCGTTCAGCCTGGCGATGCGGTTGCGCGCGACTGGCGCACTACCGTTGGGCGCGAGCGTGGTGAAATAGCCGCCCAATAAAATCTGGCCGTTCTCCTGCACCGCGATTGAAGTGACCGGACTGATGGCTTCCGGGTCGAGACTGCTCACGTCCGGGTCGAAACCGGAGTCGAGCGTGCCGTTTGGATGCAGCCGGGCAATGCGGTGGCGCGTCACCGTCCCTGAGCCGTTGGGCGAGAGCATCATAAAATTGCCGCCCACCAGAATATTGCCATCCGCCTGCACCGTGATTGCATAGACAAAATTGTCCACCTTCGGGTCGAACGGATCTAACGGGTCAACCAATCCGGTCGTGGCATCGAGCCGGGCAAGGTAACTGCACGCCTGTCCGCCGATGCTGGTGAAACGGCCGCCCGCTAAAACACGACCGTCCGCCTGTACCGCGATTGCATAGACCTTGCCACCGATTGCGTTCGGGTCGAAAGCCGTGTCGAGCGTGCCGTCGGTGTTCAATCGGGCAATGTTGTTGCGCGGTACACCGAGAACACTCGTGAACTCGCCGCCGATGAGAATCTTGCCGTCCGGCTGAACGGCGGTGGCGAGAACAACGCTGCCAACGATGCTGAGATTATCGAGCGTCTGGTCGAGCCGGCCATCGGTTTCCAGACGGGCGATGTGGTTGCGCGTCACCGGTGCTCCGCCGTTCGGCGCGAGTTCGGTGAAAGCACCGCCCACCAAAACCTTGCCGTCCGCCTGCACCGCGACTGCATAGACAGTATTGTTCGCGTTCGGGTTGAACTCGTCAGCCGTTCCGTCCGAGTTCAGCCGGGCGATGAAATTGCGCGTCTGTCCGCCGATGCTGTTCGCTCCGCTGAAATAGCCGCCCACTAAAACACGACCGTCCGCCTGCACCACGATTGCATTGACACCACTGTTCGCGTTCGGGTCGAACGAATCAGCCTGTCCGGTCGTGGCATCGAGCCGGGCGATGCAGTTACGCGTCTGTCCGCCGATACTGTTCGCGCCGCTGAAATAACCGCCCACCAAAACACGGCCGTCCGCTTGCACCGCGATTGAACTGACATCCCCGTTCGCGTTCGGGTTGAACGAATCAGCCGTGCCGTCCAGGTTCAGTCGGGCGATGTGATTGCGCGGCTGTCCGTTGATGCCGGTGAAGCCGCCGCCCACCAAAATCTTGCCGCCCGCCTGCACTGCGATTGCACCGACGTTCCTGTTCGCGTTCGCGTTGAAAGTGGTGTCGAGCGTGCCGTTCGCGTTCAGTCGGGCGATGCAATGGCCCGCTGAAAATTCGCCGTTGGACGAGAGATGCGAAAAATCGCCGCCCACCAAGATCTTGCCGTCCGCCTGCACCGCGATTGCATTGACCTGGTCACCATCCGCGTGCGCGTTGAAATCGGTGTCGAGCGTGCCGTCCGGATTCAGCCGGGCGATTTGCTGGTGCGACTGGCCGCCGATGCTCCCGAATCCGCCGCCCACCAAAATCATGCCATTCGCCTGCACCGCGATTGCATACACAGGATTGCTCGCGTCCGGGTCGAAGGCCGTGTCCAGCGTGCCGTCCGGGTTCAGCCGGGCAATGTGGTTGCGCGTAACCGCCGCTCCGCCGTTCGGCGAGAGGGTAGTAAAGTCGCCGCCGATAAGGATCTTTCCGTCCGGTTGGACGACGACGACGCGAACCGCGCGGTTCGCGTTCGGGTCAAACCCGTCGAGCGCGGATGTCGGTGTTGACGGGGTGAACGGCAGATTTCGCCCCAGCATGCTGGCCGGGAAAAAGGAGGAATCGCTCGCGCCCCGCTGAGATGCCCGGGGCCCGCGCGCGCTTGACGGCATCTTGGAGCCTGTCGCGGATACTATTCTCCCCGGGACAGAATCTCTGTTCGCACTCCTATCGATCGATCCAGTCGCGCCAATTAGCACGCCCGTCAAGATCAAGGTGCAGACAAACAAGAGCACTAGCAGTGTGCGGCGGCGTTTTTCAGAAACGATCGAATAGGACATGGCAATCACGCCAACACCTTAACAACCTTGAAGACAAGAATGGTCGTCGGAAATACTTACCCTCTACCGACATAGTGGCGGGAAATCACAAGACATCACACTGGGAGGTGAAGAAAAATGAGTGCCTTAAGCCCGATTCATCGGGCTTCCCCGAAGGGTTATTAGACCGGCCGTTTGACGGCCGGGTTCGGTGAGCCCGGACCAGCCGAAGCGCGCTTCAGCGTGCTTCCCTGGCCCAGGCTTTAGCCACAGCAGCCAGCTGGCTAAAGCCGGCCGCCACAAGGAGGCTAAAAGCCCCCTCGTAAACCCGTGTTGCCGCGCTGCCCAGCCGTAAGACGGCTGGTCTAACAACCCCGCGGGCAAGCCGCATGAATGCGGCTGCAAGACGCTGCCCGTATTTTCATCATCCCGACGCATTTGGGTGCGGCTAACAGGCGCGCCGTGTCTCTGTGGCTAGGATTGGTTTTTCAGCAGCCTGAGCGGTTACTCTTTTCGCACGCTAAAGTAATAGTAGCCCAGCGGCTCAGCTCGCTTCTGCTCATTGATGCCGTTGAGGGTTAGTTCGTAATCACCCGTGGTGAGTAGGTTGGCCGGCAGAGTTAACACTACCGCGCGACCTCCGGGTCCCGGATGCGCCGGCAATCCAGTCAGGCTGCGAACCACTTTTCCAGAGATGGTTCGCAATTCCACCGCATAACTTTTGTATTCGTCACCACTTTCAAGCACCACGCGCAGTTGGGCCGTGCTGGTAGCAGGCGTGATAGTCAGGTGCGGGTGACTCTCAGCCCCACGCGAAGTGCCCGGTAACAGTAATAATGAAGCCACGACCGGCGGCGGAATTTGACGGCCCTCCGGCCGGTCATGCTGTGAAGGCGCAGGTTGCGGTTCGTTTTGAGCGCGCTCCTCAGTGGGCTTCGCAACGGCTTTGGCCGGTGTCGCTTGCGCTTGAATCCGCGCCTGCTCTCTGCGCGACTGGTTGAATTCTCTGACTAACCAAACGCCACCGACGATAACGATTAGCGCAATGGCGGCCAGGGAAAATCTAAATGCCAGGTGTGGGCCGCGCCGCAACAGTAAGAAGGAGTTCCACCAGGAAGTAATCGCCGCCGGCGCCACGTCAGACGATGCTGTCGCCGCGCCTTCGGCAACTACTTGGGTGAAGGCCCTGGCGAATTCTATTTGCCGACGACGGTGCGCTGAGGCGAAGAAGCGACGCTCAAACGCCGGCCGCATGGTTTCGGAAAGCTCTCCCCGCACGTACTCGTCAATCAGATCCTTCTCGCCGGCCCTGACCTGCTGCAAATAGTCCGGGTCAGAAAAGGCGCGCTCTTCCAGTTGCGTCTGCTCTGCCTCGGATAATTCCCCCAGCAGGTAGCGCGCGATCAATTCTTCATCTTGTTGAGATCGTGGTTCCATCATGCCTTCGCCGTATTGCCTTTTCCACACATAGTGGTGATTCGGACTGTTTCATCACATCACGCTACAATGTTCAGGCAATTTTCAACACACCCCTCCAGTTGCTCCCTGAGCCTGAGTGCCCGCATCCTCAGGGTATTGATGGGAATCCGCAGTCTCTCTGAGAGTCTTTGCCGGTTCTTAATCTTGTTGCTTTTTTCGCCCTCGTAGTAACCGATGATGAAGTCGCGTTGTTTTGACGAAATGCTTTCCAGGCAATGTCGCAGACAGTTAAGGCCCTGCGCGCGAGAGTCAGGCGCACTGCTTACGGCCGCGGGTAAGTTGTTAAGCGCTTGCAGCGCGCGCGCTCTCTCTTTCTGTATTTCGAGGAAAAGCAAGCGCGCCACCCCGAAAAAGTACTTCGGGAGATCGCGTATGTGCTCGCCCTCGGAAATTCTTTTCGCGACCCGGTTGATGGTTTCGTCCGCGTGATCTTCAGGGAACGGACACCCGCGCCACTCAAAGAACCTGGTTAACTTACTGCGCGTTTTCTGATAAATTGCGCCGGCGCGATCCCGGTCTGAATCAAGTGAAAGAAGCAGTCGATCGAAAGCCTCTTGGGTCAATGTCCATTTTTGACGCGGCGGTGCTGCTACGCGGAGACGCGAAGAGTTATCGGGGGAGTTCTCGCTTACATCTTCCGGCATGATCGAATTGAAATCTGTGTTTAGTCTCATTCACACCTTGCTTCAGAGACGGTGTGAAGAGTCTATAGAGTAGCGCTAGACTTAGTTCTTCGACGCGTAGCGGCGGTATGAATTTAGTCCGGCGTTTCAACGCCGGGTCAGCGCGACGTTCCGCCTCGTCGCGTCAGCGACGCCTGACAAGAGGCTCATTTCAGTCGTCGCTAACGCGACGAGGATAACCAACCAACGTTTCCCGGCGTTGAAACGCCGGGCTAAATCCATACCGCCGCTACGCGTCGAAAACCTCTCACCTCGATCCTTGTACGCGCTCTCCCTTTGCCTTTACCTTGTTCCTTCTGCCTACTTCCATTCACCCTGAATCGTAAATGCCGCCCAGTAGTGCGGCGCTGCCCAGCGGCGATCCTGCCACATTGAAACCTGCGCCGCTCTCAGGGCCGCCGCGGGCCGCAGCCCATCTCTTAGCATCCCGCGATAGAATCTCGTCATCAATTCGGCCGTCGCTCGGTCATCAATACGCCACAGACTGGCGACTACGCGCGGAGCACCCGCGTACATAAAGCCGCGCGTCAGTCCGATCAGTCCTTCCCCTTTGATCTCTTTTCCCAGGGCCGTCTGGCAGGCGCTCAACACCACCAGGTCCGCATTCAATTTCAGATTGTAGATCTCATAAAGCCGCAGAAACCCATTTTGCGGTTGACCTTTCTGATCCACCAGCGACAAAACAATACCGGACAGTTCCGGATGCCGGCTGTTAACCAATCCATGCGTCGCAAAATGCACGATCCGATACTGGCTTAGTTCGGCGCTCGTGGCGGTGGCGTGATTGGCATCGAAATCAACGGCCTCGAATCTCTGGCCTTCAGGCACCAGCAGCGCGATGGCGTCGGCTTCGGCCCGACTGAAACGTAAGCGCACGAAACCTTTCAGCCCTGATTCCTCCGCCGATCGCAGAACGTCAGCCGATCGCGATTGATCTTGAACGCTGATTGCGCGCCTCGGGCGCGGGCGCGGGATCCGTGGGTCGTCGAGGCCAAAGACCGGATCCGCCAGAGCGGCCAGCGTCTTCGTTGCGGCTTGCCGTCCAGTCACCTCGTTCCGCAATGCTGCCAGAACAGAAGCGGAAGGAAGACTCACGATCTCGTGATCAACAACCAAAGGATGAAGGACGAGGGATGAAGGATGAAGATCTTGTTGTTGCCCAGCTTCATCCTTCATCCTTCCGCCTTCATCCTTCGGAGTCGGCAATGCTCCAAACGGCACATACTGCAATGCGCCGTCACTTACGACCAGCAATCTCTTCTTTCCCAACTGGGACGCGACCGGCCGGAGGATCATCTCGCTCAAAGTAGCCGCGGCCTGCGAATAGGCCTCATCTGCTTGCTGGATTCGCGATTGTTTTTGCGGCGGCGTTTCGTTTGCGACAACCTTGGTCCGAACAGTCAACAGTTCATAAACTCGCCGCGCTGCTGCTTCTATGACTGAGCGCTGAGGTAGGTCAAAACTTGTGATTGAGGTTGGACTCGCCACCCAGACAAAGCTGCGCGCTTCGCCCAGGGAGTATTCCAGCAACAAAGTGTCAGAGTCGAGTAGTTTGCTTTGCACGTCGCGCAAGCCCAGCGCTTGCGGTTGCTCGAGTGATGCATAACTCGGATTCTTAATCCTGATTTCGGCTTCCACCGCGGCGTAACCCCGTAAGAGCTCGTCAATCTCTTGTTGAGCGGTGTCTACCTCTTCCGGGCTGTGCTGGCCACCGAGCAGTTTCGTAAGCCGGTTGCTCTTGAAGCTGATCTGCTGCTTGATTGTGCGTTCGCGTGCGATCAGTGCGGCCGCAACTCCCTGATGAATATCTATCCTTGCTTCCGCTAAAGACTCCACCAAACTGCGAGATCGGGCCCGTTCACTGGCTTGAAACGCCTGGGCCGCATAACCTGCGTTCGGCTGGCGCGCGTCCAGGCGCATCAAGATGTCTATGTAAAACTCGTAGTACTCCCGCTTGGTCGAAAGATAGGAAGCGCGCAAATCGAGGCTGGTGACTTTCGCGCTTAAAGACTCAACGATGCCGAGCGCCGTTTCGATCTCTCGGCGCGCCTCGGTGAGTTGACCGAGGTCGCGCTCGGCGCGAGCGATACCCAGCAGGGTTGCTGCTTCATTAGACCGATCCCTGAGAGATCGCAGTTGCGACAACGCCTGATTGAAATACTCAAGTGCTTTCTCGTTGAGACCCAGCGACCAGTAAACCTGCCCCGTCAGGCGCAAGGTGATTGCTTCCGCCTGGGGACTCGGGATTGCGTGAAAGAGCGCCTGCGCCTGTTTGAAGTACTCAAGAGCTTTTTGGTGATCGCCCTGCAACTGGTAAACCTGGCCCAGATCTCTCAGCATGCTGGCTTCACCGTGTGTGTCTGCCACCTCACGAAAAATCTTCAACGCCTGGTTGTAATATTCCAGTTCCTGCCGCGGATCACCCAGCAAAGAGTAGGCGTCTCCGATATAGCTCAGCGTGGCTGCCTCGAACAGGCGCCAGCCACTGGCTTGGTAGATTGACGATGCTTGCCGGCAATACTCCAGCGCGGCCTGGGGCTCGCCCAAGAGCAGATAGTTCTTACAAAGACTGTGAACGAGGAGGTCACGCTTATCCTCCGGCCCGGTTATCTTGAGCAGTTGGTCATTGTAATCCAGCGCCGGCTGCGCTTCGCCCAAATTCATATAGGCATTAGCGATCTCATACAAGCTCACCCGTTCTGTATCGCGATCTTTCAATTCTCGCGCTATCGCCAGGCTCTGAGCGAAAGCTTCCAGCGCCCGATCCGTATCACCCATTTCTCCGATAGCTACACCCAGGCTCTCGAGTATCAGCTCCTCGCTCCAGCGGTCACCACTGGCTCGGGCAACGGCGAGCGCCTGATTGAAATTTTCCAGCGCCCCGGGCTTATCCAAATAATAATTGACTATGCCCATCGCAAAGAGTGCGTCAGTCTCTCCCTTGCGGTCAGCTAACTTTCTCCAGGCCTCTAGCGCCTCCTGATACTTCTTGACCATATTTCGTCGCGTTTGAGTTGTCGCAATCCCGGGGGCTCCGAGTTGCGACGCCTCCGCAAACAACTCTTGGGCAGAGTAACGGCTACGGTCTTCATCCGTCGCCAGTCGCAGTTCGGCGATCTTCATTTCGTAGCGTCCCACCTCACGGTTATCAGCCGCTGCGTTCACCCGCAAACGATATTCGCCGGCCACCTCGGGGACAAAAACGATTCGCCGCTCGCCGCGGTCATTTCCCGACCCTTCCGCGAGCTGTCGGCCTTCGGCTCCGTAGAACCTGACCGCCACGGCGATTCCGTCTTGATTGACGACCGCATGAAAACACTGACCGGCGTCCAAAGTGATCCGATATGAATGTGTCTCGCCTTTCTTCAGATCGCGTTGGATTGACGTGCCCGGCTTGAGCGTATCAATCGCCGATTGTCCGGAAATATCGCCGGCAAAGCTCAGGACGACGGCAGACAGAATTATTCCGAAGACGCGCGGGGTCAGGCGCTTGATCAATTGATCTGCTTCAGTGACGTTCATAACCAAACCCCCAAGTCCTGCTCGAAGCATTGCGGCAGAATCCCTTGATGGCTCGCGGAAGGTAAAGCTTAGGTGTCGATTATGACCGGCTCTGCGAAAAAGGCAATCAGAAATGCTTTAGGTGAGCGGACCGTAATTCATTTTCTTTTGGCGAGCGCTTCCAAACGCTTACGCGCTTCGCGGCTATTGGGATAGCCTTGAGAATCTCGCGCCAGGAGGCGCCGTAGGAAAGCTTTTTCGTCGTCCGATCTTCGTCGTCCGATCGAAGAGAAACGTGATGCCTTCGCGGCTGTAGCGATCGAGGCCGTTGTGATTCAGAGAGTACTCAATTCCCTCACGGTCCAAATCTTTGCCGGTACTCAAGCGAGTTCTCGAAGCCCGTGACCATGCCACGCGGGTTGTTTGTTTGATCCAGGAACGTGATCCAATCAAGATAGAAGGCATCCGGTTGCCGCCTGAGATAGCCAAAGTATTCCATCACCGCATACGCCTGGTGATTGTACTTCGTCGATACTTCAGTACTCTCCACGATCTGTCGCAAGACCTGCGCCCGCGTCAGCGAAGAGTTGTTCAAGCCATCAATTAGCGCCTGCCGAGTCGCTGGCGAGGGCAACAGCGTTACGCCTGCCGTGTTCAAGAGCGCATCGACGTATTGCTGATTCGTCAATCCGTTGTAGGTGTTCACGAACGCGGTCCGCGCCATGAAGGCGTTGATCAATGCGACTTTCACAGCTTCCAACTGATTTGCATCCAGAAAGCCGCTCACGCTCGCAAAGTCTGGGACGAACTCGCCATAGTCAGGCTTTCTTCCGAAAGCTACTGGATAGAAGCGATAGACGAAGTAACCCCGTTGCTGGAATTCTTCAGATTGAAAAAACAGTTGCGAGACGTGTATCCGATCGCAGTTCGTGTCACCCGGCGCGCAGTTGTTGATGGTGGTACTCCAGCCGGCCAGCCCAGGTGGATCGGGTTCGCGGCCCAGAAAATCTATGTACTGCTGGCGGACAAAGAAGTTCGTGCTGTCGATCGGATTCGGCCCATTGACCGTTTCGTTGTCCGTGATGGCCACGGTGGCTATTGCTTGCGTGCCTAGGGTAGCGCCGCTCGGACTGGTTAGACCGATGGTGAAAGTCTCGGGGCCTTCGGCGTACGAGTCGTCGACGATGGCGATCGAGAAGGACTTGGACGTTTCACCGGCAGCGAAGGACATGTTGCCGAGGGTGTTGATGTAATCGCAGCGCGGCGAAGCAATGCCGTTGATGACGTTGCAATTCGTCAACCCGGCGGCGTCGTTCGTCGCATAGTTGACGGCGGCGCTGCTGGTTGCATCCCCACTGCGAGTCAGGGTGATGTTCACTCGGGGAGTGCCTTCGCTGACTGTGAACGAAGAAGAGCTGAATTGGATGGACGGCGCGCCCACAAAGCTAATATCGAGGACGGGATGCATCTCAATCCCGTTGGGAGCGACGCCTGTCTGTCCATGCAAAAAGTCGAACATGCCGATGCCGGTAATTCGCACCGGTACGTTAACTGTTTGGAATGATGTCGTCGCCGTGAAGTGGTCATCAAATTCGGCGCGGGCGTTGGCAATTCCGGCGGCAAAGGGGCTTTCGGGAGCGACACAACTCGGAAGCGGGATCTCTGTAATAAACGTATTCCCAGATTCGTCGCTGATCACCAGGTGATAGTCCGAGTCGTCCTCTAGTTTGTATTTTACCAGCGTGCCATTGACTACCCACTGCGTCGTTTCAAACGGGGCGACGCGGTTGTTGGCCGGAATCGAACCAGGCGCATTCCAACTCCTCATCGTGGCGATTGTAGTTGGAGTGCTGGACGAAAGATTCACCATCCCATTATCGAAATCAGTGCCCGTCTTGACCGACCAACGTTCGACGCCACAATTTGCCGACGGCGTTGGCGAAGGCGTCGGCGTTGGCGTGGCGTTGCCGCAGACGAATTGAGCTGATGTGGTATTGCGCGGATTCGCCGTACCGACCAGAAAATCACTCGCGTTGTTGTCGGTATCCAGACAGCCGCCGTTTCTTCGAAAGACCGAGTTTGTATTGCTGGGCGCTGCGGTGGGCCCGGTTCCTTCGAAGCAGTTGGCGGTCGAGCCGTATCCCGCCAGATCAACGATGCTTACTCCCGATGGGCATGTGCCGCTTAGTGCCGTGGTGGAATTCACCAGCGCTATCTTTCCGCGGGTCGCGCTCATCAGAATTGCGCCGGTCGCGTCCGGAGTTGGCAGGTTTGTTGTGCCAGCGCTGCCCGCGGCTTCTTGCACCAGATAGTAATGACCGGGCGCGATCGATCCACCCAGACCCGTTACCTGCCAGGCCGCGCTGGTGGCCGGTGAATATTGCACCGACCATCCGTTGAGATCCACTGTCGTGTTGCCGAGATTGTAAAGCTCGATGAAATCATTACGGTACGCCGAACCTGAGTTTCCGCCGCCGCCGTAAATCTGACTGATGACGATGCCTGAAGAGCTGGACGCCGAATGCTTCTTCTCGCGCCGCGAATTAGTAAAGCCGGCCCCAATCAACAGAGACACGAACACCGCCGCGAACAGCGGGCTCGCATGATGTCGCGCTAAGTTAATCCACACCAGGGCGCTGACGACTCCTAACTTTCAGTTTCTCGGGGGGCTTCAAATTCACTGCGCGGCAGCAACGGAGGTCGCGACGGGCCGGAATAGTCCGGCTAAATCCGGACACTCGACGCCAGTCGTGGTGAGAAACTTCTCGAGGGGTAGGTGAGGAACTCGCTTACGTTGAACCAATCGACAGCAAGGAAATCTTACACCTCGCCGATCGGTAGCGCCAAACGCGAATTGTGCGGGCCGCAAAAAGTGAATTGGAAATCAAGCCGCGGATGAACGCGGATCTGCGCTGATAAAACCAAAAGACAAAGCCCCGAAAAAACCCAAAAGGCACCAGAGCAAAATCAGGGAGTTCCCTTTTGTGCTGCTTGTGCCTTTTCGTGGCTAATTCTTTTTCGTTCGGCGTAATCTGTGTAATCTGCGGATTATTACTGCGCGAACCGCTTGCGATACTCGGTTGAGTTCATAAAGCCGTCAACCATGTGACGTGAATCCGCCGGGTTGGCATCCAGAACCTGAATCCAGTTCAGATACAAGGCATCAGGGTCGCGCCGCAAGTAGCCAAAGTATTCCATTACCACAAACGCCTGGTTGTAGTAACGCTGATAGACCTCGCTGCTTTCGGCTATCTGGCGCAGCACCTGAGCGCGCGTGAGCGTGCCGGTATTCAATCCATCAACGAGAGCTTGCCGGTTGCCGAGATTTACCTGGGCCGTATTGATCAGCGCATCAACGTACGCGCCGTTACTGAGCGATCCATACTGCGCCGCAAACGCCGACCGTGACATGAAGTCGTTGGCGAACGCAGTCTTCGCCGCTTCCAACTGCGAGTTATCAAGGAAGCCGCTGACGCGTGCCAGATCGGGCGTGAACTCAGCAACGTCGGGCTTGCGACCAAACGCCGAAGAGTAGAAGCGATAGACAAAGTAACCGCGCTCCTGGAATTCCTGGGATCGGAAGAACGCTTCCGAAACGTGTATGCGGTCGCAACTCGCATCACCGGGCGCGCAGTTGCGGAGGGTGTTAACCCAACCGTTGAAGCCTGGCGGATCAGGTTCGCGGCCGAGGAAATCCAGGTACTGCTGCCTTACAAAGAATTCAATCGTATCGATCGCGTTTGCGTGAGCACCGTTCGGTGAGGCCGTGAACGACGCTTCCGTGTGTACACCCACCGCACTGAAGCTGCGAGTCGGCGGCGAGAAGGTGTAGTTCACCCGCGACGGAGTCACCGTGTAGAAGCCGTTTGTCTCGACACCGTCGAAGTTGTAGTTTCCTTGGGCGTCAGTGATCGTCTCGCGGTTTTGCGTGCCGCTCAAGTTAATCGTGGCGCCGGCGATCGGCGCGCTGCTGCTGTCGGTGATCATCCCGCCGATGGTTGCGTTCGTAGCCGTAGGCGCAGCTCCGTGCGTAATCACAAAGTCCGAGAACGACGTCACACTTGTGCAAACAGTCTTGCCCGGGAAGTTTACGGCCGAGCCATGATCCGCCAGCACGCCACTCTCGCGGTGCAGGATCTTAAGCGTGCTGAAGGTACCCGCGTTCGTAATCGACGGCAGATAGAAACAGACGTCAACCGGTGCGGTATAGAAGGTCGTACTCGGCGTCACGTTGAATGCCGGTCCTGATCCCGGCGGCGCGTCGCCCGGCACCGGAATCACCGTGATCGAGACACTGCGATTAACGAGATCGGGCTGCACCGCATTGGCCGCGCCGTCATCAGGTCGCGTGCCGGACACGGTCGGGAAAGCCAGCCGCACATCGTTTAGATCAACGTGCACATTTGAGCCGGTCGGAACAGTTCGGCTTTCGGTCGCCTGGCGTTCGTAGGCGCCAATGTCGACTATCGAACCGGCTACCAGGTCGCCATTAGCCTGCCGCGACAATCCGCGCTGATCCAGGGTAAGTTGCGGAATGTTCGCGTCGCTGCAATGCGTTACCGTGAACACGCAATCATTACCCGCATCCACCGCCGGACTGTTGTAGAGCAATCCGTGAGTGAACGTCGGTCCGCCATTGTTCTGAAGCGGGCCAAGCAAAGGATCGAGCGGCGTTGCCACGGTGCCGACCTTGTCGCCATTGATGCCGTTAGTAAACCCGGTGCCGCCATCGGACTTGCCAATCAGGTTGTTGCCCTGGGATGTGAACGTGCCGTTGATATCAGGCCCGGAGCCAGCGAGCACAGAATTGCCAGCGATGATTGTATTTCGAACATTAGCGGTTCCACTCGCGTTGAAGATACCGCCGCCGCCGAGGCTTTGACCGGTATTAGCGGTCACCGTGCTGTTTGTCAGGTTGAGTGTCCCGCTCGTGTTATAGATGCCACCACCTGCGCCCGCACTCGAAGTGTTGCCGCTCACCGTGCTGTTAATGAGCGTGAGCGTACCGCCAAAGTTGAAGATACTGCCCCCTTCAGAGGCGGCGGTATTGCCACTCACTGTGGAGTTCGTCAGAGTCAGAGTGCCGCCGTCGTTGCGGATGGCGGCGCCGAAGTGCGCGACATTTCCGCTAATCGTGACGTTATTCAGTGTCAACGTACCGCCACTGTTAAGGATTCCACCGCCGTTCGCGGCAGTGTTGCCGCCGCTGATCGTCAGGTTCGAAATTCCGACCGTCTTGCCCGAGCTCACCGTGAGCCCGCGCGAAAGGTTGTTGCCGCTAACAACGACCGAGTTAGCTGTCGGCCCATTGACGTTCACGTTGTGATTAATCGTCAATTCGCTGCCACCCAGTGTGATCGTGGCCGAGCCGATGCTGAAGTTGATATCAATCGTTCCGCAGACCGGCAGCGCGTTCGCTTCTTCGATCGCCGCGCGCAGAGTGCAGACCGCGCCGGCCGTCGCGCACACACCATCGCCTGGATTCGCGTCGCCGGCGTCGCCGTTATCGTTGACCGTGAACGACGTCGGACACGCCACGACCGTGAGGACGACGTCGTTGCCCGTGCCCGCCACATAACTGATTCTCGCGTTCAGACCTGAGCCGAGGAAGTTGGTAATAAACGACGCTTCGGGCAGTCCGCTGAAGGTTCCGGTAACCGCGTCCGAAAGATCGTTGTTGACGATCGTAAATGTCTGTCCGGCCACCGGCACATGCGAACCACTCAGCAACAGGTTCGCTCCGTTCAGATTCACCAGTCCGGCAACATTAAGTTGAGTGTAGCCGGTATCAACCGTCGTGCTGTTGATAACGATCTTCAGGTCTTTGGCGCTGGCGAGCTTGAGCGTCGTAGCCGCGCTCGTAGTCACGTCCACCCCGCTATTGCTCGGGAAGACATTTGTGCCGGGAATCAGATTCACGTTGCCGCCATTGCTGTCGAGCGAACCGGTCGCGATATCGATGTTCGCACTCGAAGTCAGATTCATCAGCGTGGCGGCAGTGCGAGTAATGTTAGCGCTCACCGTCATGGCGCCGCTGTTCGTATCACCGACGTTCAGCGTGCCGGCCGCGATCAAATCCAGTTCGGCATCGGTCAATCCAAGCTGCGTCGCAGAGTCCGCGCCGCCGAGATTGATCAGGATGCCGTTCGTCTTCTGTCGCAACGTCAACGCGTTCGCACCTGCATTGATCGAGACGTTCGAGGCGCCGATGTCCATCGTGTCGGCGATGAACGTATTGGTCGAGCCGTTAAGCGACATCGTGCAATAGTCCACGATATTGATTCCAGCGCTGGTTGGGTCGGTGTTGCCGGCCGTGCCGGTAATCGTCAGCGTGCCCGTGCCGGTCGTGGTCACCTGGACTGGCTGCGGCGACCCGACAATCGAATCTTCGAACCGTACGCCGTCCATGTCCGTTCCGGCCGATGGGCCGCCGGTTCCAGTGATCGTGATGTTGCCGTTAACTGCCGAGACGCCGGTTCCAATCGAGTTCGCCGCTTCAAACCCAACGCCATAATTGTCGCTGGTACCGGTTCCGCCGGTACCCGTGATCGAGATGTTGGCCGAGCCGGTTGCAACCACCGTAGCCGTCGTGTCGATGTTCCAACCGATGTTGCCGATACCGCCGCTGCCTCCCTGTCCAACGAACTGAATGTCGCCGGAGTTAGAAGTGATTTTGGTTGGGACCAGATTTACCGGGCCCTGATTGGCGATCACAATACCCGTGTTGCCGGTAGAGCCAGAGCCGGCGGTGCCATTAACGATTATCTTCGCGCCATTCGTTGCGCTCACTAACGAGCCGAAGGCGATGGACACTCCGTGATGGCTGCTACCGGTGCCGCTGCCGCCAAAGCCGGTGACTGAGATGTCGCCGCCCGTCGAGGTAACCTTCGTGTCCTCGCCGCTGATGCGTGAACCGTTACTGCTGCTGGTGCCGCTCCCCCCGGTGCCGTTGAACGTGATCTTGGCCGCTCCGGTTGAGCTAACTATGCCTCCATTGATAATGCTGACGCCGTAATTGTTGGCGCCGCCCGTGCCGCCGGTGGCGGTGATCAAGATGTCGCCACTCACAGATGTAACCGTTCCGAGAAAGACTTCCACGCCGCGATTGCTTGCCGTACCGGTTCCGCCAGTGCCTGCGAGCGTGATCGTACCCGCGCCAGCGGCGGCGGAAGTTGAACTGACCGTGGCACCCGGGTTAATAGTGATGCCGTGATGGCTGGCAGTAGCCCCATCCGTGCCGCCCTTGCCCTTCAAACTGATATTGCCGGTGCCGGTCGTGGTGAGCGCTCCGCCGTTAAGGAAGATGCCCCTGAAGTTCCCGGCGCTCGGCGAACCCTGCTGGTTGGCTTCAACCGTGAGAACTCCGTTTGCCACTTGCAGCTTCGATCCAGAAGCCAACAAGACGTTCTTGCTCGCCTTCACTGTGGCCGTGCCGGTGCCGGAAAGCACAACCTGCGCGCTGGCGTTAAAGTTCACCAAATCAGTTCCCGGCGTCGGGTCATCGTTTTGCAAGTCGACATCAAGGTTCGCATTCGAGATAAACGTGATGTTGCCGTTGAAATTCACTGTGTCATTTCCCGTGCCGCCGTTAATCGTCAGGCTCGGGAACGACGGAGTAAATGCGCTGGCGTTCAGCGTGTCGTCGCCGGCCGCTTGATTCACCGTGACGCTGTTGATGCTCGCAAGTGAAAGATTCCCTGAATCGCCCAGGATCGGTGTGCCGCCATCGACGCTGAAGTAACGGCCCGCGGCCGCGAACTTGATGAACCCGTTCGACGGCTCAGACATCGCCAGCGTATCGCTGTTGCCGGAAATGTCCGTGACCACGATCGCGCTGCCGGTGGTCGTCACCGTGTAATCCGCGTCGTCGTTCTGAATCGTGCCGAGGCCCTGGTTGTCGGTAATCGTTCCGACTGTGGTGCTGTTCAGGTTCACAAAGAACGTCTCATTCGGCTCGGGGGTGTTGTCCGCCACCACCGGCACGGTGATCGTTCCGGTCGTTGCATACGGCGGAATAGTCAGTGTCCCCGAGGTGGCCGCATAGTCACCCGGTTGAGTAGCCGTGTTGGCGGCGGTCGAGTAGGTTACGTCCACACCGCTTAGGGTTGGTGACGAGAGTGTAACCGTAAAGACAAAGTTGGTCGTGCCGCCGCCGCTGCCTTCGTTTTGAGAAACATCGTTGATGGTGACATTAGGCGGTGTCTCGGCCGCGCCAACATGCGAGAACTCTGACGTGTTCCCTTGCGAGTCAGTAGCCGTCGCGGTGAATATCTGAGCGCTCGTAATCGCGGCAACCGTTATGTCGAATGTGTAGTGTCCCGGCGGTCCGCTGGCGACAGCTTGCGCCGAGCCGAGGAAAATCTGCCCCTCGCCATAGCCACTGGGATCGCCGCCCACAGGGTTATCAAAGAGCTCAATCGTGAACGGCGCGATCGCGTCACTGTCGAGCGTGCCGGTGACGTGCGTATTGCCGACCGCGGCGCTCAAAATCACCGGGAAGTTTTGGTAACGGTTCGGTCCAGTGTTGTGGTTCTGAGTGTTATTCGCCGTGACGCCAACCACGCCGAGATCAATACCCAACAAAGTGTTTGCGTAGATCGAGTTTTGACTGATCAGATTATTGACATCTCCATCATTGGTCACCCGCACGCCGTCTACGCCGTTGCCTGCGATGATGTTGGCTCCATCGGTGAGCGTGCTAACACTCAGCCTCGGCGGCGCTGCCGCTAGACGATCGGCTCCCGCTAGGCGATTCCCGTCTACTCGCAAGGTTGGCCGTGCGCCGATCGTGTTGCCTGATGATCCATTAACCTCAGCGCTGTAAATCTCGACGCCCGATCCGCCGTTGCCCAAAAGCGTAGCGCCGTCAGCTTTGACGCCGATAAAGTTGCCCTGAACGGTGTTATTCGAAGCTCCGTTGTTTAGCTCAACGCCTTCCCCGCTGTTGCCAGAGATGATGTTGCGCTCATCCACCGTGGTGCAGCCGATCAGATTGCTGGAAGAACCGTCGATGAGCACGCCGGCGAGACCGTTAGGCGCCGCCGCCGTCCCGGCCGCATTCGTACCGATGAAGTTGCCCGTGATGGTGGTGCCACTGCCGCCAATGATGCCGATTCCGTTCCCACTGAAATGATTGATCGCCAGTCCCTTAATCAAGTTGGGGCCGACGTTCGTTACCACCAGGCCGTGAACGCTCGCTCCGGCATTGGTCCCATCCAGCACAATCAGGATCACGGCATTGTCGGTGTCGTTCGACGCTGTGTTCACGCTCGCGCCCGTCTGGGAGTAGCCATCAATCGTCACCGGGTGTGTGATCGTAGGCAGCGCCGAGCCTGGCTGAATCGTGAACACGCCGCCGGCGAATCCCGGGTCGGTGTTCAGAATAGTAAAGTTGATCGTAATCGCGCCGCTGCATGACGTGAGCGCATTCGCTTCCTGAATCGCCGCGCGCAGGGTGCAGACGCCGCCGGCTGTCCGGCAGGTGCCATCACCCGGCGTTTCGTCCCCTGCATCGCCCGTGTCGTTGACGATGAGCGTGCCGGGGCAGCCAAAGAACCAGTTGATGTTGTTGCCGGAGTTGGTCGAGTTGGTGGCCGTAACCAGAGTCGCACCGCTCGCGTCGCTGTCTTTCACGTCAACGTAGCCGACTGACTGCGTTGCCGGAGCATGCAACTTCCATTGGGTTGGTGAAGAGGTCGAGCGCAGCGTCAGCAACTGTCCCGCCGCGCCGGTCAATGTCAGCGCGTGCGTGACGGTCGTCAAACTGCCGTTGGTAAAATTGAATTGCTGCGCCGCCGCGACTGACTTAGTGAAGTCATAGAACGACGTATTACCGGTGATGGTCTGGCCGGTCGCGCCGTTGAAGGTAACGCCGTTAGTTCCCGGCGTGAACGTGCCGCCGTTGTTGGTCCAATTCCCGCTGACCGAGATCGGACCAGAGAGTACCAGCGTTCCCGCTGCGTCGATCTGAACGTTAACGTACTGGGTCGCGCTGGTGAACGTGCCTGATTGCACGCGCAGCAATCCGGTCACACTCAAGGTGCTGCCAGATGCGGACACTGTGCCCGGGCTGCCGCTGGTATTGATCGTCAGATTTGCAAACGTGTTACTGCCGCTAATCGTCTGGCTGGTGCTGGCGCCATTGAACGTGATCGTTTTGTCACTGTTCATGGTAAAGCCGCTCGCGCCCGCGTTGTTGGTCCAATTCCCGGCCACCGTAAGGTTGTTTGCGCCGATCGTCAGGATGGTGCCCGACCCGATGGTGACGCCGCCGTTAATCGCTAAGGTAACCGCGCCCCCCATGCTCTTGGTGCCGCTGCCGCTGGTCTTGATCGCGCCGTAACCGCTGACTCCGTTTTCTACGCCCTGATCTCCCGCGCCAGCCCACTCCACCGTGAGCGCGGTGACGCTGAAGGTGAAAAATTTGTATTGGCCTGAGAACGAGTTGGACCCGAGACGCGAAACTTTGACTGTGCCCGTGCCGGAGATCGTTCCGGTGTTGCCGCTGCTATTTATTTGCACGGCGGGGTCGAGGGTCATCAACGTCGCCGCGCCATTCATGTTAAGCGTGCCACTGACGTTGAAATTGACGGTCGAGCTTACCGCGGCGGTCGTGTTTGAGTCCGTGAGACTGGCGAACGAGGTCGTAGCGCTACCGCTAATCGCCTGCGCCGAAGTGCCGTTGAAAGTGACGGTGAAACCGTTCGGAGTGAACGTGCCGTTGTTGGTCCAGTTGCCGCTGACGGTGCAGTCGGCGCCGATCGAAAGCGTCGCGCCGCTGTCAATCTGCACATTGGTGTAAGTACTGGCGCCCGCGTAGACGCCGGCCTGAACTCTGAGCAAACCTGTTACCGTCTGTCCCGAGTTTCCGGTGACCGTGTTATTGCCGCCGCTGCCGGTATTAGCGATCGTGAGATTGGTTACGGAAGAAGGCAGGCCGTTGCCGACTGACTGGTTAGCGCTGCCGTTATAGACAAAGGTGGTAGCGCTATAGGTGCGCGTGCCGCCGCTTTGCACGTTGCCGCTGGCGCCCGATGAAGTGATGCCCGCGGTTGAACCAATCTTCAAAGTCGATCCCGAAAACGCGGTGAACCCGCTGCCCGAGATCACGCGCGTGTTCATGTCAAAGACGGCGCCACTAAATACCTGGAAGCTATTGCTGGCCGAGACATCGTTGCTCAGGGTTACGGTTCCGGTTTGGTTCGAAACCTGCACTTGGAACGCGCTGGTCAAGCCATTGCCCGTGACCTGATCGACCGATCCGTTATAAGCATAGATCGCGTTCGAGTCATAGGTTCTCCCCGTGGTTTGGACATTCCCCGTCGCGCCTGAAGTCGTGATCCCGTCCGCAGATTGGATCCAGATATTAGCTAGAGATGAAAGCTGGAAAGAACCTGCGCCGCTAATTTTGCCGGTGCCGGAAAACCACGCCAGCCCAGAGGCATCAATCGTCAAGTCGGTCCCCGCGCCATCGTCAACCGTCAAAGTAATTCCGGGATTGACCTTCAGGGTGCCGCCCAATTGCACCGTCACTTGATCGGCATTGACGTCGGCTGTGACGGTGACTGTGTGCGTGTTCTGAATCGTGATCGTATCGTCGGTGCTGGTGGGTGTCTGACCGCTGACGGCATCAACGAAGCCACTGCCGGAATCAACTTGCCACGTGCCAAAGGCGTTCCAGTTCCCGCTCGTTCGGCTGCGGTATTTGGTGACGGCAGCAATGACGTGCAGCACAAGTTGCGAGCCGGTGATTTGAAGTAAAGCGGTCGTGTTGGCGGCGAGTCCGCTGCCCGCCATCGTGAGTGATGTTGGCGCTGACCCGCTGACGAATCCCGTTGTGCCGTTCGCTGAAATTAGAGTGTAATCGCCCGCGCCTAGCGCGCTGGTTGTGGTAACAGTGACGACATTGCCGCTCGCCAGAGTCAGCGTGCCGTTGGTAACGGTCAGCGTCGGATTACCACTGGCGTAAGCGAGCGTGATTGGACTCGCTGCGCCCATCGTTAAATTGCCGTTGATTGTGCCCGGCGTCGCCGAAGTGTTCGTACCGTCGAGCGTTTGAGCGTCTGTAAATGTGAACGTGCCGGTATGGCCAGAGACATCGAAGGTCGCGCCTGATGCGGTCGAGACTTTGGTCGAAGCGAGCGAGCCTGTTCCAGTCAGCGCCAAAGTTCCGGCATTGATCGTTGTGGTGCCGGTGTAGGTGTTAGCGCCGGATAGCGTGAGTGTTCCCACGCCGGACTTGGTCAAAGCGAATAGCCGAGTAGAGCCATTCTGAAATACGCCCGCGAAGGTGTCGGGATTGGCGGTGTTGACCGTCAAGGTGTCAGTGCCCGCCGAAGCCGACCCGCTCTCAATAATGGGACTGCCCACCGTTGCGTTGGTGTTCAGATCGATGACGGTAGTGTTGTTTCCGTTAAGCTGGAATTTTCCGGTGCTGGACGCGCCGAAAATTAGAGTCGCGTTGGCCGCAGGTCCCAGAGCTGTCGCGGTTCCTGCCGTTAACGTGCCGGCATTAATCGTCGTCGTGCCCGTGTAAGTGTTCGCATTGGAGAGCGTGAGCGCTCCAGCTCCGGACTTCACCAGGTTGCTCGTTGATCCTCCGCCGTTTGCGATGACGCCGCTAATCACAGTGTTTCCGGTGCCCGTAAAAGTAACGGTTCTTGTCGTAGCTGAATTAGACAAATTTAGAGTGCCCGACAGAGTAAGTGTGCCGCCAGAAATGTTATTCGTTATCGCGTTTGATGTAACGCTGTTCGTTAAGGCGCCACTCAGTTCGAGATTATTCGAGCCATTGAAAGTATTTCCCGACGCGCCGGTCGTGTTGGTGTTCGCAATCGCATTTGCTCCGCTCAGATCGGTTGAGGCGGAAGTCTGGACGCCATTCCAGGCGACCGTGCCGGTGCCGAAAGCCGCTTTGTTTCCGAGGACGAGATTGCCAGCGCTGAGCGTCGTCGTGCCGGTGTAGGTATTAGCGTTGCTAATCGTGAGCGTTTGACTCGCACCGTTCAACGTGAGATTGCTCGCAACTGTGTTGCCTGAATTGTTGTTTGCTATGACTCCACTGATCGTAGTCGCGCCCGAACCCGCGATATTTAGCGTTGTTCCGGTTGTGTTGTCTGCGGCCAAGAACACGTTACCCGCGAGAGTCGTCAAAGGATTACTCACGGTCAGCGTGCGGTTGCCGGAAGTAGTAAACGTGCCGTTGAATGTGAAGTTGTTCGCGCCGCTGATCGTACCGTTGCCGCCCCATACAATGTTATTGCCGAGTGTGCGTGTGCCTCCACCAGCCTGAAGAACCGAGGTGGTGCTGTTGCTAAGGGTTAACGTGCTGGAACTTAATGCGCTGTTGTTGCCCAGCACCAGCGTCCCACCATCGAGCGCGGTGCCGCCACCATAAGTGTTTACGGCGTTGAGAGTGACTGAGCCTACGTTGGCAGTACCATCCTTAATACCAATTCGAACCGCTGCCGTACCGCTAATTACGGCGGAGGATGACAGAGTGAGATCGTTACCAGTTGTGGCACCGAGGAGCGTCTTGAAGTTCGAATTATTAGTGATTGTCCCAGTTATGCCGGTGCCTGTTGATGTGGCGACAAAACCTGCAGAAGAAGTTCCGACCCCACTGATCGTAATTGGCACATCCACTGAGGAATTGACTTGGCTCAAGTCAATACGCGCCGTATTGGTAGTTTGAGAGCCCTGCACGGTTAGACCAGACCCCGCGCCCCCAGTGACGGAGCCGATAGCAAATTCCCGGTCAGCAGTAGTTGCATCGAGTAAGCTGAGGTTCACACTGCTACTTAGAGAATTGGATCCGCCGAGTGTCGTCAGAGTGGCATTGCTAGGCCTCAACGTGTAACCCGTTACTTCGAAAAATGATGTCACCGGCGACACGGTAGTACCGCCCGTGATCTGAACTATGCCGGCAGTCCCTTGGAAGTGCGCGTTGTTTCCATCGGCCCATGTTTGAAGTGTGCCGACATTCGAACCAAGTCGCCACGTGTTCGCCGTGGTCCAGGTACCCGTACCTCCGGTCGCCGCGGTTGTAGCGCCGTCAGCATCCCAGTACAGTTCGTTCACTACAAATGGCATTGGCTCAGGCGCGCTCAACGGTGTCGCGGCCACACTCTTTGCGGGCGTGAGTCGATGTCCAAAGATTCTCGAGAAAGCGTCGGGCCAGCGGATTTCTTCGTTGGCAGAGACCGCGCTAAGAGCAAAGGGCGAAGAGCTAAGAGCAGAAGGCAGAAGGCAGAAGGCAGAAAGCAGTAGGCAGAAGGCGAAGACAGTGCTCAACCTCGCGCGACCGGCTTGCGCGGAGCTCGGCAGCCTGAAGGGCTGCGATTCAATAGCCGTGGGTAGCACCCACGGAAATGCGCCGCCACATTGAACCCGACCCTGAAGGGGTCGCACCTCTCTGACCCTTGCAGGGTCATTAATCTTATTGGGTACGGGTTCCGGGGGTGTCGCTGCGCTCAACCCCCGGCTACTGTCTTCGACCGCTACGCGGTCGGCGCGCTGCCGGAGCCCGGACACAGTCCTATATATATAGGCGAGGCGGTGGTTAGAGGGGGCGAGCATTCCGTAAGCGGGCTAAGAGCCGAACAAAACACCGAAGGTGTTCACCAATTCCAGCCCAGGGTGAAACCCTGGGATAGCAAACGCATCGATTAGCCGGAACTCTGAAAGAGTTCGCGAACGCCTTTGGCGTTTCGCATTTCTAAAAACGCTGCGCGATCCCAGGGCGCTGCCCTGGGCTGAATCTGGCGAACGCCTTTGGCGTTATCTATCGAGCGAACTTCGAACTCAATAGAGCCTTAATGAAAGAACCTAAAAATGCGGGGCGAGATTATGCGAGCACGACGGGAAAGTCAATGGCGGCGCGAAGCGCTGCAAAGGGCGAAGGGCTAAGCGCAAGCTTAACCGCCAGGTTTCGAGCGAGCTGCCAGATTTCCAGATCTTCAAATCGAAAGTGAGGTCTCATAACTGTGCAAAGGGGTAAGAGCAAAGGGCAAAGCGCTGTACCCTTTCCTCGTGCAACTTGGCTCTTTGCTCTTTGCGCTTCGCCCTTACCCCTTTGCCCTTTGCTATCTTATCTTCATGGTGGATCGCCGAACAGGAATCGGGGCGTCATTTTTCGAACTCGATGCGTCGTTGTTCCAGTTGATCGAGAATCTCTGGCGTGCCTTTCAACTCTGCCAGCGGTTGCAACTGCGACCGAACGTAAGTCCAATCAAGGTTGCCGGTTTGCCGCACGATAATCCGCTCGACATCTACCCAGTCCTGACCTCGGCCCGCAAACGCTTTGAGCACTATTAAGTCTTCGGCTGAGCAAGTGCGGAGCGCCACCTGCGGCGGGTACTTGAAAATGGAAGAACGTTCGACGATGAGTTCCTCAAACGGCAAAGCCCCAAAGGCTACATCCAAACCAACGCCTTTGGCCGAGCGAAGCAGGAGCACTCGTCTTTCTCTGGCGAATTGAGCCGCGTCTGGGATTCTTCCGGAAAAGTGTTGCAGAAGGAGTTGAATGAACCCATCTTCGTCGCCGAATCCAGTCAGAAGAGTGAGATCAACATCTACCGTTTCCCGTGGTTCGCCCCAACGTTGTACGGCCAAGCCGCCTATGAAACAAAATCGCCAGCCTTGTTGCTGACAGAGGGACTGAAGTTCAGAGGCCGCCCGGATGACTTCATTCACGGTGTGCGGCTTTCATGAACCAGCGCTGTTGCTCAACCAGTCCGGAGGTTGGTTTGGGGGATCGCGGCGGACGCGTGTAATCCGCCTCGCCGCAGAGCAAAGCAATCGTTTCGTAAGTGTCGAGTTCGCGAATCTCTTTGCGCCGGATGCGCTCCATATCCGCTCCGGCTAGCTTCCACGTTTCCACCCAACGCAGGCCAGCAGCAACCTGTTCGGGCGTCCAGGAAATGAGCGCAGAAGCTTGATCACTCATGACTTGAGAATAACATAAAGAGCAAAGGGCAAGGAGCAAAGAGCAAAGCGCGGTGAAGCCGTAGGTGTAAAGAGGTCCGAGCAGAGTGCAAAGTCGTAAGAGCAAGACGCTTCGCCCTTCGCTCTTAGCTCCTTGCCCTTTGCACCTGGCACTTTGCTATCTTATTTTCATCGTCGGATCGCCGAACAGGATCCAGGTGCGGCGGACATCGATGTCGGTGGTGGCGCCTTTCGCCTGCCGCGTCGCATCGCCGAGCGCAATCGATGGCCCGCTGTACAGCAGACTAAAGAGTTGTAGGCCCATCTCCTGCTGGCCAATCGGAATCGTTTCGCCTGAGGATGAAAAGCTCGCCACCGCCCCCCCGTTTGGAGCTTTCATCAGGGCTTCGCTAATGCAATCAAGCGACGGCGCGATGAAATAGCCGTTAAGACAATTCATCACGATTACCAGCGGCAGCTTATTTCCATTTGTGAGCGCCGCCGCATCGGCCGTGCTGAAAATTGGCGCGCCGGTCCAGACATCGACGTTGCCGTGGCCTGAATAGTTCACCAGCGCCGCGCCAGAGTTGAAGCTGCTGACGATGTTCGCGCGCGCGGCCGCGTCTGACGGTTGCTGGGCGCGATAAATTTTCTGAACGTTGGCCTGTATGTTCGATGTCAGCAGCGGAATCAATTCGTCACTAGCCTGTTCAAAGTTGAAAAAGTAGTTGCCTTGAGTGTCCGCGACCATTAACGCCTTCTGAGGAACACTGGCCGGAACAAAGTTGACGATCTTTGAAATTACCGTGTTGGCCTCAGCCACGGTTCTGACCGGAAGCCGGCCCACCGGAATCTCAGGAATTCCGTCGCCATCGAAATCAGTCAGCGTGTCGTCTGAGGCAGCTTCAAGGTAGGTCGCGTCGACCAGCCTGGTCGGCACCAAATCAAAGTATCCACCGCCTTCATAATTTCGATAGTCATAACTGGCGTCGCCAACGAGCAGCAGGTAGCGCGGCGCTTTTGGATTCCAGTTCGTCCGCGCGCGCGCAAGAAAATCGGTGATGGCTTGCGGCGTGTGCATGCCATAGCTGAATTCATCAAAGACATCTTCGACATCGACGACCTTGACCGTAAGCCCTTCACCCTGACGCTTGGTTACCAGCGGCTGCAGGCTGGGGATAAAATCCTTGTACGAAATGATCAGAAGGTCAGCGGAGTTGCTCGGCAGATTGAGCGTCGACGCCTGATTAAGAACCAGTGACGCAGGATGGAGAAAAGCACCGGCCGGCATGGCCAGCAACGAGCGTGCTCCCTTCGCCCTCAACCCGGTTGCCGGCACCGTAGCCGAATATGATGCCCCAGCGCCTTCCACGATTGGTCGCACTTCCCGCACCGACGCCGGATCAGAGATGTCCAACACGCGAATGTCGGGCGTCGTAAACCCATCGACCTTTACGCTCTGCGTGGATCGCAGCGCGAACGAGAGTCTGTCGTTGTCGGCGCGAAACGTGCGCGGGTAGGTCAGACGCGCGTATGAAAACAGAGAGAAGTCACTACTGCCCCCCGGGACAATAAACTTGATAATGTTGTCGCCCTCGTGGAGTTGCGAGATGACGATCGTAAAGGTCTGCTCGGCGTACTGCTGATAGCTATAGTTCAGGGTGCCGACCATCACATCGTTAACGAGCACGTTGACGTTGTGTGTCTGATTCGATGTTCCCTGCAATCCGATTCGTAACAACGCCGTACCCTGAGAATCTGTTTGCAGACTGGTAACCTTCAGTGTCTTTGTAGTGGGCGCGCTGGGCGAGGCAGCGAGAGGCGAGCCAAAGAAATTCTCTGCCGGCCCATTGATCAGCGAACTGAAATAAAGAAAGCGCTCCTTAAGCTGAGCGTCATAAAGAAACCCGGCGGCCGCCGCGGCGGTGGCGAAAGCGTGATTCCGGCGGCGACCCGGACGCACGTGTTGCCGGCGATTCTTAACGTGACGACGATTCCTGGGTTGAAGGTTGCGCGCCTTGCGCGACCAGGCCCGCGCTGGAGTCGTTCCGTTATTTTCTGTGGTTGGCGCCGCGTCGGGCCTAGCGTCATTCACTGAAATCGGATCGCTCTTCGGAGCATTGGCATAACGCGGCGGCTCTGGTGCATTGCTGTTCGCAACGTAGGGAACCGCACTCGCGTTTGATTGAACCACGGCGGTCGGATCAATTTGGCCGGTGTCTTTTTCAAGATTCGCCGCTGACGGGACCGCTCTGAACCAGCCGCCGCTCAAAAAACCCCGAGCGCCATCTGGCGGCGACGCGAGTGTTGCCGGCAAAGGCGTCGACGTGGGCATGCCACTAGCTTGATTCTCTCCCGACACCGGCACGCGCAGACCGGGTTGTGATCCGTTGATGAGGTAATAGACGTGCGTGTCGGTGGTAGGAGTGTCCAGACCGGTGCCGTAAAATTCGAGAAAGTCGACAATGGTCAACACGCCGCTAGTCCGGGAGACTTCGATCGGCACTTCCCTGCCGTCCGCGAACAGACGCAGGTTGCGCGCATCAGCGGAAACATCAAATCCAGCGGCGGCCATCTCGGGTTGCGTAACGCGATACCAGCCGTCTTGCTTCACACCGATCTTCAAAGCCGCTTGCCCGGCAATGCTCCACTGATCCTGAATCGTGGCCGGAGCCACGGCCGGCCTTTCAAATATCCCGGCTGGCCCACCCGTTTGCGCTGTCTCAGTTCGCGCCGCGACTATCCCGCTGATCGTTTTGGCCGGTTCAGTTTTTACCAGGCTCTCGTTCCAAACCGGAGTAAATGGTCCGCCGAGGGTGTTCGTGCCATTCAAGTCGAGAGCTTCAATATAATAATTAGAATCCAAACTACCCGCGGCGTCGAACCAACGATAGCTGTAGCCGGCATAGAGCGGAGTTCCCTGCCCCACAAGCAATACCGACCCGGCGATCATCGTTGAATTCACCAGCGTGCGCGATCCGCCCCGGTCGCGATAGACGTTGAAGCCCAGATTGTCGATTTCAAAAGAAGTGCGCCACTCGATTAGCACTCCGCCCGGGCCCGCAGTGACTTTGACCTCGGCAGTCTTCGCCAGAGTTGTCTTTGCCGCCTGTCTAGCGCGGTGCGCGCGGTGGGCACGCACAGAGATCGACGCGCCGCTTACGGGTGCGAGAGAAAGAAGGAGGGCTGCGATCAAAGCAGCAATGACTGAGCGGCGTTGTAATGGTGCGCGTTTCATCAATACCTCTATGCGCGCAGTCATTATCGACGAATTGAAAGGGGGAGACAACTGGAAGATAGTCACCGCACCCCAAAAACCTAACGCCCCTCACTGGCGTCCTTACGCTCGACCACCTGTCGCGCTGTCGTATAACCTCGCGGCGGTCTGACAAAGACATCTGTCGCTGCTTACGGGGCGGTACAGACCTGACTACGCAATAACCTTTGACTCTCCTTAAGGGGAATGCGGATAATCACGCGCGCTCTTCATCTATGCATCTTGTCCATCCCAGGGCTGGCGCTCCTGTCAGTTCAGGGGCGTGGCAAACAGGAGAGTACGGGTGTCAATAAACGTAACAAATCCCTCTGCAACGCCGCCGCCACCGAATCAACAGGCACGATTGATGGGCATAAGATACTTCATCGTCCTGTGGCTCATGTTTTTCGCCATTTGCTTCGGCCTGGGTTATCCGACCCTGGGACGTTATGATCCGAGCAGGACTGCAGGATTGAGCGACGCGGCCAAGTACTGTGCCCTGGTCACCGGCGCAGACACTTCTGTTTTCAAAGAGATGTTCCGCTGCCGAGTCCTGGTTCCGTATGTTGCTCGACCTTTCTATTGGCTGGCTCAAAACTATTTGCACGCCAGCAATCCAGGCTTCTTCGCGCTGCTGGTGGCCAACTCCCTCTTCTGCGCGACGACTGCCTGCTTTGTAGTAAGCATTGGCAAGAGGCTGTTCAATGATCTAAGTACCGCATTGCTGGGGGCGGCGCTTTACCTGCTCAGCTTCGCCGTTCCTAACTTACAGCTCTCAGGATTGATTGATGCGGGGGAAGCCTGTTTTATGGCCGCGGTAGTTTGGAGTCTCTTAAACGGGCGTTGGTACCTGCTGCCGATATGGGCAGTCCTGGGAGCACTGGCGAAGGAAACGTTTGTCCCTTTTTCCGGCGTCTTTGTGTTTACCTGGTGGCTGATGGAAGCGCGACCCAACGAAGGTCAACGGTCATGTTTGAAATGGGGCAACTTCAAATGGATCGTAGCGCTGGGTCTTCTTGGGCTGACAACCGTTTCGACAGTTCACTCTCTCGTGACCGGCCAGTTCAAAGCGCCCTGGAATATCGCCGGTCAGGCTAGTGCCGGAATCAACTTCTTCAGAGCCCTCTGGTACTGTCTTACCGAGCGGAGTTTTTGGTATGTCTTTGGATGGTTGCTCCCTTTGGGCATTTGGCGACTAAAGCATTTTCCAAAACCCTGGGTCATGGCCTCCACCAGCGCGTGCGGGCTGGCAATCATATTGGGGGCCTACGGCAACGCAGGCGGTACTATTGGGCGCGGGGCTTTCAACATCGTCGGACCGCTACTGAGTCTCTCCGTTGCGCTGCTGATCGCCAGGCCATCGCGAACGCCGGAAGCTGCAAGAGTTGGAGCGCTCTCGTGATTAAGTGCTCATCACTGGCTTGCGGGCGCTTTCTTTCAATAGTTTGAGGGCAATCTAGTATCGTCCTGATCTACTTCCGGGATCCTGTTGCTCTGGTAACTGTGACTCAGGGCCCACCCAGCGAACAGTGTCCCAGGGGGTAACCGTCTCCCGCAGATTAGCTTTAGACAGAGCGCCCGCTGCAATCTCGGGAAACACTGGTTCCGAGTGATTAGCGTCTCGCCATTTATCTCCAATTGACCGGGGGAGCAAACTGGTAGGTAAAACTAAGCGCGCCTTTAGCCAGAGATGAATCGCGCCATCCGCAGCAAACAATTAGCAAGCTGGTACGGAAAACGCGGGAGACTGTTGAGCTTCCCGTTTACGCTCACCGTGGCCAGAATCGGATTAGGCCAACGATTAGCAAGATCGCCGAAGAACCCGCGCGGGTGTCGCAGGTAAGAACGCATTGGCGCCCGATGGCTCATCGGCGGCTGGTCGATCGCAAAAGGCGTTTCCCATTCTTTCAGCACGCTGCGCGCGAGCCATGCGGGAATTTCTCTCGCTCTCGCGGCAATCGCTCCATTACCTATTTCCGCGCCAACTAACTCATGCGCGAGACCTACGGCGGAGAGGATCCAATTCGCGCGGCGAGCCCTACCGAGACACAAAGACCAGTCAAAGTCGCCCGGCATGGATTCAAGCAGCAGCCCGAGATCGCACAGCCACGTCGGCCGCCAGGCACCGTGCTTCAAGAGATGAATTGCCAGCAGCGCAAAGTGATCTTCATCGCCCAACACCCGCACTTGTTCGTCTCCGCACGGAACGAGTTGCGACCGCGCGAACAACTCGTCAGCCGGAGTGTCGGCCAGTTCATAGAGATCCTTGTGCAAATCAACCCAGCAGGTGCGCGCCTCCTCGCTTTCGATTACCCGAATAGCAGCGTCGTAATCCTGCCCACGCACCAAGAGATCAATATCGCCGTACGGCCTGAGCGCCGGCTGTGGATAAAGCCGCGCGATCGCCCAACCCTTTAAGAGAATCGGCTCGATGCCGGCGGCGCGCATGAGCTGAAACATCTTTTGGACTTTGGTCTGATGGATGTTGGCTTGCAGCGCCAGCAGACGAAACGCCTGATGCAATAGCTCTCCGCACGGACTCGTCTTCAGATCGCTTTCACGAATTCGCCACCAGGCGAGACCTGCGCATCCCGAGTTGTAGAGTAAGGTCGTGATCCGATCGAGATCACCAAAAGAAAAACCCAGAGGCGCCTGTTGCGTTCGCCAGGATCCAGCCAGAAAACCGGCGACTAGTTGGCCCTGCAGGCGAGGGTTTGAGTATTTCATTGGAACAAAAGAAAGAGCGCCACCGACCTAAGGCCGGCAGCGCTCGCTGGATGTCGCAAAACCGAAATCAGGCACAGGTGGTGCCGCCGGTGCAAACACCGGAACAGCACTGCGCGCCGGTAGTACACGGCTGACCGCTGGCCAGACAAGTAGATGCCTGCGCCGGCGTGGGCGCGACAATCGAAGCCACCACCGGCACGGCCACCGCGGCGGCCAGTCCCAGCGCGCGCACCATCTCGCGACGATTCAGGCCGGCGACGCGCTGCGGCGGAACCGGAGTGTTGGTCATCAAGTGATTCTGCTTAAGTTGATCGATGGCGAACCAAACTACTTTTTCATCCACGGGCGCATTGACCTTAGTGCCGAGCGAGCGAGCAATCTCACCGGTGGTCGTGCGACCGTCGCAGCGTTGCCAGACGAACGCGGCCGTTTCATTTAGGCAGTGCGCGCGATCGCGATCCAGGTCATAAACCAGAACCTCATCCGGCAATTCTTGAATCACCAACCCTTCTTTACGCGCCAGCGGTTTCGTTTGTTTGACTGCCTGCTTCATCATTCGCCTCCGATTTGATTTGTCGCCTAAAACTGCTCGTTCTGTGGTCTTGAGTACCGCGCCAGCAGAATGCGGAAAGTATCATGGCAAGCGCCACGCGTCAATAGCTTAGATAAGCGCCAAGAGCCAAGAGTTAAGAGCGAAGAGGGCCGCGCTTCCCGCTTTGCCCTTTGCGCTTAGCCCTTGCGCGAAGCGATTGCGATACTCGGATCCTGTCAGTGTCGGCGCCGCTTGAGTCCTGGACCCACCCGCTAACGCAGGTGGTACCGACAAGAGCTGCTCGGCCGCTATTGGGCGAAGCGATTGCGATACTCAGTTGAGTTAACAAAGCCGTCAACCATTCGGCGCGCACTGCCGCTTCGATCAAGCTCAGCTATCCAGTTTGTATACATGGCGTCCGGGTCGCGGTGCAGGTAACCAAAATACTCCATCACCACAAACGCCTGGTTGTAATAACGCTGATAGACTTCCCCACTCTCGGCGATCTGCCGCAACACCCCGGCGCGCGTCTGGGTCCGCGCGTTCAGCGCATTTATTAGTGACTGACGATTCGCGACGTTAACTCCCGCCGTATTCATTAGCTGGTCGACATACGCCGCGTTACCCAGTGAGTTGTATCTTCCAGCAAATGCCGGCCGCGACATAAAGTCGTCGATCAACGCCGTCTTCGCTGCTTCCAACTGATCGTTAGTCAGAAAGCCGCTGACCCGTGCCAGGTCGGGCGTGAACTCAGCGTAGTCGGGTTTGCGTCCCAGCGCCGTCGCGTAGAACCGATAAGCAAAGTATCCCCGCTCCTGAAATTCCTGCGAGCGGAAGAAGCTCTCGGAAACGTGCACCCGGTCACAACTCGGATCGTTGGCCACGCAGTTATTGATCGTCGTCACCCACCCC
>Ga0209514_10001681_pt1 | contig 36974 bp, 29 predicted proteins | sample Subgrocontami58m_FD_187452 | JGI IMG/M metagenome (GOLD analysis project Ga0209514, IMG submission 187452) | Subsurface groundwater microbial communities from S. Glens Falls, New York, USA - GMW37 contaminated, 5.8 m (SPAdes) (version 3) | ecosystem: Environmental > Aquatic > Deep subsurface >...
GTTAACCTACAGGGAACTGAACCAGAGGTCGAACCAGCTTGCCCATTACCTGAGAAAGCTTGGTGTGGGGCCAGAGGTGTTGGTCGGGATCTGCATGGAACGCTCCCTGGAGATGGTGGTGGGGCTCCTGGGCATCCTCAAAGCCGGTGGTGCGTATGTGCCGCTTGACCCGGCGTATCCAAAAGAGCGTCTCGCTTTCATGGTGGAAGACACCAGCATAGCGGTGTTGCTGACACAACACAGGATAATCCCTGCTATTCCTGATTGCACGCTGAAGATGCTGTGTATGGATGCAGACTGGGAGGCTGTTGCCGGGGCGAATGACCAAAACATGCCGCCTTGCTCTACGGCGGAAGCCCTTGCGTATGTGATGTACACTTCGGGGTCTACCGGGACACCCAAAGGGATTGAAATCCTTCACCGTGGCGTTGTACGCCTGGTTGTAAACACGAACTATGCAAGGCTGAATGGGAAGGAGACTTTCCTTCTCATGGCTCCGATATCCTTTGATGCTTCCACGTTTGAATTGTGGGCTGCATTGTTGAACGGTTCCACCTGCATCGTTTATCCCACAGGCATGCCGAACGCCGATAAACTTGCTGAGATCATTCGCCGGCACTCCATCAGTACTCTGTGGCTCACCTCATCACTGTTCAATGCCGTCATCGATGAAGATGCTGGGACCTTGCGGGGGGTTTCTCAACTACTGATCGGAGGGGAACAGCTTTCGGCATTCCATGTGCTGAGTGAGCAGAAGGCATTGCCCGGGACACAAATCATAAACGGTTACGGCCCGACGGAGAATACCACATTCACTTGTTGTTACTCCATCCCGCATGGATTGCCCCAAGATACGACAACGATCCCCATCGGCCGCCCCATAGCTAACACGGAGGTATACATTCTGGACAAGTGGCTCCAACTTGTCCCTATTGGTGTGACGGGGGAACTGTATACGGGGGGTGACGGCTTAGCTCGGGGCTACCGGAACAGACCGGACCTGACAGCGGAGATGTTTATTCCACATCCCTTCAGCACAGAGCTGGACGCCCGCCTATACAAGACAGGTGACCTTGTCCGGAGACGCCCTGACGGTAATATCGAATTTCTCGGCCGCATAGACCATCAGGTAAAGATCCGAGGATTTCGGATCGAGCTTGGCGAGATCGAATCCGTGCTGGGGCAGCACGAAGCTGTTCAAGAGGTTGTGGTCATGGCCCGGGAAGATGTCCCCGGGGACAAGCGTTTGGTGGCTTACATTGTTCCGGCAGGGGAGCAAACTCCCTCCGTTAGCATGCTGCGCCAGTATTTGAAGGAAAAGCTGCCGGAGTATATGTTGCCGAATGCCTTCGTGATGTTGGAGAAGTTTCCTCTTACCCCTAATGGAAAAGCGGATCGCCATGCCTTACCCACTCCGGATCATACACGGCCCGAGCTGAAGGAAACGTACGTAGCGCCACGAACCCCGGCAGAACAATCTCTTGCAGAAATCTGGGCCAGCGTGCTGGGTGTGGAACGAGTAGGTGTTAACGATAATTTCTTTGAGTTGGGAGGTCATTCTCTCAAGGCAGTACAGCTCTTCGTCCGCATACGTAAATGGGCCGAGATTGATTTACCCCTGGCAACACTTTTCAGGTCGCCAACTGTCCGGGCCCTTGCAGAAATTCTCGATCCCAGTTTTGCCAAAACCAGCATTTCTGGAGAGGCTTCGTCCGGGATTTCTTCACCGGCTCAGCACTGGCGGAGTCTCGTTCCGATACGGCCGGAAGGCGCCCGGCCCCCTGTTTTTCTTATTCACGCGATTGGCGGCAATGTGCTCAATTATCTCCCCCTGCTCCAGTACCTGAGACCGGATCAGCCGTTTTACGCTCTCCAGGCCAAGGGGGTCGACGGGTTGCTAACCCCTCATTCTTCCATGGAAGAAATGGCGAGCCATTATATGGATGAAATTCGCACGGTTCAGTCTACCGGCCCCTATTTTCTGGGTGGAGCATCCTTCGGCGGGACAGTCGTCTTTGAAATTGCTCAGCAACTGACGAAGCAGGGTGAAGAGGTGGCATTGCTTGTGCTGTTCGACACGGTTGGTCCAGGAGCACATGGTTATCGTTACTGGAGGACTTCACTGAAAAGTCGCCTGTACCGTAAACGGGAGGGTGACCTGACACAACAGATTCCCTTGCCTATCCATCTATCTAAAAAGATATTTCAATACCTTTCTAACAGAATGCGCGCCCTGGAGTGTGTTTTTTTCCGGCTGATGAAGCGCCAGGTTCCTCTTGAATTACGGGAGACGTATTTATTGAGAAGCCATAATAAGGCCTTAGTTAATTACATACCGCATCCTTACTCCGGCCCCATCACTCTTTTTCGCGGACCGGTAGGTAATGAGTGGCCACACAGTGAGCCAGAACTTGGCTGGGAAGACATTGCCAGAGGAGGGCTCAAGATTATAACAGTTACTGCTCGGCATCTTGAGTTCATGGATTCTCCGGAGTTGGGGGTTCAATTTGCTGAGGAGCTAAGTGCAGCGCAAGACAAGGCCCAAGGGTCTAACCCGGTGTAAAGGCACGCTTCAAAACAGCGTTAGAGCAACCTGTTGCACAGTACTATAACAATTCTTACACGCACGGGCCTGGTGACGTACCTCAAGGAGAGAAGGGATGACTGGACGGAAACGCCAAAGATACCCTGAAATAGAGCAGGCCAAGGAAAACGAAGGGCACGTTGATGATACCTGATTTCGTGGTTGGACCATCCATACTAATGTATCATTCCATAGCCGATTGCTCCGATGACCCATATGCCGTACCTGCCGGCAAATTTCAGGATCAGATATCATGGCTTTTAGACCATGAATTTGAACCCGTTCCTTTATCTACTATAGTCGACCTGCTCAAGCGGGGTGACTACCATAGTCTCAAGAAGAAGGTTGTTTTTACATTCGATGACGGGTACAGAGATTTTGTGACAGCCGCGTTACCTACACTCCTTAATCACAAAGCGCCTGCTACTGTTTTTATTGTTGCCGGCATGCTTGGTGAAAAGGCATCCTGGAGCGGGAATAGCAAACATGTCCAACTCATGGCCGAGGACGAAATCAGGCACATAAGGTCACAAAGCATTAGCCTGGGCAGCCATACCATGACGCATACGGATTTGACGACCCTCCATCAGGAAGAACTTAATCTGCAACTCACGGAGTCGTGCGCCAGGCTCAAGGACTTAGGCGAATCATTCTATGCACTTGCCTATCCGTGGGGCCAATGGTCGAGTCAGATTTTGGACGCTGTAAAAGCCTCAGGTTACGAGTGCGCCGTGACTGTTGGTGGTGAGATGCGTCAAGACAGAATCGACCTTTATCATCTGCCTCGTTTGACCATGAGGGCTGATATAGACCTTAAATCGTTTCAAGCGCTATTTGATTGGACGATTGTTAAACGCGTCCGGAAGGTTGGCAGTATCTTGAAAAAGTTTTTTTCGCAATGAGAGGAGGCCGCGAAAGTTTGCGTCGAACATGTTGCTTATATATTCGAGATTGAGAGGAAAACATGCGTGAAAGTGGTACAGATATCAGGATCACCTTTGGGATGATCGTTTTCAACGGCGAACCGTTCGTTAGATACAACCTCTCCGCTGTGTATCCTTTCGCCCATCAAATAATTGTGGTTGAAGGGGCTTGCCGGTCATCAGCTTCCGTAGCAAGGCCCGATGGCCATTCCACAGACGGTACCCTGGAATTGCTGTATGGCTTCAAGCGTGAACTGGACCTGGAGAGCAAATTGGTAATCGTCACTGCCGGTGATGAGGGGTATGCAGACGGATTTTGGCCCGAAAAGGATCAGATGTCCAGGGCATATGCGAAGAGGGCATCCGGGAACTATCTCTGGCAGCTCGATTCAGATGAATTCTATCATGAAGAGCAGCTCGCACGACTGATGAATATTCTGCGCACCGAAAGGCCCGACATGGTTTCCTTTCCGATGATCACCTTTTGGGGCAGCCCTGATTATATAGTGGACGGTTTTTACCTCATTCGCGACAAGCATGATCAGATTCCCCGTCTTTTTGCCTGGGGTCCCGGCTACACCTACGCGACCCATCGGCCGGCTACCGTTTTGGACGAACGAGGAATAGACCTTCGAAAAAAGTATTGTCTGGGAGCACGCGATCTTCAACGTATGCAGATATACATGTACCACTATTCCCTTCTGTTTCCGCACCAGGTTTTAGACAAGGTGGTGTACTATAAGAATCGATTAAAGAGCGTCATCGACACATGGGAGGAGTCTGTTTATCTTCGTCTGCAAAAGCCTTTTCGTGCACACAACGTTTATCAGCATATTGGCTGGCTGGAGCGTTTTACGGGCGAACATCCGGCACCCATCCATGCAATGATGGCAGACATAAAAAATCAAACAGTTAAGGTGGCACGAAGAGACTGTACCGATGTCGAACATCTCCTTGCGAAGCGGTACTATAACGTCGCTACCGCCTTGTTGCGAGCGTGTGCGTGCATCATGACCGTTCAACCTTTCTATTTCTTTTATCGAGCGTATGCGTCGGTAAAATTCAGAGTCAATCGCCGTTTCAGTGGGGCCTTACAATGAATCTTCGACAATTGGCTCGCGCGGTCGTGGCAAAGCTACGAGACGACGCGTTTAAATTGATCAGTCTGGATAGAACATCACTTGCAAAGATCCGAAGGCGAAACGATTTAAAACACATCGGAACAGAGTATGGGGGCTGGACAGTTCCAGTCAGCCTCTTTGATTCACGCTCGATTTGTTACTGCATTGGATGTGGTGAGGACATATCATTTGATCTTGGTCTGATCAAAGCGTTTGGTTGCCATGTATTTGCCTTTGATCCTACTCCACGTGCCATAGAATATGTCAGAAAGATGGCTGGGCATAATCCGCAATACCATTTCTTTGATATTGGATTATGGGATAAAGATGACAGATTGAAATTCTATGTTCCGAGAAATGATGAGCATGTTTCGCATTCACTCTTGAATCTTCAAAAAACACAGAAGTACATAGAGGTGAGAGTGAAAAGATTAAGCCAGATTATGAAGGAATACAGCCATCAGAAAATCGACCTTCTCAAGATAGACATTGAAGGGGCTGAATATAAGGTAATTGACTCAATCATTGAGGACAGCATCGATATTAGGGTGATCTGTGTCGAATTTGATGAGTACTGCAATCCACTTGATGATGAATTCAAGACCAGAATTCGATCTTCAGTGAACCGTCTAATAGCGAAGGACTATACAGCGGTTTGCTTGCAAGGCAATGCGAATTACACCTTTGTAAAGAAAGTGTCTCCGTGATAGCAAGCAGTGTAATGGTGGCAGAAAAATGATTCGCGAGCTATGCAACTACCTCGCTTGACATATTTTACTTATCCCATAATGTTTCGTTGAGAAAGGTTATCATGCGTGTACTCCACTTCATGAACTCACCGTTACCCATCGATCAACTCGTGTCAGGTGGTAATCAGCTTAACTCTTCAGGTGGATGGATTACAGCACTTCTCAGTCGAATGTTGAAGGAAACCGACTTCGCGTTCGCGTGCGTTGCATTCGGGAACGTAAAAGAGGTCCAAGTATCACACGATGATCGCATAGACTATTTTGTAGTGCCGGGGGGCTGGGTTGGTAGATCAGCGGATCACGCTTTACGCGTGTGCCGCGATTTGGTCAGCCAATGGAGGCCCGATCTGATCCATATTCATGGTACGGAAGCCGCCTACGGTCTCCTGACTGCCCGTAGTATGGTCAAATGCCCGGCTGTCATCAGCCTGCAGGGGCTGCTGGGACCTTACTCAGAATGGTATCGTTACTTCGGTAACAACAGCTTCATGGATATTGTCAGGATGCATCGGTGGCTGGAGGTCCTCGCGATGCGCGGCCATTGGATAGGATTTTTGAGGATCCGAAAATTGGCGAAAAGGGAGCGGGAGATCATAGCCGGCAACCGCTTCTTCCTGGGGCGCACAGCCTGGGACCGAGCATATATCCGTGCCCTGAATCCCTCCGCACAGTACTTTCATGGTGGAGAACTCCTGCGGGAGGCGTTCTGGCAAGATCAATGGAACATCAGACAATCCCGGCGACACCGGATCGTTTTTACCAACGCCGGCGGCTATCCCCGAAAAGGAACCGAGACTTTGCTGGATGCAGTCAAATTGCTGCAGCCCCATTTCCCAGACATCCAGGTAACTATCGCCGGTGGTATCAGCCGCAGAAGCGGTTATGGAAGGTATGTTCGCAGTCGAATCGCAGAACTGGGCAAGGCCGCAATCGAACTGGGACAGTTGAATGCTGAAGAAATGCTGAAGGAGCTGATCAATTCCCATGTATTCGTTTCACCTTCCTTTATAGACAACAGCCCCAACGCCGTGTGTGAGGCCCAGCTAGTTGGTATGCCTGTCATTTCGACGTATACGGGGGGAGTACCAAGCCTGATTGATGATGGACAGACCGGACTGTTCGTTCCGACCGGGGATACCCCTATGCTTGCGGCTAGGCTGCAAGAGGTGTTTGAAGACGACAGCCTTGCCGTGCAGTTGGGCAGCCAGGCACGCGAGGTTGCTGTCAGGCGGCATGATCCCAATGCAATAGTTCATGAAGTAGTGACAGCATACAAGGAAGTTCTCGGAAGGCCCACCTGACACGGCCAAGTATCCTTTCTATTTTCGACGAGCTGCTTAAGTTTATTGCTTGATTATATACGGGTTATAAAGAAGGTTTTGCATTTACATGAGACAGATCAATCGTGACAGTCTCCCCCACATGTTGGAGTGCCTTCGCCGCATTGCTATTACGCAATGGCATACGTTTTGGGCCCGATTAGCCGCACACTGGTGGGGCGTCAATCTGGGGCCTGGTTGTGCGTTCAACGGGCTTCCCCGGTTTCGCCGTCATCCCGGCAGCCGGATCACGATTGGCGCGGGCTGCAACTTCAACTCCTCCCCTATCTCGACTCTGATTGGTGTCAATCATCCATGCATAGTATCGACGCTCACGGAAGGCGCTGAGATTCACATAGGATTAAATTGCGGCTTCAGCGGAACGGTTATAGGCTGTGCAAGTAAGATTGTTCTTGATGAGAATGTGCGGTGTGGTGCCAACACATTAATCACCGATACCGATTGGCACACGGACGATCCACGCACGGGTCCTGATGCGCCGGTGACAATCGGGAAGGGAGTCTGGTTGGGCGTCAACGTCACTGTGCTCAAGGGCGTCACCATTGGAGAAAACACCCTTGTCGCAGCCGGGAGTCTGGTGACGCAGACCTTGCCCGCCAATGTTGTTGCCGGCGGCGTGCCCGCGAAAGTCCTCAAAGAAATTGGTGCGAGGGACCGGGAGCTCAAGGAATGACCAAGAAGGTCAATCTTGTTTTCATGGGAGGATTCACTTATCCTGGTGGCATGGCAGGGACAAAGCGTATCCAGAATGCCATCAATTCATTGAAAGAATATCCTCACGTTGCGACGCGAGTAATCGTGCAACGTCAATCGGCCGGAGAGAATATCCTCTCGGGAGTGCACGAGGGCACACCCTATGAAACTGTCAGGGGAGACCTCCTTCGGGCCAGGATGTTTGTAGAGCTGCCAATACTTTATTACAGAACAATTGCTACCCTGAAGAGGGCTTTACGGCCTGATCATAAGAACATTATCTATTTTTATGGCCCTTTATTTCTTGACAGCCTAGTACCACTGGTTTACGCACAGAGACTCGGATACAAGATCGTTTTTGATGTTATTGAGGACTATGCTCTGACAAAGGATATTTCCGGTTCTTTTTACGGCTACGTGAAGTGTGGCCTGACAAGTCTACTTTCGTCAAAAATCAAAAGCCTGTCTGCGGGGATCATCGTAATCAGCTCGCACCTGGGAAAGAAGTATAGGATGTTAACCCCGGGTGCAGTGCCTGTTCACTACATACCTATTTCTGTGGACATGGATCGTTTCCCTGAGAAAACGATAGGGGTGAAGCCAACCGTATCGCTCTTTTATGCTGGCACCTTCGGCAAGAAGGATGGGCTTCCAGTACTGCTCGATGCATTCGATAGACTGGCAATGAAACATCGAAATGTTCATCTGGTACTCACTGGTCGGGGCGTCGATAGAGAGGCGATGAAAGATTTTTTTGCCCGCATGGAGATATCGCCACATAAAGATCGGATAGAATACAAAGGTTATCTGGACGAGAGGGCCTATTATTTATCATTGAATGAAGCCGATATACCTTGCATGACCCGAGTGAACCTTACGTATGCACACGCCGGCTTTCCGTTCAAACTGGGTGAGTTTCTTGCAACCGGCAAGCCTGTCATTGCTTCCCGAGTTTCCGATGTAGATAAGTTCCTTGTTCATGGACACAATGCAATGCTTGTTCAGCCTGGTTCAAGCGCGGATATATACGAAGCAGCGGCGTTCCTTATTGAAAATCCGGAATCGGCAGCTGCCATAGGTGTACGGGGGCGTGAAGTAGCTGAGGCGTTTTTTGATTACAGAAAGCAGGGAAAGGCGCTGCTCACCTTCCTTGAGAACCTATGATCAATTAAAGATGAAAGACAACCAGGGAGCTACAGCAAATCTGACATCTGGAGACGTTTCGATTGCCAGAAGGACAATCCTTAATGTACTCGTCAGGGTATCAAGAAACCGTCAGACAATCCGGTCCATTGGAGCGCTCCTGACCAGCAATATCACATCGTCGGTGCTCACCGCCATCGGCGGCCTGCTGGTTGCCCGCTTTCTCGGGCCTGAAGAAACCGGTTCATTCCGTGCCTTTACTATCCCATTAACGTATCTGATATTCCTGCATCTTGGCACCTGGGACGGACTCTGGCGCCAGATCCCTTATTACGTCGGCAAAGAAATGCCCGAGCAGGTTGAGAGACTTGCCGCTGCAGCCGGGGCCTTCAATCTTCTTATCTCCGTTGTTGTCTCATGCGGGTTTATTTTCTGCGCGGCATACAGCTTAGCTCACCATGATCGCTATGGCGTTTTTGGCTGGTTCTCTCAAGCTCTTTTTTGCTGGGGGGTTTTTTATGGTGGCTATCTTACCTCAACCTACCGCACTTTGAATCATTTTGTGGCTATGGCAAGGATTCAGGTGGCCCAGACCGTGCTGACCTTTGGCATGGTCTTTCTTTTGCCGTTTCTCAGATTCTATGGCCTTTGCGTGCGCGCAGCCTTCCCGTCGTTCCTGGCGGTCTGGCTTTACCACCGAGAACGGCCGCTCAAGATAAGCTATCGCTTAGATACCAAAGCCCTGAGTGAGCTTATCAAGATAGGTCTTCCGTATAGTTTTTGGGGAAACCTCTATACCTCCGTTTGGTTTGCAACCGAAAGTGCCCTGGTGCTTTCCCTGAGCGGCATATTTGCTCTGGGGCTCTATTCGGTCGCAGCCGTCATGAGGAGTGCTATGAACTCACTGCCTATGGCGATAGAGCAGGTTCTGACTCCGCGCGTTGTCACCACTCTTGCTCGGGATGGAAGCGTGCACAAAGCTAACGTGCGGGTCATTTGGGTAACTGTGTGGCTCACTGGATTCATGGTAGTACTGGCCGTCGTAGTTTCCTATTTGTTGGACATATTCGTTCCATACGCCATCCCAAAGTATGTCGCCGGTATTCCAGTGATGAACGTCTGTCTCTGGTTTTCGGTTGTTCAGGCGACATTCCTGCCGATGAATACTCTTTTTGCCACAGGCAAGCCGTGGCTCTATGGCCGTAGCGTTATTGCCGGAATCGTTGTCTTTCCTTTAGCCACATATCTGTTATACCCTGCGCTTGGCGGGCTTCTCGCGGTCGCAGTCGGGTCTCTGCTCGGTCACACTGCCCGAACCCTGGCCGCCTATGTGGATTTGATCGCCTTGACAAGACGTGAAACGTGATGTTCAAGAGGCCTCATGCTCCACACGATGCAGCCGCTTCCAATTTTCAGGAAGGTCTGGGAAGAACATCTTTTATTGCGCTTTTTCTGGGGCTGACCATCATTGTTGCATCCATTCTTCTTGGGCGTTCGGATACGTTTTTTATCTCTTTTCTGGTCTTCTCGATTTTTATGACTCTGTTATGGAGGAAGGCTCCCCGACCCTGGATTTTTCTGGTCTCGATTTCGGCGGCAATTCCCATAGCTGTATCCAGATATCAGTTCGCCTGCAATCTCATATTTGCCCTTTGGTTTGCAGTCTTTAGCCCACGTTATTTGTTAAGGCTTCCAAAATGGATTTATGTGCCGACCGCTTTGGCAGTGCTGGGAATCTTTACCAGTTCGATCAACTGGATATCCTGGGATGTTGCACACAGCTTTGCGCGGCAAGGGACATTTTTGTATAATCTCTTTCTTGCGCCGTTCCTGTTGTTGCCTGTCGTCTACCTGAGAATGAGTGAGAGCCGAGATCATGCAGCGAACCTCCAGGGCCTGTTGTTTTGTCTGATTGTTCCATCGACATTGATACTCATTTCAGCAAAATTGTTCGGAACCATAACGAATGAATGGGAAGCCTCATTGCACGTTGGAATGCTTCCTGAAGGTTTCCTCCAATACAGACTTGGCAAGGTGGTTATAAACTTCCTCAGAACGGAGGTCGGGTTTATTCTTGCGGCCCTGATTTGTGCATCAACTGCGGTAACTGTCTCACAGGTCAGGGGGCTGTACAGGTTAATCGCAGGCGCGTGTTTGGCCTCAAATGTTTTTCTTCTTCTTGCCACCGCCAGTTTTGGAAGCATTTTTGCGTGTCTTTGCGGTTTGGCAGCCATATTATACACACAGTTTCGTACCGTAAGTGTAAAAAAAGTGATCATATCAGTGGGCGTCATTGCCTGTATACTGCTTTTGACATACAGCCTTTCTCCACCAAATATTAAGGAATATTTGGGAAAACGTTACGAGCATCGTGTTGTCAAAGCGGATACAGACAGGTTTGGGCTGTGGGCTCGTGCCGTGGAACAAATCCTTCAACATCCCGAGGGTGTCGGCTTGACTTTGGCGGTGGGCGATAAGTTAAAGAAATCTTTTATTCATAACGATTATCTGACCTATACTGTGAGTTATGGCATTATTGGCGGACTGGGATATGCATTTCTTGTAATAGGGCTGCTGATTTCCTTCTTTCAAGTTCGAAAGAAAGCTATCGATGACCCCTCCGCGCTCGCCGTATACCTTGCTGGTCTCGGTGCCATTGTCGCTGTCGCAATAAACTCAATGACCGATCATATGAACGAAAATAGATGGTATTTTAACGTCATGTGGTCTGTGATCTGGTACAGTTTCTTTTGCAGCCGCACGGCGCAAACAGTGACTGTCCCGAAAAAGATAAGACGCGAAAATGGCATTTCGAGAACAACGGCATCTCAGTAAATATCTTTGCATGCATTTGAGAAATGAAACTGCTGAAACAGTTTGGTGAGGTGCTCAAAAGCAAATCAAAAAACATGACACAGGATGGATTGGAAATATAAGATAAGATCAGATTGAACCGATAAAATAGGATAAGATATGAATAAATTCAAGATATTCCTAACGCGGCATCTCATGAGACCCACCATAATTCGCATAATTATTATATCATTTTTCCTCTTATTCCTCTTCGCCTGTCAGGGGGGGGGAGCAACCGGAGCAGGAACAACGCGACTAACCTACTATGTCAAAGCCGGGGGCAATGATTTCCATGATGGCCTTTCTGACTCTGCTGCATGGGCCACGATTCCGAAGGTTCAGGCAACGGTTAAGAGTGGTGACACGGTTTATTTTCGTTCACAGGATACATGGACGAGCGCAACGCCGCCAGTTCTTACAGCTACGGCTGGTGTAACCTACGATGGTTCAACTTATGGGAGCGGAACAAGAGCTACATTGCAAGCTACTGGAGATGCAAACTTATACCCCAATTATAGTGTAGTAAAAATTGAAGCAAGTAATGTCACTTTTAAGGGATTTAATGTGGACATGGATAGCAAAAAAACCGGGGGTATTTATATCGGTTATATGTGCGCTTCTAACACGACAAATGTGACTATTGATAACTGTGTAGTTCACGATAGTTTATTGGGGCCAACGGATTGGGCATATGGAATCCTTGTCAGCAATAAACTTGGCTACACAGTAAGTAATATCTCTATTACTAATTCTACTGTTTACAATCATAGTCACGAGGGAATTGCTGTTTATGCTGGGTGGGCTAATGCCGCCGATAGAAATGATACCGTATTGATCAGAGGCAATACCGTCTATAACTGTGGTACGGGTGTACTAATTGCTAATGACTCAGATAATGTCATAGTAGAATATAATAACTTATATGAAAACACTTCTCAAGGAATATATATGCGGGTATCTCCACCATACGAAGGTTATGTGACTTCAGGCCCGGACGCCATGATTATCAGATACAATATTATTCGAGATACTACTATTGCTGGGATTTTGATAGGAAATCCAAGGAATGTTTCTATGGGTGGGGCTTTTTATGGTAATCTTATATATAATAATGGAAAGAATACTGATGGGAATGTTAATGGTGCTGATTTTATTATAGCTGGTGTTACAGGTTATACTTATCCAGGTAATGTGTTCAATATCTATAATAATACATTTTATTCTATAGACAAACCATTATCAAATTATGCATTCATGGTAGGCATTGGCGTAGGGGGTGATGACCCTGAAGGAATAACAGTTAATTTCAAAAATAACATTGTCTATTATAATACCGCTCAGACAGGTAGTAATCGTTATCCAATTTGGGATCGTTACAACAGAATGACACACTCAAATAATTTGGTCTACCGATCCTCCAGTGCTTCAGATACCCATGTGATGTTATACGCTGGAGCTGATGTACTATACTATAATCGTGCTGGAGGGGCATCTGATATAACGAACTGGGAAACATCCGCTCAAAAATCCGACCCCGCCTTTACCGGCGGTACTCTCCCCACCGGATTCACTGGCACGTATGGAACGAATATGGTTCCCAATACCAACTATTTCGCCATCACTTCTGGAGATGCTCTGAACAACGGTGCAACTCTTGGAAGTCTATACAATGGCTGTATTAACGGGGCTGGATTAGCAACTCCCATTATCAGACCAGAGGAAGGGGCCTACGACATCGGTGCGTATGAATATATTGGCAATTATCCACCAGTTGCTCCAGAAAGACAATTAGTTAAGTAGCCAATCTCCAAGATACAAGATATAAGCAAATTCCAACAATCAATGAACAGATTTTCAAAAACAAAAATAAAAAAACAGAACGTTGTAATGGTATGTACGGCAGGGAGAGGTGGAATTCGCGCTGTTGTTGAGGGGTATTCAGCCGATGGATTCCTGTCCAGTTGGAACGTTATGCTTCTATATTCACAAGGCGAGGGTGGATTTGCTTTACGTTTAGCTACCGCAGCGAAGGCATTCTTGCGCCTCATTGGACTTCTTCTCAGGCGGCGAGTCGGATTGGTGCACTGCCATGCGGCCATGAAAAGAAGCTTCTGGCGAAAGTCTCTATTCGCTTTAGTTGCAAGACTGGCTGGTGTGCCCGTCATTTTTCACCTCCATGGGTCGGAGATGAAAACATTTGTAAAAGAACAGCCAGCTTTGCTGCAGCGATTGATATGCTGGATCTTGGAAAAACAGTCCGTGGTGGTCGTATTATCAGAGAGTTGGTTGAATTTCGTGAAATCCATTTCGCCACAATCAAACGTCGAAATACTACCGAACTACGTAGAGTTGCCGGAGCTGTGTAGTAATGCCGCCGTCGACAACGATGCTAATGTGGCGGTTCTTTTTCTTGGTGAGGTAGGCACACGAAAAGGTGTCTACGATCTATTGCCTGCTTTCAAAGATGCGCTTACTCAGTTTCCCGAACTGCATTTGATTATTGGTGGAAATGGTGATGTTGATCAGGCACGAGCGCTAGCGGTTGAACTCAAGATCGAAAATCATGTTGTCTTTGCCGGGTGGGTGAGTGGTGAGGCGAAATTGGACCTTTTGAGGCGAGCGCAGATCTATGTATTGCCATCTTATAACGAAGGCCTTCCAGTCAGTCTGCTTGAGGCAATGAGCTGGCAAGTTCCAGTCATATCAACACGGGTGGGTGGTATTCCCGAACTGGTTCGTGAGGGTGTCGATGGGCTGCTAATCGACGCAGGGGACCGTGCTGCTTTATCGTCAGCGATTGTTAAGTTGGGCCAAAACGTTAAATTGAGGCGGAAGATGGGAATGGCGGCCCGTGAACGCGTTGAACACAACTTTTCCAAACTGGTGGTGTTGCCAAAACTCGAACAACTTTATCGCTCTTTCATGCCTTTCGACAATGTTATTAAGAAAGGTAGATCGTGAGGAGTGGTAGTTTTGTTCGCGCTCGAAGTTGCAAAGACACTTGTACTGGCCTGTCTTGGGCCTAACCCAAGGTTATGATGTTAGCCAAGCCGTCCGACACCGAGAACGAAGTGCAACGGAATGGCGTTTATGTATATCCTGAGACTGTCCTGGTGTAAGAATCAAAGCGAATGAAAAGATAACTAAGGTCTAGTCTATATCAAGGATGGCATTTTCACATACAATTTGTTAATTGTTATCATTCCATATGGTGGTGTCATCATGAAAAAAGTTCTTTTCGTTGCAGGATCTGGCGGACATATTGCTCAATTATCAATACTTCTTCAAACAATGGGAGATAAATATAATTCTGAATTAATGTTGGAGAAATCAGATAAACTAGGACTTGAGAAATATTCAAAAAAATACAAAATTTATACAGCTGATGCAATAAGAGGGAAAAGGGAATCGATACTTGTGACTTTATTTAGAATCCTTTTAAATTCATTTCAATCATTAGTTATTTTGATAGCATCAAATCCTGAATACATCATAACAACGGGTCCGGGATTGGGAATTCCTATCTGTATTTTGGGGAAGATTGCAGGCAAAAAAATAATTGTGATTGAATCTTGGAGCAGAACAAGAACACAATCATACGTTGGCAAGGTATTGTATCCATTTTCTGACTTATTTTTTGTTCAGTGGCCTGAAATGTTAAAGCAATATCCAAAAGCACAATATGTCGGTAGGTTAGCATGATCTTCGTTACCGTTGGCACAACGGCTTTTGATTCATTAATTAAATTAATAGATGAAATTTCAATTCAAATAAAAGAAGAAATAATCTGTCAAATTGCCGACGGAAAATATATTCCTAAGAATTGTGAATATTTCAGATTCAAATCAAGTTTAGAAAAAGAATTCAAAAGTGCAGATTTGGTTATATGCCATGGCGGTGCAGGAACACTTTTTAGCTTGATGGAATTAAATAAAAAGGTAATCGCCGTACCAAATTTAGAAAGAAAAGATAAACATCAAACCGATTTGATTGATGCAGTCTCAGAGGAAAATTACATTATCTCTTGTTATGAGTTACCAGAATTGAAAACAAAGATACTGGATTCAGCAAAAGCTAGTTTAAAAATATACAAAAACCCCGAATGCAGGATTGCCGAAGAAATTGTTAAATTTATTGGGGAATGATTTGAAAGAAATCTTATTGATGGATTTATTCAGCATCAGGACATTGGATACGTTTGCCCAACTCCATCCGTTCTGCTTTGCCGCATTCCTGTATTGTATTTCGTAAATGATCATCATGAAATATTCCCTATGGATTGGTGAAAACTGAACAACGGTAGCTACCATATTTTGTAGCATAATTGCAGTTAGGCAAACATCTGTCTATACCGTGAGATTCGCAGGGGTTGACTTTTGCTGGAATATTAGGGGAAATTCCCTCCAATGTGAACTCCTCAAAGTAGATGAAGTTGATTTGAGGATACAGGGTTATATAAAAGATATGAGAAATATCAAAGACAGAAACATGAGAAGTGATTATATGTTTGTATATATTATCTTGGAAACTGGGGGAAGGAAATGGTTGGATTCATCAATCCAATAATCATCCCTTTCATTAAACAGAATGTCTATCAATACATCTGTCAGATCGGTGTCTCTGAGGGTAAAGACACAGACAAATTGCTAAGAGTCCAGAATGTTCACTTAACACTTATTGATCCTTGCTTGGACGAAGATTTGGTCAGTAAATACAGGAATTATCCGAATGTTGAAGTCTGCAAGGGATTAAGCCTAGAAATACTACCAACAATGAAGAAGAGTTATGACTGTATACTGATTGACGGGGATCATAACTGGTTTACTGTTTTCAACGAATTAATAGCCATAGAAGCTATGAACCTGCTTAGAAACGGGGGGGCAATCTTCTTGCACGATGTGAGCAGGCCTTATGGAAGACGTGATATGTACTATCTCCCAGACACGATACCACCGAGTTATGTTCATCCCTATGCAAAGGATAGCGGATATGCAACTGCCTTGCATGAGAATGGCCCAAAAAATGGTGTCTTAACGGCAGTGGAAGATTTCGTTAATCAGCAAAATGAAATGTACATGTTTCTCAAATTTGATGTGTTTCATGGTTTGGGATTGCTTGTTAAACAACACGCTAAAAAAACACGAATTATTTTTCTTCAATGGCTTATAATGTCAATGTTCATCAATCAAATAACGAAATTGATAAGGAGTTGACATACTGATTTCTCGGATACAACATGCAGCGACTTCATCAAGGGCTTGGCATTAGTCTCCCTGATGCGGTTTCTTGGATACGCTGCCCATGGTAAAGGATGCAATATAATTCATGGATATAGTAGTTAGAATGAGGGGAGGGTTAGGAAATCAGTTATTTCAGTATGCCTATGCTAAGAAATTGCAACACAAATATAATGCTAATAAGATAATTTTAGATATTAGAGAATATGAAAAATATAAAGTTAGAAATTTTGAAATTGGTTCATTCAGACTAAATAATTCAGTAGTTATAACAAAATATTTTAAGAAGAATTATAAGTATGAATGTTCAAGATATGTTTACTATTTTGTAAGTGGTGTTTTAATGAGGTTCTGCAATCAAAACTTGGATTTTTTATTCCCTTTTTTGTCTAAATACGGTCTTTTTTATACTGCACGTAAAATTTATGATGATAAATTAAATAAAAGTCTTGATACAATTTTTTTGTATGGATTTTTTCAGGATATAGAAGGCATTGATGATGTGAAAGTCAGCCTGATTAATGAACTTGTTAGGACTGATAAAAGCAATGATAATTTCAAAGAGATGTTGTCAAATATTAAAAATACGAAAAATTCAATAGCTGTTAGTGTTAGATGTGGAAAAGATTATATAGATTATGGATACGGTATCTGTACTGCAGAATACTATAAACAAGGTATTAATAATTTAAAATCTAATTTAAAAGACTACCATATATTTGTATTTGCAGATGAAGTCTTACGCGCAAAAAAGATGTTTTTTGATTTTAAAAATACTACATTTGTTGAATATTTTGATGCCATCGATCAAATGTTGTTAATGAAGGAATGTCATTATTTTGTTATATCAAACAGTTCATTTGCATGGTGGGGCTCTTATTTATCTGATTACAGTGGCAAAATTGTTTACGTTCCTGAATTCTGGTATCCAAACAAGAAAACCAAGACTACGCATTTAATTTATCCCAATGTAAGAATATTGGAACTTTAGATTGCGCCTCTTTTCTAATATAGGCGTTCTAATATAGGCGTGAGGCCGCCACCTTTTTACTCGCACCTTGGTATACGACGCTACTAGCGAGGTTCGAACAACATTCATCAAAATAAGATAATTGCGAGTTGTACAATTGTCTTATGATCTTTCCTGAATGTTCTCATGAAATTTAGACAAGACTTACCCCCTGGAATATCGATACGGCTTGCTCCCTGGAAATGATACGAGTGAAATCATTCCTAAGATATTAAATGAAATTATTTGATATCCCGAAGACACCAGTCCTAATGAAATTTGCTGCTTACGTAGTGCTTCTCATAGGGATCTACTATTCGACCTACTCATGGCTGATAAAGAAGGATTGGCTAAGGGAGGACTACAGTTACTGTTACCTGATTCCGTTGGTCGTGCTCTATCTGATATGGGAAAAGAAAGAGGATCTGGCAGCGGAGAAGGCTGTGCCGTCGTGGGGCGGCCTGCTGTTTCTCATACCGGGTATTGCACTCTTCTGGGTTGGGGAATTGGCGGGAGAGTTTTACTCGCTCTATCTCTCATCCTGGCTTTTCGCCGTGGGTATCCTCTGGATGCATATGGGTCGGCGGAAACTGAAGGTCATCGTCTTTGCGCTCTTCATGGCCCTGACTATGTTTCCCCTGCCGAACTTCCTCAACACAAAGCTTACCTTCGGCCTCAAGCTCATCTCCTCGCAATTAGGCGTTAATCTGCTCCAACTGTATGGGATGTCTGCCTACCGGGAGGGGAATGTCATTGATTTAGGGTTCACCCAGCTTCAGGTTGTCGATGCCTGCAGCGGGTTGCGATATCTCTTCCCCCTCCTGATCATGGGTATCCTCCTTGCGTACTTCTACCGGGCAGCTCTCTGGAAACGCCTGCTCCTGATCCTCTCAACCATTCCACTGATGATCGTGACCAACAGCCTGAGGATCGCGCTGATCGGCATCATTTATCAATACTGGGGTGCATCAGTGGCAGAGGGTTTTTTTCACGGGTTTTCAGGCTGGCTTATCTTCATGTTCACCCTGGGCGTGCTGCTTGCCGAGATCCGGGCCTTGAGGAGGATCTTTCCCAGCCCGTCGGAAAGTTTTTTTGCCCGGCCTAAGTCGTTGAGGAAACAGGAGTATACCGCAGCGGCAACTGCCGAGGCGGTGCACTGGACGGCCTTTTTCACACCCCCGCACTTCCTGGTTGCGGCGGCTCTCCTGGTGCTCACCCTGGGGATCTACCAGACCGTGGATTTCCGCGAAAAAATTCCAGACGTCCGGCCTTTATTCAGCCAGTTCCCGCTTGTGGTAGGCACCTGGGAAGGTACTCGCCAGCTCATGGACCAGATGTTTCTCACAGAGCTGGACCTTACCGACTACGCCATGGTTGATTACAGAAGCGCCAACGGCAGGCATGTCGATTTCTACGTTGCTTATTATGAGAGCCAGAGGAAGGGTGAATCGATCCACTCGCCAGAGACCTGCCTGCCGGGAGGCGGTTGGATATTTCGGGAGAAGGGGCAGGCGCATATACCGCTTGCGGGGCAAGGCGGGCAGATCACGGTCAACCGGGCCGTCATGGAAAAAAGTGGGGTGCAGCAGATTGCTTTCTTCTGGTTTCCGGGCCGGGGACGCATACTCACTGATGCGTGGGAGTTGAAGATCTACACCTTCTGGGACGCCCTGACGCGGCAACGCACTGATGGGGCGCTGGTGCGGGTCATTACGGCTGTGTACCCGAATGAAAGAATTGAGGAGGCTGAGGCGCGGCTCCGGGAATTCACAGGAGAGATTGTTCCGGTGTTGAATGGGCTCATATCGAAATGAAGGGATGATAAAAGGCCAAGAATCAACAGCGTGGGACACAAGGGAAAGGATAGCGGGATAAGTCTATGACCATGATGGCCTCCTTCCTGCTTTCGCTTTTTCTCACCGCCATTCTGATTCCGATGTTCAGCCGCCTGGCCGTTCGGTTGGAGATCTACGACTTCCCCGGGCCGCGGAAGGTTCACCAGCAGCCCGTTCCCAGAATCGGTGGTCTCGCCATGGCCATCGGGGCTTTTGTTCCCATTATCCTTTTGGTGCCCCTGGAGGATATAACCTCGGCGTATCTCATGGGGGGCGTCGTCCTGGTGGTAGTGGGAATCATAGACGACTGGCGGGGTCTGGGGTACAAGACCAAGTTTGCCGGCCAGCTCCTGGCAGCCCTGATCGCCGTCTTCTATGGAGGGATCAGGATCACAAAACTGGGCAGCTTTCTGCCCGAGGAGATGATCCTCGCGGATTGGACCTCAGCCATTTCCACGCTGCTAATTCTCGTGGGAGTCACCAATGCCATCAATCTTGCAGACGGTCTGGACGGACTGGCGGGGGGGATCAGTCTGCTCATTTTCGGGTGCATAGGCTACCTGGCTTATATCGAATATGATTACACCATCGCCGTCCTGGCCGCCGCGATCGTGGGGTGCTGTTTAGGCTTCCTCCGCTTCAATACCTTCCCGGCCACGGTGTTTATGGGAGATACGGGAAGCCAGCTGCTGGGCTTCTCTGCGGCTTACCTCTCCATGGCCCTCACCCAGGGGAACACGGCTCTGAGTTCGCTTTTGCCGATGATTATTCTGGGGTTTCCCCTCCTGGACACGCTGGCCGTGATGGCCCAACGCATCTCCGAGGGGCGCTCGCCCTTTGCTGCCGACAAGAACCACTTCCATCACCGTCTGATAAAAATGGGCCTGTATCAAACGGAGGCGGTCTTCTTCATCTACCTCATCCAGAGCCTGCTGATCCTCTTCGCTTTCATCTTCAGGTTTTATTCGGAGTGGTTTCTGCTCCTGACCTTTGGGGTTTTTGCCGTGACAGTTGTCGCCACCTTCGCCTATGCCGACCGGACAGGGTGGAAGATCAGGCGCTTTGACTTCATTGATCTGGTCATCAAGGGCAAGCTTAGAAGACTCAGGGGGAAGCGGTATGTCATCCGGATCTCTTTCCGGGCTTTGGAGGTCGGCGTACCGCTGCTCTTGATCTATATGGGATTTCTGCCCGTCGCCATTCCGGTCTACTTTCTATTTCTTGCCGGTTTTCTTGTCATGATCATCATGCTGATCCTTCTCCTGCGGCGGGCTTGGCTCAAGTTGGCCCTCAACTACTCGGTATATCTTTTTATCCCGGTCCTTGTCTATTTGGCAGACATGAATAGGATCCCCTGGATGGCATGGACGCAGGCTCGGATTCACCTCCTAATCTACCTCCTGCCGCTTTTTCTGGCCCTGCTGACGGTGCGCTTCACGAGGCGATTGAGTGGCTTTCGGCCCACACCGATGGACTTTCTGGTACTGCTGTTCACCTTGATCTTCATGGTCCTGCCGGAGTTTCACATCACGTATGGACTCATGGTGATGAAGACGATCCTCCTGTACTTTTGCTACGAGATCATATTGGGGGAGGTGCGCGAGTCGGTCGGGAGGGTAGCGGCACTCACCGTAGGAGTGTACCTGGTGGTGGTGGTCCGAGGGTTGATGGGATGAATCATTATCCGGTGCATGTTTCCAGAGCTGCACCATATAATATAGGTAAACCGAGATATTCGGAGGTGGAGATGAAGGCGGATCGAGGTTTGAGGTTCCTGGTTATGCTGGCGGTGATACTGGTCATGGCATGCAGCGGGCCGGAAGAGAAGAAGGGAAAGTTTTTCGAGAAAGGCAAGACACTCTACGAAAAGAGCGACTATGTGAAAGCGGGGTTGGAGTTCAAGAACGCCATCCAGATCGATCCCAGGTTCGCCGATGCCCACTACTGGCTTGGTATGGTAGAGCTGGCCAAGAGGAACACCAAAAATGCCTACGGCAGCTTCGCCAAGGCCGTGGAACTGGATCCTGGGCACCATAGGGCCCGAATTCAGTTGGCCAGACTTTTTCTGGCAGCCCGGGAGCCGGACAAGGCGCTGGAGGCTGTGGAATCTGTCCTGAAGGCTGATCCGAAAAATGAAGAGGCCCTGATCCTCAAGGGGACCGTCCTGCTGGCGAAGAAAGAAACAACGGCCGCCAGGAGCCTCCTGAAGGGACTCCTGGATCAAGGCATCAAAAAACCTGATATCTATCTGCTGCTGGCCTCATCCTTCCCTGACAAGGGGGATCTTAAAAGTGCCGAGATGTTTCTGCGTAGCGGCATCGAGGCAAACCCCAAGGTTGCGCTGCTTTACCTCGCTCTGGCTGATATCTGCATCCGGGAAAAGCGGATCGATAAGGCGCTCACCCTGGTGCAGAAGCTCACAGAGATTGAGCCGGACAATTTCCGCCACAAGCTGACCCTGGCGGTCCTCTACTGGGATACCGGTAAACGGGACAAGGCTGCTGAGCTGTTCAAAAGCCTGGTGGCGGCGGATCCGAAGAGCGAGGAGCGCCGGCTCCCGGTCGCCCGCTTTTATCTATCCAGAGGCCAGTTCAAAAGCGCCGAGGAGGAACTCAAGGCGGGGATCACTGAGAGTCCGAAGAGCTTCGCTCTACGCTTCGCTTTAAGCGACCTTTATGTGAACGGCGGCGCGAAGGAACGGGCCATTGCCGTACTCAAGGAATGCCTTTCCCTGGAGCGGGACCAGGCACACCCGAATATCACACAGGCAAAGAATGCACTGGCGCGGATCCACTTGGCGTGCCTGGAGCTTGGCGATGCGCAAAAATACATCGATGAGATCATCAAGGAGAGCCCGAACAACGTGGATGCCCATTTCACCAAGGGGAACGTCCATTTAGCCAAGAACGAAGCAGCGCGCGCCATCGCGGAGTTCCGGACGGTCATCAGCGAAAGGCCACCCTTTCTCCCCGCCCGCATCCGGCTGGCTGAGGCACATCTGATGAACAAGCAGCCCAGCATGGCCTTTGATGTTGTCCAGAACGCCCTAAGGATCAACCCTCAGTCGCGCGATCTGCAGCGGGCCATGGCACGGGTCTATATGGTCCGGAAGGATGCAGCCGACGCGCAGGCGTTGCTCATGAAGATGGTTGAGGAAAACCCGAACGATCTGGAAACCCGCGCTGCCTTGGGAGATCTCTACATGGCCATGGGGGATGCAAAAAAGGCGGAGGCTCACTACGGAGAGATCAAACGCCGCGCTCCGAAACTGGCCCTTGGGTACGTAAAAATGAGTGACCTTTACGAATTCAATGGCAATCATGACCGGGCAATAGCGGAGCTGCAGCAGGCACAGAAGATTGACCCCAACGGCATGATGATAACCTCGGCGCTTGTCCGGACCTACCTTCGGCAGAAGAAGTTCGCCCCGGCGGTTGCCCTGCTGGAGAAGCGAGTAGCGCAGAACCCCTCAGACGCGAGCATTTACACCCTGCTTGGGCATGTGCATCTGGCTGCGAAAAATGAGGCGAACGCGGCAGAATCCTTTCAAAAGGCCATCCGGGCCTTTGACAGGATACTGGAACGCCAGCCGAACCACCCGGCAGTGGCCAACGATCTGGCCTATCTGCTCAGTGAATACGGGGAAAAGCCTGGTGATATGGACCGGGCTTTGAGCCTAGCACAGAGCGCTGCAGCAGCCATTCCTGAAGATCCGGCTATGATGGACACCCTTGGCTGGGTCCATTACAAGAAGGGGGACACAGCGAAGGCCTTGGAGTTGCTTGCCAAAGCCGAGGCCCGGTCGCCGGAGAGCCCTGTCGTCAACTACCACCTGGGGATGGCGCTCTACAAGTCGGGAAAACCCGCCGAAGCCAAGGTGCATCTTCAGAAGGCTCTGAAAACCGCAGCGGAATACCCCGGACGCGAGGCAGCCGCGAGGACGCTGCAGGGGCTGAAATAAAAGACTTCTGATATAATTCTGTGTGGTTACTATAAGTTATTAATATAAAACGACTTGAGAGGTTCGGCGTATGGCTTACAAACACTGCAACGTTGAGAACAGCCATGGGGTTCAGGCTCCGTGCCATCGTTCTACCCAAGGTGCGGTTTGTTCATTGAGAACCCGCTCTCCGAATGCACGCATGAGATAGGGAAGAAAATGGATGAGAACAGTTATACGCTCGATGACATGATAGACTTCATGAGGCGTCGGAAGTGGACCGTCATCTGGATCACCCTGGGGATATTCTTGACGTCAGCCATCGTGGCTTTCCTGATTCCGGCCACCTACCGCTCCTCATCGACCATTCTCATCGAGGAGCAGGAGATTCCCCGGGAATACGTCATGAGCACCGTAACGAGCTACGCGGAACAGCGCCTTCAATCCATCAACCAGCGAATCATGAGCTCCTCGCGACTGATGGATATCATCAACCGCTTCAACCTATACCAGGATATGCGCAAGAGCTCGAACGTCGAACAGATCATCGAAAAGATGCGGGACAGCATCAAGTTTGAAACGATTAGCGCTGAAGTGGTGGACCGGCGCACCGGAAGTCGCGCCACGGCCACCATTGCCTTTAGCATAGCCTACGAAGGCAGTAAGCCCGATGTGGTCCAGCAGGTGGCCAGTATTCTGACCTCCCTGTACCTCGAGGAGAACCTGAAAATCCGAGAACAGCAGACTGCGGGAGCGGCGCACTTCATCGATGAAGAGGTGAAGAGCATTCAGGAAAAGCTGGCGGACCTGGACGCCAAAATGGCGGCCTTCAAGTCCCGTAATCTGGCATCCCTGCCCGAGATGGTCCAAATCAACATCCTGAACCTGGACAGGCTCGACCGAGAACTTGACCAGCTCAAAGACCAGTACAATACCCTCAGGGAGAAGGAAAGCAACCTCCAGGCGCAATTGGCAATCACGACCATGGACAAACCCATTGCCAAAACCATCGACCCCGAGAGGGACCGGCTCAAGGAGCTCCAGGCGCGGCTTATCAACCTCAAGACTCGCTTCACGGATGAGCACCCCGATGTAATCATGACCAAGGTGGAGATCGCAGCCCAGGAGCGGCGCATCGAGGCCATTGCCAAGGAAGGGACAACGAAAAGCAGCCCGGAGACGCCCATCGAGATGCATCTCACCGCGCAACTTGCCAACATCAGGTCGGACATTAACTCGGTCAAACGACAGATCGACGACGTCAACGCGAAGCGGAATGTTTATGCGAGCCGGGTGGCCACAAGCCCCCGCGTGGAGGAGCAATACAAGGTCCTGCAAATGGAGCGAAACAATACACAGGTTAAGTACGATGATCTCATGAAAAAGTCCCTGGAGGCCAAAGTGTCCTCCGGTCTGGAGAGGGAGCAAATGGGCGAGCGCTTCACGATCATCGATCCCCCTCGCCTGCCGTTGAAACCCGTGAAACCCAATGTCCGCGCCATCCTATTCATCGGCTTCGTCCTCGGCATCGGGAGCGGCATCAGTGTGGCAGCCCTAAAGGAATTCAGAAACCAGTCCGTGAGGACCGCGGAGGCCCTGGCCGCGGCCACCTCCATGGTCGTTTTGGCGAGCATTCCGGAAATCGTCAGTCCGGAGGACATCGCACGGGCCAAAAAGCAGCGAATAGCCTGGATTGTGGGGGGCGTTGCCGCCATTCTGGCCGGCTTGGCAGTGGTTCACTTCCTGGTCATGGACCTGGACGTGCTGTGGTTCCGTGCCATGCGCCGCTTGAAACTCTAAGATTGCCCTGAGCCTATAGGCCACAATGCACAGGGGCATGCCCGTGTAAACTGGAGTCAAGGCAGTGATGAGATGGAGCTTCTCATGAACCTCAAAAATTTTTTTTCGCGAACAAGAAAAGGCGACTTCCGGCAAGCTCATGCCCGGGAAAAGACCGTCCCGCTAAAACTGCCCACAGACAAAGAAAAGATCGGCTGGATATCCCCGTTTTACAGCCAGTCCCGTGCCATCGAGCTTGATCCGAACGTCCTGGCGAATAATCGCCTGGTGGCCATGATTCCTGACAGCCCCGAGATCGATTTCTACAAAGTCCTCCGTACCCGCATCCAGCATCACACCAACGGCCAAGGCGGTTTGTCCATAATGATCACCAGCGCCCTGCCGGGTGAGGGAAAGACCGTCACCTCCATCAATCTCGCCTTGACCTTTGCCATGGAATACGAGCACACCGTGCTCCTCGTGGATGGTGACCTTAGGATGCAGCGGATTCATGAGATGATGGGATACGAGAGTGATAAGGGACTGCTGGATTACCTTCTCGGCAAATGCCCCTTGTCGGATCTGATCGTCTGGCCGGGTGTCGAAAAGTTCACGGTGATCTCCGGGGGGCGGAGGACATATGAAAGCAGTGAGATCATTAATTCGCCCCGAATGAGGGAACTCGTGGAGGAGATGAAGAGCCGTTATCCGAAACGCTATGTTATTTTCGATGTCCCCCCTGTCCTCGCTGGCGCCGACGCCATGGACTTTGCGGCCCTTGTGGACTGGATCATTGTTGTCGTCCGGGCCGGGCAGACGTCCATGCAGGACGTCAATCGCGCCCTCCAGTTGCTCCCGGCGGAGAAGCTCCTGGGTCTGATCCTGAACGGCCAGACCAGTCAGTTCGGGGATTTTCCCTATCGTTACGGCTACGGCCGGTATTCACCGCGACCATCCTGAACCAGCCATTGTCCGGGAATTGCCTTCGTCCCACCGGATGATGTTCGCAATCCCGCCCCACAATCCGATCCCGCCTTCTTGCATCATCATTTTTTTCCTTCTGCACCACAGGTACTTCAGCGGTCTTAACTTATCGGCTTTAACGGCAGTGATGGTGAGCGTGGTATTGTAGTCCTCCGTGCCGGAGATGTCTACGACCATAACGGCAGCGAAACCGTATTCCAGCCAAGTGCCGCTGGAGCGGTAATGGTATCATTGCAATTGTCCACCTGGGTAAATTACAAATCTTCCAATTGTGCACAACCCTGCCGCATCAGCGGAATCGTCTCCCCGCTGATCGTGGCAGCACCACTGACGGTTTCCGTTGTCAGCACGTCACCCGCAAAGGAAAGCTCAGTGGCAGTCACGCCTGCGATGGTAATCTTTTTTATTATTGCTTGTGGTGCCGGAGATGTCAACCTTCTCCCCGGGGGCAAAGCCGTCGAGGAGCCAACTGCCACCATCGGCGCGGGCGATGGTGGCAGTGCTAGCGGCCACCTGGGTAAACTCTAAACCGTTCAACTAGGCGTAACCCTGCAATTTTATATATTTCGCATCGATAACGTCTACGCGGTAGGTGGTCCCGTTGGTCAGACCACCGACAGGTGTGCCGTTGGTTGTGTAGGTGACGAACATTCCATCGCTGAAACCGTGGCCTGCACCGGTTTCTTCCGAAAGAAAAGATTTTGGGATTAGTGCTGAACCGCTGCCTGTCGGTGGGATCAGGTCTTGGATCTTAATATAAAAAGGAATAGAAGTGACGATGATTGTGATTAAGAAAATATTCGGCCTGATACGGGAGCCGCCGTCGAGAAAATTCACGTGCCTGCTGCTTTTCAATCTCTAAGGAAAGTTACCCTGCATTTCAGCCCGGCCTGCAGCTTGCCCTGGGCATTGGGCAACTCCAATCTCACCCCGAAGGTGCCGCTTGCCGCATCCACAACCCGATCAACAATCGTTACCCTGGCCCGAGAGACACTGCTGACCGGCTTCTCCGGCGATATGTCGGCGCGCATGCCTACCTTGATCGTGCCGAGGAGTTTCACCGGGGCAAATACCTCAACGTTGAGAGGGTTTATCTGAGCCAGTTGGAGGATCGGCTGATTTTCCACGTATTCGCCGGGGGTGAGAAACCTGTTGGTCACCACTCCCGTAATGGGGCTGTAAATGGTCAGGCGATTGACCACCTCGATGGAGCGTTTCAGTTCAAGTTCGGCGAGCCGCTTGTTCTCAGAGGCTTCTTCCATGTCCAGGCGGGCAAGAGAACTATTGGTTCTCGATTCATCCAAGGCTTCGAAGGCAATCAATGCCTGATCTTGCAGATGCTCCATGCGTTTCTGTTCCCGCAACAAATAATTGAGTTTCGATTCCTTTGCTTTGATTGCGGATTCCATCTCGGCCCGGGCTTGCGCAAGCTCCATCGTCGCCTTTTCAACTCCCGATTGCAGCGTCGCCAAAACCTGGCCCGCCTTGACCATATCGCCTCGGTCCACCTTGACCGTCTCCAGGATCCCTACCGTGGGGCTGCCGATTTTGACAACCAGATAAGGCTCGATCAAGCCGTCCAATACAATCGATTCGGCATCGGCAATGGGCGGCATATTCAGCGTCAGCAGGGCTACCAAGAGTATGCCAAGTCCGGGAATAACCTTCTTAGGTTTTAGCATGTGCCGCTCCTCCTTCTATTCCATCCGGCCTGTAAAGGCCAGGGAATCGCTTATCTGTTCATCGAAATTCAGTAGGTCGTTACGTATCCGGGCATGGAGCCGCTCGGCTGACTTCTGGGCCCGGCGAAACAGTAGCGGGCCCAAGGGGGAGAGCATGAAACCGCCCGACGCCGTAAGGATGAGGGCTGTCAAGCCCTTGAGCAGGGTGTTACCATACATAACAATAAGTTCGTCTTCAAGTGAAACGATGAACTCGCAGCTGCCGGGGTCCCCCTGGCGGCCACAGCGTCCGAAAAGCTGGCGATCGATGCGCCGCGCTTCGTGGTGCTCCGTAGCAATGACATGCAGCCCCCCCAGTTCGGTCACCCCCGTGCCCAGGAGAATATCCGTCCCCCGACCGGCCATGTTGGTTGCCACGGTGATCGTGCCGCGCTCACCGGCTCGGGAGATAATTTCCGCTTCTTCTTTATCCTGGCGGGCATTCAGTACCCTATGGGGCAGGCCTGCGGTATCCAGGAGTTGGCTCAGGTGCTCCGATGCTTCCACTGAACGGGTGCCCACGAGAATCGGCCGTCCCCTCCTGTGCACATCGCCGATGGCCGCCACCACACCCTTCCACTTCTGGTCTGTATGGGGATAGATCCGGCCCGGCAGAAAATGCCGGTGTAAGGGCCGGTTGGTGGGGATGGTAACCACCTGCAGACGATAAATCGACCACAGTTCTCCGGCGACCTCCTTGGCGGTGCCCGTCATACCGGCCAGAGTGCGATATCGGCGGAAAAAACGTTGATAGCTGATCCGCGCCAGCGTTTCTTTGTTCCTGGTGGATTCACAGCCCTCCTTGGCTTCAATGAGCTGGTGCAACCCCTGCTCCCAGGAGCGGTCGGCCATCAGCCGTCCCGTATATTCATCGATGATCTGAACTTTGCCATCCTTAACCAGGTAGTGTCTGTCGCGGTTAAATAAATATAATGCCACCAGGGACTGGCGCACCAACTCTTCCCGCTGCTGTACATTAAAGAGGAAGCCTGTCTCCGACCAGTCGGCCGCACCAATACGGGCCTTTCCCGGACCCAGCAGTTCTATGATGCGATCATTCTCCAGGACCCTAAAATCTTTCCCCTGCACAAATTTTTTGGCAGTTGCCAGCGCCTGCTGATAAACGCCGGGATGAAAAATGCCCTCCGCCTCCGACGAAATGATTAGGGGCGTCCGGGCCTCATCCACAAGCACGCTGTCGGCCTCATCGACGATAGCAAAATGGAGTCCCCGCATCACAACCTTGTGTGCCCGGGATTTTTCGCCATAAAGGCGCTCCAGTAGCAGCCGCAGGGGGCTGGGCCGGTCCCAGAGGACCAGCCGGTCACGGAGGTAGTCGAAGGCCACCTCCTTGTTAGTGCAGTAGGTGATGTCGCAGCGGTAGGCGTTGCGGCGGGCGGCGGTATCCATGCCGTGGCCGATGGTGCCGACGGTGAGCCCCAGGGCCCGGTAAATCGCTCCCATCCAGTCGGCATCGCGCCGGGCAAGGTAATCATTGACGGTGATAATGTGGACAGGAACGCCGCCCAGGGCTAGGGTGCAGGCGGGCAGCGTGGCAGTAAGGGTCTTGCCCTCGCCCGTCTCCATCTCCGCCACCATGCCGCCCAGCAGCACCGCCCCGCCGATGAGCTGAACATCCCGGTGCCGCAGGCCCGTTGTGCGTCCGGCAACCTCGCGAACAAGGGCAAAGGCCCAGGCCACCAACTCCTCTGTGTAGCCTTCATTGCGTATGCGTTGCCTCAGGAGGCGGCTGATCTCCAGGACCTCGGCGCCGCTGATGCCCTCCATTGCATCGGCTTGGGATTTCACGGCACCTGTGATCCCGGAAAAACGCTTCGCGTGCGGCCGCAGCCAGGGAGCAAACTTCCCCGCTACCGAAGCGGCCCACTGATCGGCCTTTTTGATGACAGGCTCTTCCCGTTCCGGGTAGATGCCGCCAGCAATGCCTTTTTGTGCAGTGACTTTATACATTAGATATTGAACCGTTTGAGAAACAACTGCCGGCCGTCCCGGTACCATCGCCAGATAAGCGGCTCGCGGCCGTGGTCAAAACGGACATGCACCCGGCCACCAACATTGTAATAGCCTGCCGGAGGCGGCAGTTTGATGTCAAAGAGAAAGATTTTCTCGAAGGCTTTCGTTCCCCCTGCATCACGCGGGTCAATGGCGATCGCTCCGCCCCCCTCCCGGCTGAGAGTGCGGCTCGGCAATTGATCTGTCGCAGCAGGGACTTCCCGCATGAGCGATGCAGGCAGAATCTCGGCAATTCCGTCGGGAAAGCGGATTTTTACGCCTCCCGTCCGGTGCCGCACAAAATCAACATCGGTTTGCGAAACGGCCACCCGGGCAATAATCGTCGAACGGTCCAGGACATAACCCAGAAGATCCCCCCGCCGTATAAAACGACCCGGCAGATCTTGGAACTGGGGGGCCGCAAAGAAACCTCCGGCAGCGGCCCTTACCGTCAGGTCTGCGGCGCGTGTGCGGGCATCAGCCAGTTCAGCCGTTATCTGCTTGATTTCCTCCTGGGTAATCTGGGCCTCCACGCGGTTCGTAATGATCCTGGTTTTGTACACTGCCTGAAGCTCCTCAAGCCGTGATTCCAGCACCCGGATCTCTGCCGGCAACAGGGGATCGGAACATTGGATCAGAAGATCACCGGTTTTGATACGGGATCCCGGCTCAGCGGCAACTCTCTCTACGAAACCGTCCGCCCCGGCCCGGACGAAGGAATATTCCGGTATCCAGATAACTCCCTGGGCGCGGGTTGCCAGCGGCACGGGCACTAAGGTCACCAGGCCGATCAGCACGGCCAGTATCAGGACGCTCACCGTAAGAGCAAAGACGCGCTTGCGGCGAAGTTTGGGCGAGGCAGCCAAAAAGCGCAGTGCCTTACCCAGTGGCATGATAAGCATATTGAGCAGACCGGCACAGGCAATCAGGGCTCCTATGAAGAAAAACTTCCCAGCGATAAAGAGAATGATGCTGACATAGATGAACAGGCGGTAGCACAAAGAGGCAAGGGTATAAAGGACAAACCAGAACCTCTCCCCAGGAATGGACAGGGGTTGTTCCTCATTTTTTACTCCCAACAGGTACCGCAGCACGAGATACAGGACATACTTGATCCCTCGCGGTCCAAGGTTCGGGATCTCCAGAAGATCGCTCAGGATGTAATAAGCGTCGTAACGCAGTAATGGATTGCCGTTGAACAGCAGGGTGGATACCCCGGCGATGACGATTATATTGTATGCCACGGCCCGGATCGGACCAGCCTCCATGCTCAGCCAGCAAAATAGCGCCAGCGACGCAAGGAAGATCTCCGTCAAGATGCCTGCCGCTCCGACCAGTATCCGTTCGCTCTTGTTGCGGAACGCCGAAGCTGCAGAGGCATCCACATAGGGCAGGGGTGTGAACACCAGGAGCATGATGCCCATTTCATGAACTTCACCCCCTCGTTTTTTGATAGCAAAGGCATGACCGAATTCATGAAAGACCTTAACAAAGGGAAAGATCAGCCAGATAACCAAGAGGTTGCTGGGCGCCAGAATGCGATCTGCAATATTCTCTGTCAGCTCGGACCAGTGAACAGCCGCCAGCGAGACGGCGTAGCCCACCACGGCCAGCCAGATGAGGGCGCCCACCCAAGTGAACAGAGGGCGCACAAGCGGCCAGCACGTCGTGACGAACCGCTCAGGATCGAGAAGGGGCAGCCGCATGAACAAAGGATTGCGCAGGTTTTGCTTCCATTTGCCGTATTGCTGCTTTTCAAAGCGCTTCAACATTTCTGCCGTATCGGGTAGGACGTCGGTCTGCAGGATATCGACGGCATGGAGCTGGGCCAGCAGCCGGATCGCTTCCTCCTGGGTCGGTGCGTCTTCCCCCAAGCGGATGCGGGCCGCCTCCCAGATCTGCTGCACCGTCCGCTCCCCGTCCATGAGTCCGATCAGTTGGTAGGCTGCCGGCGTGAACCTTTGAAACTTGCTTGAAGAGTTATCCTGGAGGACATACCACAACTCGCCGCGATAGTGATGGCGGTGGATCTCCACGTGGCTCTTGAGACGGGGCTTTAGGCCCGCCACCCGGTACCAGGATGGGCTGAACAGCGACGATTCTGCCATGGATCAACAACCTCTTATCGAAGACTAATAACGTATCTTCAGGGCAGCCAGCGCCAGAACTGTAGCCGCAGCCAGTCGATCATTTCATGGGTCCAAACCCAGATCAGCTTGCGGCGATCGATGCTAATCTTGCCGATCCCTTCCATGCCCGGTCGAAGCCCTGCCAAGGCCTGCTCCATTTGGCCTTCGACGCGAAAATAATTGCGCCCCTCCTTGGCCGTGGAAACAGGCGTGATCTTCTCGACGGCAAAAGGGAAAGCCTTCCCGGGCATGGAGGGCAGTACCAGCTCACTTGACTGCCCGACCTTGATTTCACTGATATCCCGCTCATCCACCTCAATGATCACACGGTAAGCGTCAAGCGGCGCCACCTTGAACAACTCCTGCCCCCTTTCCACCGGCGACCCGAGGGACTGGCTTAAATCTCCGCTCATGACTACGCTGTCGAAGGGGGCTACAATCCGGGAGTATGCCAGTTTCTCCTCAACCAGGGATATCTGTGCCGCCGCTTGATCGATCTTAGCTGTCAGGATGCGCGCCTGGGCGCGTTCGTGCTTGGCCATTGCTTCCTGGTGTTGCTTGCGGTATTGCTCCTTTTCCGTCGATAACTTCACATGCTCGAGTTTTAGCTCCCGGTCATCCAGGAGGCAGATTACCCAGCCTTTCTTGACAATATCGCCCGGACGCACCGGTGCCTCTTTTACAAACCCATTGAAAGGTGCGGCAATCACGCGCTGCACCGTCCCTTCGATGACGATGGGGGCCGCCACCCGGTAATCTACCCGGAATAAGGATAAGAAAACCGTGATAGCAATCAGTGCAATTACGGTCAGTTTGCGGATCAGGAAGCCGGGGCCCAGGAGACGTTCCAATTGCCGGGCGAAGGATTCTGCCGCCTTTCGTATCAGCCAGCGCTGCTCTGCCCGCTTTGTATCCAGGATGGGGCCCACCAAAGCGGCGACGGTTTCAGATAGTTCAACCGTTTCCCTGTCAAAGGGCTGTTCTCGGGAGCGCTCAAGCATAAGGGCGCCGAAGTTTTTTCCCTGCACCATCAGGGGCACGGTGCAGATCGCGCCTGATCCGTGTGTCCGTTCCAACTCGGCGTGCTCGCGTGTTACAAAGGGAGGGGAGTCGGGCGGCAGGGGGTAGCAGATCGACGTTTGCTGGTCCATCGCTTCATCCATGGCAGCGCCAATAGCCCGGACCAAATTTGTTTCTTTGCCGAAATCGGCGCTGTGGGACATGGCGCAAACTTTGACCTGCTTCCGTCCTACAAACCCCAGGCTTACCCGGTCACATTCAAGACTCGCAGTCAGCCTGGTCACCAGGGCCATGGAAGCAGCCTGAATATCTTCGTGTTCCAGAGCGCTCGCTATGAGATCTAATACCTTCTGGAGGCGTTCATTCGTCTCTGCAACCTTTACGGCCTCAGACCGGCGCAGCAACACTTCCAGCCAGGCCGCGCCCCAATGGAGCTGCCGCATGATCTGTTGAACTTCTTTTTTATCCTGACAATCGACGCCACAGACAACAACACCGTGCAGTTTCCCCGACACTTCGAGGGGGTATCCAATCTGATAAGTTTCCGGAAAGGGTATCTCGGAAGCGGCTTGACTATCAACTTCGATAAGAAGGCCGCGGCGCTCCTTGAGGGAGCTCTCAGCAATACCAGTGAGGTGACGCAGGCTTAGTTTCGCGTCGGGCCAGATCGCCATAGGGATATAGGGCCCCTGATCAGGCGGCCCCAACAGGACCATGGCACAACGAATGCCGCACACCATGCGGCACTGAAGAGAAAGCCAGCTCTGGCAGAATGCTTTGGGCGAAGCGGCAACGGCGAATTGTTGCCAAAATGCGCTGTCCGGATCGGAAGACCACTTTTCGGCGGCCCTGGACGGCAAGGGAATACTGTCCGGGACGTCATCGCTGCCTGAAGAATATCGCCCCATCATCGCAACTAATCAACCCCTTACTTCTTGTATAACCGGCATGGATCACGCATATTTTTTTGACAGTGCAAAGGCTGGCTGATGGTTTGCCCTACTGCACCATAGAGTCGTCGGGGCGGCGGACGCCTATGTCCATCACACCGTAACGCTTCTCGTAATCCTTGATAACGTTATCCATCAACAAGGAAAGACGTTTAGCCACAAAGGGGCTGAGGACAATACGGTCGCTAAGCTGGACCTTGACATCACCTTGTCCGGCGTGCCAGGACTGGTTCATGCCGAACATAATTACAATCTCCTCCCGCGTCCCTGCCACATTGGACACGTTGGCATAGCTACTGCGCATATTTGAATCATCCCACACAATTCTTGTCTGTGCACCCGCCGGAGGTGCCGTCCCTGCTGCTGTACCTGCATCTTTTGCACTCTTGTCATCCGGTGTCATAGAACCTCCTTATAACTTTTTTACGTTGTATATTTGTATATTAAGGGGCAACTCAAATAAATACAATACGGGGGAACTACTTGATTATTATGGTGATAATACTGATAAACAGAGAAATTATCCCAGGATGTTGCAATTTTTTAAAAAAGTATCATTTTTTCTGCAAAATTGAACAGCCAGGGTGCGGCGGGAATTTATCTGCGAAACCCGCGCCGAGCCGCATGGGCTATAGCTATGTCGTCGTCAGATACCCGCTACCGTCAGTTCAATGTCGTAGCGCATCAGCAAAGACCCTTCCGCGAGACCGAGTTGGACAAGACTGTATTTGTATTTTACCTGGCTTTCGATTGCCACCTCCTTTGCCTTGTTCAGGTCTTCCTCTCTCTCTAAAAGAGTCCGGCTGCTGCTCTTCCCTGTCATATACTTCACACGTTCCGCTTCCAATAGTTGTTTATTCATATCCACAGCACTGGAAGCGTGACTTACCTGTTCCAGGGCATTGCTTACCCCTTCGATTGCCGTATCCACGGCGTTCACCAGGGACACTTCCACAGCCTTCATTTCCAGCAGTGCCTGCCGCTTCCGCTGCCGGGTCGCTTCCAGCTCACTGCGACTTTTCTTGTCCCCTTCCAGGGGGATGCGCAGTTCTACGCTCACTGACCAGGTCTCAAAGTCACGCCGGAAGGCATCTTCCAGGGAATTCCGTGGAGCATCGGCAAGGCCGTTCATGTTGTAACTCCCCTTCAAATCGAGCTTTGGCCAAGTCTGGTTTTCTGCAAATACCAGTCTGATATCCTCCCGTTCCATCTTTTGTTTGCTTGCCAGATAGTCTGTACGGAACTTGAACGCCCTGGCCAGACTTTCCGCGAAATCATGATGAGCCTCTTCCTGCTGCAGTGATTCCGTGGGTTCAATGTTCGCTTTTGTGTCCATAGCAGAAGAGGAAAAAAAGGTGCGCACCACGTTCACGGCAACAATGATCGCCTGCCTGGCCTCACTCACCAGGGCTTGGCGCATGGCCAGGGCGGCATTTGCCTCCAGCACTTCCGTCTCAGCCATTTTCCCTGCCTTCACCCGGATGATATTGTCCTTAAGGATTGCACCGGCGTTCAGCTCCGATTCCTTGCGTATCCTGTATTTCTCCCGCGCCAGCGAGAGGTCCCAATACGCCCTGATTGCATCTCCGATGACACGCATCATTTGTCCGCGGAAGGTCTGCAGCGCGATATCGGCTTCCTTTTCGGCAATCCGAATCCCCGCCATGGTGGGCTTAATCCCCGCACCCTTCAGCAAGGGCTGGGTAAGACTGAGCCCAAAGGCTGTTTGTGATTCTTTCTCGAGGTCGAATTGATCCTGGAGGTTATTGGTGAAATCCCGCTGAGTATAGCCTACCCGCAGGTTTGCCCCTGTGGGGACCATCCCCTCTACGGCAGCCTGGTAACTGCCGCTTCGTTCATGGAACTCAGGTGTCAAGCTCTCGCTTACCAGTTCCTGGATCGTATTCCGGTGTGCGTTGCTCATATACTGGTATGAGCCTACGAAGGCAGGTTCGAAAATGGCACGAGCACCCTTCACCGCCTCGCGACTGATGGTCAGTTCAGAGGCCTGGATACCAATCTGTTCATTTTTGTCCCGGACCAACTTGACAAAGTCCCGGAGGTTGAGTTGCAGAGGTACCGGGCTCACCGCCCTTCCTACCTGAGATGTTTCCGCATTTCCGGAAGGTCGATCACCTGCCGTTGACTCGTGAACACCGGGTTCCATTATTCCCGAGGCAAGCAATAAAAAAAGCCACATTCCTAGTCTGGGCACTTTCTTCATTTCTTTTCCCCTGGTTAGCAACAGTTTCTCAAAAATTCCGTGCATGAAAGATATACCAGATAATGTTATCCTTACAAAAACACTCAAACTCTCTGTGCTGCTTATTCCTCATGATGTTTGCGGATGCCATAGTCCAGGTATTTTTCTGGCACGTTAGAGCATTCAAGGAGAGATTTATTTAAATATCAACAACACACACCAAGCAAAAAACGACGCTATACTAATCCACATACCAAAGTTTGGTGACTTCCGCACATAGAAGATCCCCATCCAGATTGAAAGGAAAAGCAGACTTTTAGTAATGGATTCTAATGTTATCATCTTGCCCCATACATACTGAAGGCCGGTTATCGTGAATGCTTATTAGTGACCTAATATATGGATAGATTAAATGGCTATATTTGTTTATTTTGGAAAATTTTAGGAAAATACAGCGATCAATACAATACTTAATAATTACCTGTTAATTTACAGTATAAGTCAAGGGTGCCGAAGCTTGATTCTGAGAAAGGGAATTTGTTGAAGTCAATAAAATTTTAGGGTTTAACTTGCGAAGCGTTGAGAAAATATTATGATACAGAAATCACAGCCGTTATCAAAGCGTTATCAGTAGAAATAATGTGTAAAAGTTAGGGACTTCCCGGACAGTCAGCTTCTCTCCGGTGGGATGTTTTAAGCCGCCTCTTTAGTCGTCCCCTGTTCTTTGATAACCTTACCAGCCTCTATG
>Ga0209514_10001682_pt1 | contig 36972 bp, 25 predicted proteins | sample Subgrocontami58m_FD_187452 | JGI IMG/M metagenome (GOLD analysis project Ga0209514, IMG submission 187452) | Subsurface groundwater microbial communities from S. Glens Falls, New York, USA - GMW37 contaminated, 5.8 m (SPAdes) (version 3) | ecosystem: Environmental > Aquatic > Deep subsurface >...
CGCGCCGACACGGGCCAAGATTGACCCATGCCGTCCATCTTGCCCACGACCGCGCCCCGTGCTATCCTCACGTCCCGTTCGGACGCTCGACATCGCAACCGGACCGCGGGCCCGCCATGACCGACCTCGAGACCCTGGCCGAGCAGACCTGCCGGCAGTTCCTCACCGCGCGCGACCTGGCCGCGATCTGTCGCCATCGCGGGTTCAATCCGCCCGCAGGCGGCAAGGCCGCGCTGGCGGCGTACCTCGCTCCGCGATTGCTGTCGCCCGTCGGCGCCGCCGAGGCGCTCGCCTCGCTCGAGGAGCCCGGGCTCCTTCTCCTGCACGCGATCGCCCTCGCCGCGCAGCCTCTGGGCCTCGACGAGCTTCACGCCGTCGTGCGACCGGGAGGCTCGGCCCGGTCGATCGACCGTCCGGACCTCTTCCGCTCCATCGCCGGCGTTCTGCTCGACCGCGGCATCGCGCTCGTCGGAGAACGTGACTCCGCGTCGCTGGCCGCGGGCAGCCGGCTCGCGCAGATCGCGTTCCACCTCCCCGAGGTCCATCGACCGCTGCTCCCGCCGTTTCCGGTGGCGGCGCGCCCGCTGCGCGCGGCGGTCGATCCCGGGGCAGCTCGCCGCTTCGTGCTCGAGGTGCTGCGCCGGGCCCTCGCTCGGGCGGCTCCCCGCGACTCGTCCGACGCGGACGGCATCCAGGCGCGGCTCGCCGCGATCGTCTCGTTCGCCGACGGGACCCTGCGCTTCGGCGGCGCCGCGATGCAGGACGCGGAATCCGTGCTGCGCCGCCTGCACGCGGAGTGGATTCGCGGAGAAGCCAAGACCGGCAGGCCGCACTTCGCCGCCGCGGCGCACATCCTCGCGCACCTGCCGCCGGGCACGGGGCTGACTCCGGACGACCTGCGCGCGGCCCTCGCGCGACTCGGCCGCAAGACGTCCGAGGCAGACCTCGCCCGCTTCTGCCGGGACGGCACCGACGCGCGGCTCCTGCTGCACGAGGACGGGTGCTACCGCGCCGTGCCGGTGGATGCCTTCGCCGTCGCCGACGGGCCGCTGGCCTTTCGCGCGGATGACCAAGGCGTCGAGGTCGATCTCGCGGAGTCCGGGCTGGGCGCGCTTCTGGAACTGGCCTCGGTGAGCCGCGCCGCGCCCGCGGGCGATCGCCTCCGCCTGGTTCCCGACCCGGTTCTCCTCGGTCGAGCCGCCGATCGACTGGACGGGCTCGCGGCGCTCCGATCGGTGCGGGAGGCTTCGTCCGCGTACGAACGGGCCGCGCGGGACGCGGTCGGCAAGCACGGGAAGCTGCTGCTCCACGAGGGGCTGCTGGTGATCCGGGTGGACGACCTGGGCTTGCACACGCTTCTGGCGCACGAGCTCGGCGCCGGCGCACGCACCCTGGGAGGGCGCCATCTGGCCGTTCCCCGCGGCCTGGCGCTGCGGGTGGAGAAACTCGTGCGCCGGGAGGGCTTCTCGCCCCGGAGGGTCCAGTGAGCGGAGAAACCGGGCTGCCCACGCTCGCGCCGGCGGAAATCCTCCACCTCGACATCCGGCCGGCCGGCGTGGTCGACCTGCGCCGGGACATCTACCAGTTCGTCCGCTACGTCCGGGACAAGGGGCTGGTGCGGACCCGCAACGACAACGACATCCCCAAGAGCGCGGCCCGCCCGCTGGCGAAGCTCCTGTCGTGGGCCGGGGAGGCCCGGGCCGTGGAGGCCGAGGGCAGCGGAATCTGGTCCGACCACGTCTCCGGGATCGCCCGCGCGCTGGGTCTGGTCACCTACGATATCGAGGGCGTGTACATCGGGTACCACAGCTCCGAGCCGCGCTTCCCCGACAACCAGATCGAGGTCGTGGAGAAAGCCTGGACCGCCTGGCTGAAGCAGAGCGCGCTGGAGAAGGAACGGGCGATCCTCGAGGTGTTGCTGAGCACCACGCCGAACGAGTTCTTCGGCGCGCCGACCCTGGAGAGCGGCGAGAGGTTCGACCTCATCGGCAGCGCCACCGGTCCCGCCGGCAAGATGAACCTTCCCGTCATCCGGCGCGGCCTGTTGCGGTTCCTCGCCGAGCTGGCGCCGGGCGTTTGGTACGAGACGCGCGCGGTGGTGGCGCGCTGGCAATCCCGGCGCGCGGCACCGATCCTCGATCCCGCCACGCGCGCCCCCGACGATCCCTCGCAGGAGCGGCTGCGCAAGTGGGAGTGGGATGCTGGCGGCAAGAGGGCCGGCGCGACCAAGCCCGCCGTGACCCTGGAAGACCTCTACGTCAACTTCCGCGAGCACCGGTCGCAGGAAGACCTGTGGCGCCGTGAGGGGATCCAGATCACGTCGCAGACTCCGGATGCGTTTCATCGCGTGGAGGGACGCTACGTCGAGTTCTTCCTGCGCGAGATCCCCACCCTGTGCGGATTCGTCGACCGTGCCTACCGCAGGCGGTCCGACCCTCACGGGCGCGACCTCCTGCCGCCGTTCGAGCGGCTGCGGGCCTTCCGGCTGACGCCGCGGTTCTTCCATGTGCTGCACGGCGACGCGGCGCTGGGGCAGGTCAAGCTGACCGTGCTGCCCACGTTCGAAGTGGTGGTGGAGGCCGCGTCCTATCCGGAAACGGTGCTGGAGGCGCTCGAGCCGTTCGCCACCCGGCTCGGCGAGGAGGGGCCCATCCACCGGTTGCGGCTGGAAAAGAAGAAGGTGGTGGAGGCGAGCGCGCGGAACCCCGGGGCGTCGGTCGCGGACGTGCTCGCGCAACTGGCCACGCTGCCCGTTCCGGAGAACGTCGCCGTCGAACTGGCGTCCTGGGCCGGGCGGGGCCGACAGGTGGTCTTCTACGAGGGGTTGGCGCTGGCGGAGATCCAGGGCAGCGCGGAGGACCGGCGGGCGATCCTGGCCGGGCTCGGCGAGCTGGTGGAGGACGCACGGCCGGAGGGATTCGCGGTGGTGCGCGACCCGGCGCGCGCCTTCGCGCGACTGGAGGAGATGGGGCACGTTCCGATCCGGGTCGCGCACCGGGAGTCCGCCTTCCTTGCCTGTCCGGGGCGGTTGGGATCCGCCGGCGCCGGGACGCGGCCGAGCCGTCCGACGGCGCCGCCGCGCGTGCAGGCCCGGCTCGAGTCGGAGGATCTGGTCGGCTGCCGGAGTTCGTGTGCGGCGCTGCTGGCGGCTCTGGAAGAAGCGCTGCGGGGCGAGGCCGCGACCTGCGTGCGGGCCGGCGAGGACCTGTTGGTGGTCTCCGCCGCCGGGCTGCCCAAGCTGCGCGCCGCGCTGCGCCGCCTGGCGGAGCGCTTCGACGTTTCCGCCGCCGGCGGGAACGCAACGGAGGCCCGGGTCGATGGACCGCGCTAGCCTTCCCGCCGCCGACCTCCCGATCGCCGAACGTCCGCTGGTCGTGCAGAGTGACGGGACCATCCTGCTGGAAACGATGGGACCCTGGGCCGGCGCGGCCCGCGATGCCCTGAGCGCCTTCGCCCACCTGGAGCGCTCGCCGGAGTACGTGCACACATATCGCATCACCGCCCTCTCGCTGTGGAACGCCGCGTCCGCCGGCGTCGTCACCGCGTGGATCGAGGATATGCTGGATCGGTTCAGCCGCTATCCGGTCCCGGAACTCGCGCGCGCGGGGATCCGCGAGCAGGTCCGGCGCTTCGGACGGGCGCGCCTCCATCCGTGGGACGAGCGGTGCCTCGAGCTCCGGGTGGCGGATCCGGCGATTCGGCTGGAGTTGTCGCGGTCGGAACGTCTGGCCCGGTTCCGCGTCGAGGAGCGACCGGAGGGATTCCTGGTCCGGCTCGTGGACCGCGGGGCGCTGAAGCAGGCGCTGATCAAGGAAGGCTTCCCGGCCGAGGACCTGTGCGGGTACGCCGACGGGCGGCCGCTTCCGCTCCGCCTGCGCACGCGGACGCGCGCGGGCGTGCCGTTCTCGCTGCGACCCTATCAGGAGGAGGCGATCTCGAGCTTCCATGAAGGCGGCGGCCCGCGCGGCGGCGCCGGCGTCGTGGTGCTGCCTTGCGGCGCGGGCAAGACGGCGGTGGGGATCGGGGCGATGGCGCGCCTCGGGACCTCGACCCTGGTCCTGACCACGAGCACGGTGGCGGTGCACCAGTGGCGCGAAGAGCTGCTGGACAAGACCGACCTGGATCCTGACCAGATCGGGGAGTACACCGGCGCAGAGAAGCGGATCGCGCCGGTGACGCTGGCGACGTACCAGATGCTTACCCATCGCGCCGGGCGGGGGGAGGAGTTCGTCCATCTGGAGCTGCTGCGGCGGAAGGAATGGGGACTGATCGTCTACGATGAAGTGCACCTGCTGCCGGCGCCGGTGTTCCGGATCACCGCGGAAATCCAGGCGCGGCGCCGGCTCGGGCTGACCGCGACGCTGGTGCGGGAGGACGGGCGCGAGGACGACGTCTTCGCGTTGATCGGCCCGAAGCGGTACGACGTGTCCTGGAAGGTGCTGGAAGGGCGCGGGTACATCGCCGAGGCGTCCTGCCTGGAGCTCCGGCTGGACCTGCCCGACGACCTCCGGATCGAGTACGCGACCGCCGAGCGGCGCGACCGGTTCCGGCTGGCCGCGGAGAATCCGCGCAAGATCGCGATCGTGGAGGAGCTGATCGCGGCCAACCGGGACGACCGGATCCTGGTGATCGGGCAGTACTTGACCCAGCTCGAAGCGATCGCGCACCGGCTCGGCGCGCCGCTGATCACCGGCAAGACCCCCAATGCGGAGCGCGAACGCCTGTATGCCGCATTTCGTCGGGCCGAGGAGCGGGTGCTGGTGGTTTCCAAGGTGGCGAACTTCGCGGTGGACCTGCCGGACGCCTCCCTGGCGATCCAGGTCTCGGGCACGTTCGGCTCGCGGCAGGAGGAGGCGCAGCGATTGGGGCGGCTGCTCCGGCCGAAGGACCGCCCGGCGCGGTTCTACACGCTGGTATCGCGCGACACGCGGGAGCAGGAATTCGCGGCCAAACGGCAACTCTTCCTGGTGGAGCAGGGGTACCGCTACCGCATCCTGGACGGCGATCCCCCCCATCTCCACCATCCCACCGATCCCCCTTCGTGAAGGTGCCCGGACGGGGAGGGAGATCGGGGGATGATATGCGGGGAGTGCCCCGGTTGAGCTTCATGCCTGGTCACGCCGCCCCTTGACGCCGGCTTCGACGAGGCGGAGCGAACGCCCCAGCAGCGGGCTGCGGAACCAGCCGGCGCGGTCGCGCGGCAGCGGCACCAGGAGATCCCCCCGCAGGGCAAAGCCGGCGGCGTCCCGTCCGTCGGGCCAGGCATAGTAGTACTCGCGGACGCCGCTCATCCGGCCACGATGGCGCGGGAGCGCGCTCCCCGCACGGTGGCCCGACCCCTTGCGAACGTGAGCATGGTATCGCGTTCCGCCTCCGGCGCCTGTCGGGAGCGTGCGCTCAGCTCGGCGCGTGCGGGCAGGCTGTCTCCGCAATCCCCCCCCGCGCCCAAGCTTGACGTGCACCGCGACCCTTGAGAACATGACGACTCTATTGCCCGGCTTCACCGCACGCCGGCCGGGCCGAGGGGGAGTCCGCCTCGTCCTGCATTGAGGTCCCGCCATGCCGAATCCTGCTTCTCCGTCTCCGTCGCCCACGAAGCCCCGCGGCCGTTGGCTCAAGCGCATCCTGCTCACCCTGCTCGTCCTGGTTGCGGTCGGCTTCTTCGCCGGCCCCCCCATCCTCGCCGCCATCGCCCGTCCGAAGATCGAGGCGCTGGTCGCCGAGCAGTTCAACGCGCGCGCCGAAATCGGCTCCCTTTCCGTCTCCTGGTCCGGCGCGGTCCGCGCGACGGACGTCAAGATCGTCCCGCCGGGCGACTCTCCCGTCCTCGAGATCCCCAGCCTGGAAGCCGACACCGCGGTCTTCGCGGCCCTCGGCGGCAGCTACGAAACGGTCGTCCGCATCGACCAGCCCGTGATCCGCGTCCGCCGCGAGCCCGGGGGCAAGACCAACCTCGCCCACCTGCTCGAGAAGACCGCCACGTCCGCCCCCGCCCCGCCGGTTGCCGCACAACCGCTGCCGCCGCTGAAGCTCGACCTCAAGGTCACCCGCGGGAGCGTCGTCTTCGAGGACGGAGCCCAATCCACCCGGATCGAAAACCTCGAAGTCACCATCGACCTGCCCGCGCTCGACCAGCCCGCGCGCTGCGAAGCTTCCTTCGGCATCGCCGGCGGCGGCACCGGCAAGGTCGTCGGCCGCCTCACCCTCCTGCGCGAGGGGAAGCTCGACCCCAGCGGCAACGTGGAGTACTCGCTTGACGCCGTCGCCCTCGACAAGCTCACCACCGCGGCGCGGCTGTTCTCCGATCTCGATGCCCTCGGCGGCACCCTGCAAGCCAAAGGCAGCTACACGATCGGCCATTGGCCGGAAATCTCGGGCTCGGATGAATGGTCCCTCCGCGGCCTCACCGCCCAGGGTCCCTCCCTCGGCAGGGAGCCGCTCTCGTTTCCCGAGATCTCCCTCAAGCTCAAGGCGGCGATCGACGCCCAGCGCGTCGGCAAGGCCGACCTGGTCCTGGTCTCCGGCAAGGCGCTCGACGCCACCGCGGCCGTCACCTTCGGCGCCGGGGAGTCGACCCAGGCCGTCTTCAAACTCAACAGCAACCTCAAAGACCTCGGCGAGGCGATCCGCGGCGTGCTGCGCATGAAGGAGGGCGTCTCCCTCGACGGCGCCATGACCGCCGACGGCACCCTCGTCGCCGCGGGCAACAAGGGCACGCTCGCCGCCAACCTCTCGATCGACCAGCTCGCCGCGATCGACACCCAGGGGAAGCGCACGCCGATCGAGAAGAAGGTGCGCGTCGATGCGGATGTGGCCTTCGACGGCGACGCGCGCTCCGCGGACATCAAGAAGCTCACCGTCGACTCTTCCCCGGTCAAGGCGAGCGCGCACGGAACCGTCACCAAGGAGACCGCCCAGGGGACCTACGAGCTCGACGCCGACCTCGACCTGCTCGCCCAGCGGCTGCGTGCCTTCATGGATCTCGGCGACACCGCCCTGGCCGGCAAGCTCACCGCCTCCGGCGAGGCGACCACCCAGAACAAGAGCGTCCACATCAAGGGCAAGACCGTCGCCGAAAACCTGCACGTCGGCAGCCTCGGTCCGGTCGCGCTGGAATCGCTCTCGGACGCCACCCTGGAGCTCGGGGACGAGATCAAGATCGACGGCGCCCAGCGCACCACGGTCGCCGAGGCGGCGTATTCCGGCCGCACCGTGCGCAACGTCGTGCTCGAGGCCCGCTACAAAGGCACGACCGAACGGATCGACACTTGCGTGCTCACCGGGCCCGGCATCAAGGTGGACGGCTCCGGCACCTGGTCCAAGCTCATCGCCCGGGTCGACGTCGACCCCGGTCCGTTCTACCGTAACCTCGGCATCCTCCTCGGCGACCTGGGCCTCGACGGCAAGCCGCTCACCGGCGAGTTCACCGTCGCCTCCGGCGAAGCCACCACCGTCCAGGGCAAGCTCGAGAGCCCCGAACTCGTCCTGCGCGACAAGATCCACCGGGACGTGAAGGTCGCCGTGGACCTCACCCTGGGCCAGGCGCTCGAGATCCGCCAGGCCCGCGGTTCCAGCACCAACGGCTTCTTCGAGGTGAAGGGCGTGCTGGGCGGCGAGAAGACTGACCTGAAGTTGGACGGCGAAGGCGACCTGGGCAGCATCGCGATCCTGATGGCCACGCCGCCCCACTGGGGCGTCTCCGGCAAGGCCACGGTCAAGGGCACCGTCACCGGCGCGCAGGACAAGTACCTCCTCGCGATCGAGACCGGCGTGCCCGAGCTCGAGATCACCCGCAAGTGGCGCAGCGACCAGACCCAGTCGTCCGCGGGGACGGCGCGTCCCGTGACCATCGTCTCCACCGGGACGGTCGAGACCGGCAAGGAGCTCCTCCTCGACCTCAAGCACAAGGTCACCGTCCAGGAGGTCGTTCGCGAGGGGCGCTCCGTGCGCAACCTGGTGGCCGACGCGGCGGTCCGCCAGCGCGGCGATGTCATCGAGGCGCTCACCGTCACCGGCGCCGGCGCCAGGATCGACGGGTCGGGGCCGCTCTCGGCGTTCCGCGCCAGGATCGAGCTCGACCCCGGCGTCTTCTACAAGGAGCTGGCGTTTCTCTTCGGCGAATTCGGCATGACGGGGAAGCCCTTCACCGGCGAGATCCTGGTCGCCGCCGGAAAGGCCTGGGACTTCCGCGGCGAGCTCGCCAGCCCCGAGGTCACTCTGTCGGGTCGGACCTATCACGACCCGCGGATCTCCTTCGACCTCGGCCTGACCGAGGAGATCCTCATCCGCGACTTCCGCCTCGGCGCCCAGGGCGGCAGCTTCACCGCCAAGGGGACCATGGGCAAGAAGGAAGCCTACGAGTTCTCCGCCGACGGGGTCCTCTCCGACCTCGCGCCCGACGCGCTCCCCGAGGGTTGGGAAGTCCCGGGCAAGCTCGAGGTCGGCGGCGCGATCACCGGCGCCAACGACAAGTACGAGGCCACCGTCGAGGTCCTCGTCACCGAGATCCTCCAGCGCAAGGACGGCAGCGAATCCGTCCAGGTCCGGATGGGCCCGCTCAAAGTGCTCGCCGGCGCCAATCTCACGTTCTCGGCGAAGCCCACGTCCGAGTACAACGCCCGCATCTCCCTGCTCGAAGCCACGCGGGACGGCAAGACCGTCAAGAACCTCACGGTCGATGCGCGCGCGGTCCAGGAGGGGACGAAGTACACATCGATCGTCCTGACCGGCCCGGGCTTCAAGCTCGATGGCGCGGGCGACCCGGCCGTGGCGCTCGCCTTCAAACTGGTGGTCGATCCGCCGGCGATCCAGACCAAGATGGGGTCGTTGTTGGGCGACTACGCGCTCGCCGGCAAGCCGCTCCAGGGCACGCTCGACTGGTCGGGCAAGGACGAGAAGACGGTCAAGGGCGCGCTCGCCGGCCCGGAGATCGTGATCCGCGGCAACGCGCACAAGGACGTCAAGATCGTCTGCGATATCGGCCTGGGCAAGGTCATGGCGATCCGCCAGGCGCGCGCCTCGGCGTCGAGCGGCTTCCTCGAGGCCAAGGGCACCTGGGCCGACGAGCAGGCGGACCTCACCCTCGACGGCGCGGGCGATCTGGCCCAACTCGGCGGGCTGCTGGGCGTGCCCAAGGAATCGAAGATCGCGGGCAAGGCCACGCTGCAGGGTTCGCTCAAGGGCAAGGACGTTCTCGAAGCCGCGCTCGGCGTCGAGATCGGCGGCTTCCGCGTCCAGCACGGAGGCAAGACCGTCGACGATCCCGCGGTGATCGTGGAGTCGCAACTCCTGATCGACCGCAACGCGCGCACGGTGAAGATCGCCCGGAGCGAGTTGCGCTCGACCTTCGCGCGCGGCACGGTGGGGGGGACTGTGCTCTGGCAGGAGACGAAGCCCGTCGCGGGCGGCGCCGCCGAGACCGTGTACGAGTTGCAAGACTTCGTCGCCGATCTGAAGTACGTCCCGGACCGGTTCGGCCCGGTGCTCGGCCTGTTCATGCCCGGGGAGCTGATCGGAGCCGAAGAGCAGGGGCTGCGCATCGAGCTCGCGGGCAAGGCGAAGCCGGCGGAGCTGAAGGGCCTGCTCGCGGCGAAGCTCGACACGTACAAGTACCAGGGGATCGCGCTCCAGGGCCCGGTGGACGGGACGCTCGACGGCGGCATCCTCTCCTTGAAAGCCCCGCTCCAGTCGGACAACGGCGCGGTCGACACGATCGCGACGGTCGATTTGCGGCCGGCCAAAGACAAGCCCAAGAGCTTCTTTCTCACCGACGCCTCCGGGGTGGCGATCAACGAGCAGACTTCCAAGCTGTTGATGCGCGTGCATCCGCTGTTCCATCTGGTGGAGGGGCAGGGGCGGCTGAACGGCACCGCCGAGATGAATTTCGACCTGACCTGGGACGGCGCGTTGCCGCCCGAGGGGGACGCGGTGAAGGCGGCGGATCGCGCGCTCACCGGCAAGGGCAAGATGCTGGTGAAGGATCTCACGCTCACCGGCTCGATGTTCCTCGGCCAGATCCTCGAGTTCCTGGGCGAGGGGGATGCATCGAAGCCGGGGGAGATGACCTGCGAGAAGATGGAGTTCCAGGCCGGGGCGGGGCCGAAGCAGGAGGGGCGGGTCGCGTACGAGAATTTCCGCGTGTTCATGCAGGGGATGGAGATGACGTTCGCAGGGTACGTGTACTACAACCAGCGGCTCGACATGGAGATGACCCTGCCGATCACGAAGAAGCTGGGGGCGAGCAACCCGGGGCTGAACAAGTTCCTCGGCAAGGGGCTCAAGGTGCCGGTGACCGGGACGGTGGCGAGTCCGTCGTTCGACATCCCGGGTGCAATCGCCAATGTAGTGAAGGAGGGGCTGCTCGACAAGGCGGGCGGGTTCTTCAAAGACATATTCGGCGGCGGCGGGGACGAGGAGGAGAAGAAGTAGCGCGGCGGGGGTGGCGCCCGGGAGGAGCGAAACCGCGGACCGAACTACGGATTACACGGATTACACGGATTCGCCATCAGGGGAGCCGTGTGCGCCGCGGGATGCGGGATCGGGTCCGTGCAGGTTTGATTCGCTCAGGACCAGGGGAAGGACGATCGTCTTGCGGCAAAAAAGGGTCGGTCCTGCTGTGCGAGTTCGTGCAGGAAAGACGTGTCAGGTCGTCGCGCATGTCCGGTAGTGATCCATCCCCACTACACACCGGCAAGATCGAGGCACTTGCGACGATTTCCGGTGGAACCGCACCCTCAGCCGTTGGACAATCCGTGCAATCCGTCCAATCCGTATAATCCGTAGTTCCGTCCCTGGTTCGCACCATCATCAGAGAACGCGCGGGAATCGGATCGGACGCGAAGGACTGCGGACCCGCGAATCACACCGGCGCCGCGGGAATCGACGTGACGCAATTGCGTCCGTTCTTCTTCGACGCGTACACCATCTCGTCGGCGAGCTTGAGCAGGTCCTGGGCGCTGATCATCGCCGGGGTGAGGGTGGCGACACCGAGGCTCGCGGTGATGGCGATGGTCACGTCCTTGTAGACGATCTTGATCTTCTGCACGGTCTGCCGGATCCGCTCGGCTGCGGCCGTGGCCTCGTTCAGGGGCGTGCGGGGCAGCACCAGGCAGAACTCCTCGCCGCCGAAGCGGCCGAAGGTCTCCTCTTTACGGACCGTCGGCTTGACCGCGTTGCAGACCTCCTTGAGCACCAGGTCGCCCGCGTCGTGCCCGTAGGTGTCGTTCACGTTCTTGAACTTGTCGAGGTCCATGAAGATCACCGACAGCGCGGTGTTCTTCACGCGCGCGAAGCGGAACTCTTCGTCGAGCTTCTCCTGCATGTAGTCCTTGCGGAAGATCTCCAGCATCCGGTCCTGGACCGCCATGCGGTAGATCTTGTCGAACAGGAGCTGCTCGGCGCAGCCATGCGCGAAGTAGCGCAGGTGGATGTCGCCGACCCGCAGGATGTCGCTGTGGCACAACTCGGCCTCGGCAGTGGTGACTTCCGTGTCGTTGACGTAGGTGTGATTCTTGCTGCTGAGGTCGGTGACCATCGCCCGCTGGCCCTTGAACTCGATCCGGCAGTGCTCGCGCGATACGCTCGCGTCGTCGATCCACACCTGCACGCGGTCCGCCTTGCGCCCGATCAGGATCGCAATGTCGGTGAGCACGAAGCGTTTTCCCGGCGCGTTGCCGTCGTACTGCAGTAGGATCGGCTTGCTCTCCTCCTCGGGGGTGGTGGTCCCCCGGAAGGGATTGCGCGACTCGATCGTGCGATCGTCCATGTAGTCGGACATGACCCTTCTTTCCCCAGCGCGCTCACGACGCGTCCGACCCGGAAACCCGCCTTGGGCGGAGAATCGCGGTGACCGTCGGGTGGGTTTCCGGTACAGATTAGGTCGGCAGGCCGGATCGTGCAAGCAACTTCGATCCGCGTGGGTCGGGCACGCATGAATACGGCCGCAGCGCCGTCCCGGCCGCGTCGCGCGGTCCCGGGCGGGCCAGGAGCCTGCCGGAGCGGCTCACCCGCGCAGAAACACGGCCGCGGCGCCGTCCCAGTCGGCCGCCAGCGTCGTGTCGCGCACGCCGGGGTGCGCGAGCAGCCAGCGTCCGAGCGGGCCCACCACCGCGTCCTCGATCGCGCGCTGGAGCGGGCGCGCGCCGTAGCGGGGGTCGAAGCCGGCGGCTGCGACCGCGCCCACCAGCCGCTCGCTCCAGGTGAGCCGGAGCCCGCGCTTGGCCACGCCGTCGCGCCGAGCGACCCCCGCCAGTTCCTTGCGCGTGATCGCCTCCACCGCTTCGGGGGAGAGCGGCCGGAAGCGGACCACGCGGTCGAGTCGGTTGAAGAACTCCGGCCGGAAGAACCGCCGCACGTGCGCCTCGTAGTCCGGCGCACGGTCGCGGGCGAAACCCATCGATTCCCCTTCCGCGCCCCCCAGGTTGGAGGTGAGCACCACCACCGCACTGCGAAACCAAGTGACGCGTCCATGGGCGTCGGTCAGCCGTCCTTCGTCGAGCAGCCCGAGAACGGCGTCGAACACCTCTTCCGCAGCTTTTTCGATCTCATCGAGCAGCACCACGCAGAAGGGCTGCCGGCGCACCCGCTCGATCAGCGTCCCAGGCCGCCCGTCCGGATCGCCGAGCAGCCGTGCCGCCGCGTCCGGGCCCGCGTATTCGCTCATGTCCAGCCGGACCAGGCGCTCGTCGGCGAACTCGCCCGAGCCGAAGAAAAAGCGCGCCAGCGACTTGGCCATCTCGGTCTTGCCCACCCCCGTGGGCCCAGCGAAGAGCAGGCATGCGGCCGGCCTCCGCGGGTCGACCAGCCCGGCCTTGAAGACGGTGACCACGCCTGCGGCCTCGCGGCAGGCCTCCTCCTGACCGAGCACGCGCTCGCGGAACCACGCCTCGACGGTTGCGGCGTCGAGCGGTTGCTCATCGCGCAGGAAGAGGTCGGGCAGTCCGGTGTCGCGCGCGAAGGCCGCGACCGCGTCGTCGGCGCGCACCAGACCGCCCGCGCCTTCGAGCAGCCGCGCGAGGAAGCCCACCGCCGGGCCCGGCAGCACCTCGTAGGGCCGGAAGCGGGAGAACAGCGCATGCACGCGCTCGAGCGTGCCGGGCGCGAGCGCGCGTCGCGAGCGCGCCCCCCGGTCGCGCGCCACCCGTTCCAGGATGGACAGCACCGTCGCGCGCTCGAGCGGCGGGACGGGAATCGTCTCGAAGCGCCCGGCGAGCGCGGGCAGGAGGCGCCGGCAGGCGTCGAGCTCCTCGGGCGTGGCTTCGGCGATCATCCGCAGGGAGCCGCGGCGCATCGCGTCCTGCAGGTAGCCGCCGGGCCCGGCCTCCGGCGGGCCGCCGGCCGCACGCACCAGGCCCATCAGGTTTTCGATGCAGAGGTAGCCGTCGAAGCCCTGCAACTCCTCGACGATCCGGTCGCAGCGCGCCTCCCACTCGCCGAGGTAGGCCATCCCCGCGACCAGCCGCGCGCCGCTGGTCCACCAGAAGCGGGGCACCGCGGGCGCGCCCGCTGGGCGGTCCATTTTCGCTTCCGCAGCCGCCGCCGCGTGCAGCAGGAGCGAGGTCTTTCCTGTGCCCGGCGGGCCCACGAGCAGGAGGTTGGCGCGCGCCTCGACCAGGCGGCCCACCATTGCGGCCGCCAGCTCTTCGCGGCCGAACGCGGCCGTGGAAGGCGCGCGTAGCCCGCGCGAGGGGATCGGGTCGGCCACCCGCGCCAGCTCGCGGGTGTGGCGCGCCCGCTCTTCGGCCGCGGCCGCGTCGCGCGGCTCCGGCACGCGCACCTCGCCCAGCTCGAACGACTTCGCGTGCAACAGCCGCACCACCTCGGCGGGGGTTGCCGCGTCGAGCCGGGCCCGCACCGACCGCGAGGCCAGTTCGTGCAACTCGCCGGACTCGAGCACGTCGAACGTGACCCCGATCTGCGGGACTTCGCAGGAGTGGAAGCTGTCGCCCACCTTGCCCATGAGGCAGGCCGTGCGGAAGGGGATCGGGCCCTGCACTGGGTACTCCCGCCCCGCGTCGACGACCCGCGGCCGCACCGAGACGGTGATCACTTCGAGGCGGCAGTCGTCGAACCAGGGCGCCCCGGGATGCTCGTCCCCCTTTGCCTGCAGGATTGCCGCGCGCAGCTGCCGGAGAACCTCCTTGGGGGTCTCGCCGATCGCCGACTCGCCGCGCCAGGCGCAGCCGGCCAGGATGCCGGTGACGAAGCCGTCGCGGTCGCGGACCAGCAGGACGGGGTAGCGCCAGACGCCCATGGGCGAGTCTCATCACGCAAGAAGGCGACGTAGGGTGGGGTGGGGAATCGAATTCTGCGACCGGAAACTGTAGCCGTGGCGCTCGAGCGGAATCAATCACTTCCCCGCTCGGGCCCTCGCGTCTTCGAGCACCGGGCGCACCTCCGCCTCCTTCTCCGGCGCCAGCTTCAGCCCGGTCTCCAGCGCGCGCACGGCCTCGGCGTATTCCTCCAGGGCGAAGAGGGCGTGGCCGAGCCCGATCCAGGCGGGCGCGTTTTGCGGTTCCTGACGCACGACCTCCGTCAGGTCGTCGCGGCTGCGCTGGTACGCTTCGCGGGCCTCTGTCTCGCGATCGCGGCTCATGAGGAGACCGCCGAGCTGGACGAGCGTTTCGCCGCGGCCGATCAGCGCCTCCAGGCGGTCGGGCTGGAGCCGCAGCGCTTCCGAGTAGTCCGCCACGGCGGCGCGGTAGCCGGGCTCGGGATTGCCGTCGCCGCGCAGGTGCAGGAGGTTGGCCCGATACGAGCGCAGGATCGCGCGCGCGACCCATGCGTCCGGCGATGCCGGATTGCGCTCGATCGCCCCGCCGAAGGCTTCCTCGGCCGAGTCCCAGTGCGCCGCCGGATCGCGGCCCCATTGCGCTTCCAGATCCCCCCAGCTCCGTTGCAGATGCCCACGCCGGAGCCATGCGTCGGCGCTCGCCGGGTTGAGCGCGATCGCCTTGGCCAGGTCGGCCTCCGCGCCGGCGAAGTGCGGGCCCGCGGCCGTGCCCCGCGACGCCGCCCACAGTCCCGCGTTGACCCGCAGCGTCGCGCGCGCGGTCCAGGTCTCCGCCGATCCGGCATCGAGTTCGAGCGCCCGCCCGTAGAGTTCCTCGGCCCGGCGGTAGAACTCCTGTGGGTCGCCGCCCGGCCTCCAGGCGTCGTTGCCGCGGTTGGCGGCCAGATTCGCGCCACGGACCCAGGCTTCCGCCCGCCGCGGGTCGAGCTCGAGCGCGCCGTCGAAGTCCTCCGCCGCGTGTGCGTAGGCCTCCGTCGGATCCTCGCCGTGCGCGCGCAGCCAGATGCCGAGGTTCATCCGCACCATGCCGCGGGCGACGCGCGCCCCGGCATCGCGGGCGTCGCGCCCGATCGCCTGCGTGAGGTCCGCGTCCGCGTCCGCATAGGACGGACGCGGGTCCTGGCCGCGCAATGCGTCCCATATGCCGCGATTCATTCGCGCTTTGCCGCGACTGATCCACGCCGCGACGCGGCCGGGATCCAGCTCCAGCGCCTTCCCGAAGTCGCCGATCGCGCCCTCGGTGGTCTCCGTGGGATCGACACCGAGCGAGATCCGCCAGCGTGCGAGGTTGGTGCGCACGTTGCCCCGCCACATCCAGGCCTCGGCGAGGTCGTCCTGCAGTCCTGCGACCCGGCCGAGGTCGGCTTCCGCGGCCTGGAAAGCCCCGGTCGGGTCCTCCCCGCGGTTCAGCCGCGCCAGGCCCTGGAGGTTGCGCGCCTGGGCGCGTCCGATCCAATGCGGCACGTAGCCCGGATCGACTTCGATGCCGCGCGTCAGTGCGGCGATCGCCGCCTCGGCGTCGCCGGCTGCGGAGGCGACGAGGGCCAGCGTTGCGTAGACTTCCTCGAGCCGGGGGTCGAGCGCCAAGGCGGCCTCGAGCCGGTCGCGCGCCTTCTCGCGCGCTTCCGGCGTGGTCGCGGTGAGCGCGGCGAACTGGCCCTGGGCGGATTCGATCAAGCCGGGGGCGAGCGCGGTGCCCGCGACGGCCCTCCGCTCGAGCCGGCCGAGATCCGCGAGGATCCCCTCGCGCAGCGTGCGCGTGCGCAAGTCCGCCGCGACCAGCTCATCGTCGCCGGGCAGCGAGGGAGGCGGCCCTCCGCCCGCACCGCGCATCCGGCGGCCCTGCTCCATCAGCCACTCCTGGCGCAGTTCGTCGAGGCGCGAGTGGTACTGCCCCTCGCGCAGGATCGCGCGCTCGTAGAGGCTGGGCCCGAAGTCGGGGTCCTTGATCAGCGCCTGGTCCGCCTGAGCGAGCGCCTCGTCGAAGCGGAGCAGCGCGCGCGCCATCCGGCCCAGGTGGTAGTGAGGCTCGGCGAGGTCGGGTGCTTTCTGCAGCGCTCCGAGGGCGGCCTGCTCGAGCGGCGGCTCGAACTCCGCGCGCAGCGGCTCGAGCGCCTGGCCCGAGCGGCGGACTGCAAGTGCCGCTTTCACGCTGAGCCCGGCGATGGTCCGCAGCCGGTCGAGCAACTCGGCCTCGAGCCGGACCTGGGCCTCGCGGGCCTCGGCGGCCTGGCGTTCCGACCGGGCTCCCTGCCAGGTCGCCGTGGCGGCGATGCCGAGCGCGAGCGCGAGAGCGGTCGCCAGCGCGGTGCGCGTCTTGTGCCTGCGGACCCAGCGCCGCGCGCGCGCCGTCGCGCTCTCGGGCCGCGCGAGGATCGCCTCGCCGTGCAGGAAGCGGCGGCAGTCCTCGGCCAACTCCCGCGCGGAGGCGTAGCGGTGCGCCGGCTCGCGGGCCATGGCTTTCAGGCAGAGGGTCTCGGCGTCCCGGTCGACCGCGGGATTCCATCCGCGCGGGCGCGCGGGCTCGTCGTGGGCGACCTTGAGGATCACCTCCATCGCGGTCGCGCCCAGGTGCGGCACGCGGCCGGCGAGCATCTCGTAGAGGATCACCCCCAGCTGGAAGACGTCGCTGCGCGCGTCGAGCTCGTGTACGCGGCCCTGCGCCTGCTCCGGGCTCATGTAGGCGGGCGAGCCGATCAGCGTACCGGTACGGGTCGTCGAGATCTCGTCGCCTTCGAGGATCTTGGCCAGCCCGAAGTCGGTGACCTTGATCCGCCCGGAGCGCGTGCGGATGACGTTTTCGGGCTTGAGGTCGCGATGGATCACCCCGGCCTCGTGGGCGGCGTGCACGGCTTCGGCGATCTCCTGGGTGAGGCGGACCGCGCCCGCGGAGTCGATCCCGGCGCGTCGGCCACCGTGGCCCCGTGTCCGGGCCGGCACGAGGCCGTGGGCAACCGGGTCGGCGAGGACGGCCTCGAGGGTGGTTCCCTCGACGTACTCCATGGCGATCCAGGTCTTGCCGTCCTCCTCGCCGACGTCGTGGACGGCCACGATGCCGGAGTGATGGAGCCGTGCGGCGGCCCGGGCTTCGGTGAGGAACCGCGCCACCGCGGCGCGGGAGGCGTCGCTGCCGGCGAGGAGGACCTTGACCGCGAACCAGGCGCGCAGGTCGGGGCGGTAGGCCTTGTAGACCACGCCCATCGCCCCGCGGCCGAGTTCTTCGACCACTTCGTACTTGCCGAAGCGGCGTGCCCCGGCGCCCGTGGCGGGCGTAGGGGGCTTGGACGGAGGCGGGGTCCGGACCGTCTCTCTCCAGGGTCGCACGTCGCCGGGCAGCGTGTGGGCGGGCGCGCTGCCGACTTGGGTATGTCCGACCTGGCGCTCGATGAGCAGGTAGAGCGTGCGGGCGAGCGCGGAGCCGGTGAGCGAGCCTTTTTCGACGAGGATCTGGCCGACCGGGGAGGGGCGTCCCTGGACGCTGCGGGCTTCGGCTTCGCGCAGCGCGGAGTCGGCCTGGGATTCGGTGACCAGGCCTTGTTCGAGTGCCAGGCGGACGAGCTCGAGGTCGACGGTGGGAAGCATGTTGACGAGTCTAGCCCCGCGCGTCCATGCGTTTCAAGAACTCTCCGTGGCGACCTACGATGCGGACCTGGGATCGAGTCCGTTGTCGATCATCGCTTGGTGCAGTCGGTCTCCGATCCCGAATCTATCGCTCCATCCTCTGACATACGCCCAATCCAGGCTCCCCTGGACCGCGAGCACGCGGTCGATGGCGGCACGGTCCTTGTTGCGGAATGCCACGAGCTTGTAGATCACGAGGTCCTCGGGGGTGATCACATGGGCAAAAAAACCGTCGGCGATCTCGACCCGCCGACTTCGCTCCAGGGCCTGCCGTTGAAACGGATCTGCGGCAAGGAACACGTCGGCAGGGCGCAACGTGGACTCGAACGGCCAACGGAAGGTGACCTCGCGGAACCCCTGCGTGCCGATGGATTCCACCCACGTGGTCATCGGTGGTACGAATCCCACGGGCTCCAGGACTCGGATGAGAAGGGACACGTCGTCCGGCCCGAGGAGCGCACACACGTCGATATCGTAGGTCGGCGCCGGGACGGCCCAGGTGTTCGTGGCGATCCCGCCCATGAACGCATGGCGGATTCCGTGCGCCGAGAGGGCATCGGACAGCGCCTGCGCGCGGCGAATCAACTCACGGGCGATCGGCGTTTCCACGGTCCTCGTCGAGCCGTCGGAGTCCTGCAAAGAACGCATCGATGGAGGCGCGGTGGAGCCGATCCGCTGCATCCAGTCTCCGGTATCGCTCATCCGGGGGCAGGACACGTAGTGCGGCATCGGCGATTTCCAGGAGGGCGCACATCTCGGCGATGCGTTCCTTCGGGCTCATTCGGCGGTACATGTCGATGGTGTCTGAGTGCAACATGAGGTCAGCATAACACAGCCGGCGACCGATCCATCTCGATTCCTAAGACGCGCGCCCTGGCGGCGGCGCGCCGCGATCTGGCAGCCGCGCTGGAGGCGGCCCCGGCCTTCGGAGCGGCGCTCCGGATCGATCCGGTGGACTCCCATGTCCGCAACAACCGCGGCAACACCCTCAACGACTTCGCCGAAGCCGAGGGACGCGCGGGCGGCGACCCGCGTGAGACGCTTCGCCGGGCGATCGCCGACTACGACGAGGCCTTGCGGCGCAATCCGGCCAACGTGGAGGCGCGCTTCAATCGCGGCAGCACGTGACATCAACTCGGCCGGGAGACGACCCGTCGGGGGGAGGATGCGACCGAGGTCCTCGCGGCGGCGATCGCCGATCTCGATGCCGCCCTGGCGCAGCACCCGGGCCTGGCCCCGGCCCTGCAGAATCGTGCCGCCACCTGGTGGTCGATCGCGGACCTGCGTGCGCGCTCGGGCGGGGGCGCGGACGACGCGTACGTCCGCGCCCTCGCCGACTACGATCAGATCGTCCGGCACTAACCCGCCCAGGCCCCCCGGATCTCCGGATTGATGCTTCCGACGTCGTAGACGCCGACGAGGTGGGGATGGCGCAAGCGCGCGGCGAGTTGCGCTTCGCGCACGAAGCGGCCCATCTGGGTCGCGTCGGCGGCGGAGCCGGCCTTGACCTGCTTGAGCGCCACGTCGCGCTGGAGCTCGGCGTCGTGGGCCAGCCAGACGATCCCCATGCCGCCCTCGCCGAGGCGCCGGACCAGCCGGTAGCGTCCGAATTCGGCGCCCTCCCGCAGGGGCGGCGGCGTAGCGGCCGGGCGCGCTCGAGTCGGCGCCGGCGTTGGTGCGGACGCCCGACCCGGTGGCAGGCTCGGCGTCGGGAGCAGGGGGAAGTTCCGGCGACATCGGTCCGTGCTCCTCGCGCAGGTCGGGGAAAAGGCGGCGCGGCGTTGACCTGCAGTCGTCGATCGCCGCGCGGCTGATCCGGGGGCGACCACACGCTACCATGGCGGCGGGGAGGCGGGGAGGGGTTCAACTTCCTCCTGCGCGCCAAGGGATCGCGCCCCGGTTCGCCGCCTTGACCCTCTCCCCACCCGCGCGCTACGGTCCGGCTCGCAGGCGCCATCCGGACGCACCGCGCATGGCCGAGCCAATCGATCCCAACGCCGTCGCAGCGAAGACCCGCGCCGATCCGGAGGCCGGACCCGCTGCGGCGCCCGTCGTGCTGCGCGCCACGCTGGAGCCTGTCCATCCCGACGCCCTTCACGCGACGCTGCAGTAGCCGAGGAAGACCCAGCAGCCGGTGGTGGCGCAATGGGTGCGGAAGGTGATCAGGTTGGGAGCGGTCGCAAGACCTCGATCTCCTGTGACCGCTCGCGCACGGCCTCGACACAAGGGCATCGCCGGTGAGTTCTGTTGTGCCAACGCGTTTTCCAAATTCCATTTGGCGCATCCACCGGAAAGGCGCAACCCCCGCGCTTGACTTCCTCGTCTGGGTCTCATACGCTGGATTGATCGGATGGCGCCGGATCCGGTGACGCGCGGGATCAAAGGCGATGGAGTTCCGGCTCCTCTTCTCAAGAGGAACATCCTCCCCATGACCACGGACCGAATCGAAATCAATCCCAAAATCATGATGGGCAAGCCCGTCATCCGCGGGACGCGAATCACGCTGGAAATGATCCTTCGCAAGCTCGGCGAGGGAGCGAAGGAAGCCGACCTGCTCGATGCCTATCCCACGCTCAAGGCCGCAGACATCCATGCTGCGATGACATACGCGGCTTCAGCATTGGCGCACGAGGAGATTCTCCTGGTCCCGCAGGGCGAGAAGCCGCAGGCATAGGGCGAGAAGTTCCTAGCGGACGAAGGCTTCGACTTCGGGATCGTCCGTGTCCTTCGCGGCGCGGGTCACGATGTCTCCGCGGTAGCAGAGGATTCGCCGGGGGCCGACGACGAAGCGGTCATCGAGCGCGCGTTTCAGGAGAGGCGAATCCTGCTGACCGAGGACAAGGACTTCGGACAGCTCGTCTTTGCGCGTGCGAAGGCCGCAGCGGGAGTGATATTCGTGCGGTGGCCCGGCTCGGCCCGAGCCACTTTGCCCGGGGTAGTACTGAGTTTGGTAACGAAGGTAGGAACGCAACTCGGTACGAGCTTCGTGACGATCGAACCCGGGAGAGCGCGGGTGAGCCATTTGCCAGGGGCGTAGGCTGGAGGCGCAAATTAGTCGGGAAGATTGCGTGCCACAATTGCAGGGGACCTCATGCAAGGGAAATCCAATGCTCGAGAGAGTCTTGATCACTTGGGCGCTTTGCGTAATGTGGTCCGTCTCCATTTTGGCCGATACCGTCAAAACCAAGGATGGCCGCTCCCTGGAAGGCAAGGTGATCGAAGAGAACGACGAGCAAATCGTGCTAGAAATGGAGAAGTCGATCGGGAAGGTCAAGATCACTATTCTCAAGAAGAACATTCTCTCCGTGGAGAAAACGCTGTCTCCCAAGGAGCAATACGAGCAGCGGCGAGCGGGAGTCAAGGACGATGACATGGCGGGCCAATTGGCTCTCGCATCCTGGTGCGTGGAAAAAGGGCTCAAGACGGAGGCGGGTCGGCATCTCATCCAGATTGTCACCAAGGGAGCCGAGTCCCCCGAGCAAGCGGATGCACGACGGTTGCTTGGCAAACTCGGATACCGACAATTCCCGAAGGAAGGCTGGATGCAGGAGGACGACTTCTGGTCTCCGAAGGGCTGGGTGCGATGGAAAGGCGGATGGGCGACGAAAGAATTCATGCTCGCAGACCGTGCTTACGACATCCTGAAGGAGGAGCTTGATCACACTGAGAAACGAGTGAACGCCCAAGAGTCTGCAGTGAATGCTCAGCATGCCGACGCGAATGCACTTTCTCAAGAGTACGAGCGGATGCGATCACTCGAGGCCAGTCTCTATGAGGAATCCAAGCAGCTGTTCGACAAAGCCATGAACGCCTTGGGAAGGACGGGAGCGACAGGCGTGGCTGCCGCAGACATTCAGACCGTCTCGGTGGACAATTTTGGCAACATCGTCGTGACCAATGGCCGGATCGTCGCGGCCGCCGCCGTCGTGAATACCGGCGCCTGGATGGAATTCGACGGCTACCGAAAGCAATTGAAGGCGAGCGAGAGGGCGCGCACGGAGAATCAGGCGAAGATGAAAGGGATCTCCGCGCAGGTCGAGGACATCAACGCAAAGGCGAAGAAGCCAACTGCCCGCTTGGATGCCTCAACCAGGGATGCGGCGCAACTGAACGATGACCTTCGCACAGCAGAGCAGCGGCGGGTGGAGGCTGCTTCTGCAATGAAAGCGATATTGGGCCCCAATGGACTACCGCGCGATGACTCGGGTTCCGAGAGGAAACCGGAATCATCGGATGGTGAGGCCGAGAGGTAGCCAGAGGAAATTCGCGCCGTCGAGGCGTTGGGTCAGCGTGTGCCCGAGGTTCTCTTCAGGCACCCGCAGTCGAGAAACGCCGCCACGGTGAGCGGCACCACGGGACGCAACGGACCGCACTGCGGCTCGAACCGCTCGTCGTACGCCTCGACATAGCGGGGGAAGAAGCGATCCAGCAGTTGGTAGAACGACGTCCGCTCGGGATGCCGCGGACGGTACACGCCGACAGGGCCCATGGCCCTTCGGCAGAAGCACGCGCCCTGCCCGCGCCCGGTTTGCGCCGTGAGATGCGGAACTCACCCGCTGGCCCGGCGTTGCATGTCGCGCCGCACGCTTTCGACCCGACGCCCGAGGCGTAGCGAATCGTAACCCGGCGATGAAGTGGGAAGTCTCGTAACACCTCGCAGACGGCCGCCGCGCGGCTCTTCACCTTTCCCGCCTCCGCTGAGGGCTTCCCTCGTCCTCGAGACCCTCGCGGGCCGCCTCCTCACCTCCACGTTCAACCGGCGCGCCTCGGCACCACCGGCGGAGCCGTGATGTGAAAGTTGCTCGCGCGGGTGAATCTGGCCGGGCCCAGACCTGCGGGACGCCTGCGACGAGCGCACCCAGGTCTCTCAGGGACGATCCTCCCCCGGGGAACTGCATGGCCGCATCCTTCCAAAAGACGAATCTCCCCCGCAGGGACCTGCCCCGCCGGCGGACGGATTGGAGACTTCCCGCGCTCGCCCCCGCGGCAAAGCGGCGCATCGCAGATCCGGGCGGGTCAGCGTCGATGCAAGCGCGGCGCGTCGTCCGCCCCGGCGGCCGCGATCCCGGAAAATCACAGCAGAAGACCAAGACATGCCGCTGCGCCGTGGAGATTTGGGATCGATTCGCGGGTCTGCATGGTTCCTCTCCGCCGCATGGACGGCGCTTCCCGGTTGTTCCATGCCACCGCGGGATCGACGTGGTCCCGGCCGCGCCCGCAGCGAGTCTCGCCCGCTTCGGACTCGATCCCGCGACCCCGCTGGACCGCCGCAGCACGCGGCTCGCTTGCCGCGCGATGCGGCTCATGAAACGCCCGCCCGGACAACCGAATCCACCCCCCGGATTCGCTTGCCGCATGGTGCGGCTCGCGATTCCGCCGGTCGGACTCGCTTGCCGCGCCATGCGGCTCGCGATTCCGGCGGACGGATTCACTTGCCGCGAGGTGCGGCTCGGTTGCCGCATCGCCGGGCAGGCTTGCCGCCTCGTGCGGCTCGCTTGCCGGGTCCTGCGGCCCGCGAACCCGAAGGCGCGGCTCGCGATTCCGCCCGACGGATTCGATTGCCGCAAGACGCGGCAAGCGATTCGCCCCCCTGGCGCCGCGAATACTCCGACCCGGCCCGCCGCAGGCCGATCGAGGTGATCCCGGATGCGGCTGCATCCGGCTCTTCCGCCGGGGCTTGCGAAGATCCGCGATTCTCCGCCGGATTTGCTTTCAGGTTTGGGCCGCGAGCACTGGTTATGGGGTGAAGACCGCAAATTCAGGGCTCGAGCGAGCCCGGCGGACTTCGGCCCCGGGGGAACGCGAAAGCCGGGGCCTCCTCGGTGATCTCGAAATCGGAGAAACTACGATGAGCACTCCCTTCGTGAAGAGCAAACCGGTGGTGGCCAAGGCAGACAAGCAACTGAACAGTTTCAAAGACCGGCCGGACCTGGGGAAGGGCATGCCCTTCCCGCCCAAGCGGCTCGAGCAGGAGGTGCGCAAGCACCTCGAACTCGAGGCGCGTCAGGAAGCGGCAAAGGCGGCGCTTGCCATGCTCACGCAGCAGACGAAGGAAAGCGCCTTCGACCTGCGTGAGGCGGTGAACGCCAACCTGGCCGAGGCGGGAATCCGCCACGGCCGGTACGCGCCCGAGATCGCGCTGCTCGGCGGGCGTCCCCTGAAGGGGACCCGCGGCAAGCGGGGCGGCGCGGTCGAGACCCACGAGGCGTCCGCCCCGACCGAGGGCGCCAAGGAGGGTGAACCGAAGGTCGCGTAGCGCGCGTCTGCGGCCGTCCCGGGCAGCGTTCCCCCCGGGGCGGCCCGCGGGCTTCGGCCGCGAGCGTGGGCCATGGGCATCTTCCGCATCGCCTGCCTGCGCGTGCGCGAGCGGCGGGCCCGGCAGGCTGCGCCGTGTCAGCGCGTCAGAATCCCCGCCAACAACGCCGTCCTCAACAGCCGCGGCGCCTCGTCGGCCGGGGCCGCGCGCGCCGTGCGCACGTCGAACACCATGGGCTGCGCGCCGCCGTCATAGTAGCGCACCAGGCGCCCGACCGGGTACGGGTCCTCCTCCAGCCGTCGCGTGCCGGCGCGCAACCCCTCGCGCCAGGCCTCGCGCTCCGCCGCGAGCGCGCGCAAGGCTTCCCGCGGGTCGCGCCCCTCCGCGATCGGCAGCGTGCGCACGTGCAGCGCGTGCAGCCGGCCCGCGGCATCCGCTTCGAGATGCACCCCTTCCTCCCCGGCGAGCAGCCGGCCGAGCCCCGGCCCGCGCACGGCCAGCCCCCACAGCCCCGACTCCGCGCGTTCCGTGGGCGGCAGAGTGATCTCGCCCGCGAACGGTCCGGCCAACACCTGGGCATACAAGTCGAGCAGCCGGCGCGGCGAACTCGCGTCGCCGGGCGCACCTTCGCGGATCGCGAGGAGCACCGAAGGCTCTTCCCCGGCGGCCAGACTGCGCACGGCCGCGTCGAGATGCGCGAGCGCGTCGCCCAGCCCGGCGAGATCGAACGGATCCTCGACGGCGCGCAGGCGCGCGCCTTCGAGCACTTCCGCGGCGAACTCGCGCACGTGCTCCGCCGCTGCGAGCCGCGCGCTCCACTCCTGGTGCGCGGGAGGCCGATCGCCCGCGATCCGCGAGCGCCGGGCCGGGTCCTTGCGCATCACCTTGCCTCCGGACTGGACCCCCGCCGCCCCCAGCCGTCCGCGGCGGGCGGCTTCGACGCGCCGGCGTGAGCGCTCGAGCCGGCGGCGCAGGTCTTCCAGCAACTGACGCAATCCAAAGTACAGCCGGTCGCGCTCGGACAGCGCCGAGACCGACACCGCCTCGGGCGGACGCCAGGCCTGCAGCTCGCCGCGCAGGCGCGCGACCTCGGAGGTCAGCCGCGCGAGGGCCTCCTCCGGGCGCCCCTCCGGGCCGGCGCGCTCCGGAACGGGCGCGACGTCGGCCAGCGGTCGCACTTCGAGCGCCAGGTCGCCGGCTCCGGCAAAGAGACGAAGCACCACCGGCCGCGCGGGCATGGTGGCCGCGAGCAGCGCCGCCACCGGCCGGGTCACGCGCTCCTCGAGCTCGCGTTTGAGCGCGCGCGCCCCGAGCTGCGGGTGGTAGCCCAACTCGGCCACGCGGTCCAGCGCCCAGGGATCGACCTCGAGCAGCACGCGCCGCCGGACCAGGCCCTCGCGCGCCAGCAGCTCGCGCATCCGCAACTCGGCGACCCGGCGCACCTGACCCGGATCGAGCGGATGGAATGGGATCACCCGGTCGAGGCGGTTGAAGAACTCGGGACGGAAGAAGCGCTCCGCCGACCGCACCCACGCCTCGCGCCGGTCGGCGGCGTCTTCGCCGATTCCGACGCGCGCCGCGACCTCGGCCGCGCCCAGGTTCGAAGTCATGAGGACCACCGCGTTCCCGAAGTCCGCGGTCTCGCCGCGAGCGTCGGTCAGCCGGCCTTCCCCCAACACCTGCAGGAGCAGGTCGTGCACCTCGGGATGGGCCTTCTCGATCTCGTCGAGCAGGATCACCCCGAAGGGCTGGCGGCGGACCGCGGCCGTCAGCAATCCGTCCGGCCGCGCGCGGTCGCCCACCAGCCGCGCGCCCGAGCCGGAGTCCACGTACTCGTTCATGTCGAAGCGAAGCAGCCGGTCCTCGCTGCCGAAGAGAAAGGCGGCGAGCGCCTTGGCGCACTCGGTCTTGCCCACGCCGGTGGGCCCGAGGAAAAGCAGGACGCCGGGCGGCCGCCCGGGCTCGTTGAGCCGCGCCTTGGCGAGCATCACCACGTCGACCAGGGCCTCGACCGCCTCCTCCTGGCCGATGATTCGAGCGCGCAGGAAGTCGCGCACCTCGCGCGCCTCGAGCGACGCGCGCACGTCGAGGAAGCGCCGGTTGAGCCCGCTGGCGCGGGCGAACTCGTCGAGCACGTCGGCGCCCGAGACCGAGCCTTCGCGTTTGGCGGAGCAGACCCGCTCGAGAAAGCGCACCGCCTTGCCGGGCAGGGCTTCGCGTGGCTGGTACCGCTGCTGGAGCTGGACCACCGGCAGGAACGCGCCCGGGGTCACCGTGCGCCGGTGGCGGCGTTCGTACGTCCGCGCCGCGCGCACCAGCACGCGCATCGTGGTCGCCGGGTCGAGCGGGGCTACCGGCAGCACGCGAAACAGGTCGGCGAAGCCCCGGTCGATCTCGCGCAGCACTCGGAAGACCTCCGGGGTCGCCTCGCCGACCACGCGCAGTCGCGAGCGTACCAGGGTCTCCTTGAGCACGTGGCCGATGGTGAGGTTCGAGCCCGCGGAGATGCCGGCGTAGAAAAGGCCGACCAGGTCGTCGAGCCAAAGCACGTGGCGCGCGCGCTCGGCGTGGTCGAGGATCGCGTGCAACCGCTGCTCCCATTGACCGACGAAGGACATGCCGGAGATCAGCCGCTGCGGGTGAAGCCGCCAGACGCTTCCGCGCTTGCGCGCCGAGGGTTTCAACCGGCGCTCCGCCTCCTTGCGGCGGTGGAACCACTCGTGGACCAGGCCGGACTTGCCCGCGCCGGAGGGGCCGAGCAGCAGCACCGGCCGCACGTAGCGCTCGTCGACGAGCGTGCGCAGCGTCTCGACTTCGCGCTCGCGGAACCAGACGCGGTCGAGCTCGTCGGGCCAGAGGTCGCCGAGGTCGACCCCGACCTTCTCGAGTTCCTGCGCGCCCGAGACCGACCCGCCTCCGCCCAGTCGGAGCAGGTCCTTCTCCTCGTCTTCCTCCTCCGGCGCCGAAAGTTCGAGCTCGACCTCGACGACCGAGATCCAGGCCGGGCCCGGCAGCGACGTGCCGGAGATCTGGTCGCGGTTCCCGTCCTTGGTCAAGCGGCGGAAGCGGCCTTCGAGCGCCTCGGTGACGCGGAGGTCCGGGTCTTCGCCGCGCTCGATCGCCAGGGAAAGATGGTGGTCGGGCAGCCATGCGATGCGGCGGTCGAGCGCGCGGAAGAGGGCATAAAAGGCGCGGTAGGGCCCGCCGGATGGGCTCCGCGGGGAATTCATCTCGATCACGCCGGACTCGAGGCTCGGGTGGAAGACCCAGTCCGCGAGCGCGTCGTGCCGGCCCTGGCGACCCTGCTCGCGGAGTCCGGTCCGGATCGTGCGGCGCAGGCGGCCGAGCGCGCGGCGCAGCGACGCGTGCGACTCCGTCGGCTGGGCGTGGAACAGCGCGCGGACCAGGTAGGCGCCCCCGCCGGGCGCGCCCTTGCGGGGTCCTTGGACGTACACCGGGATGCGTAGGATCATGGCAGCGTCAACTCGTCGATCCGCCGGTCGATCGAGCGCCGGATCGCCTCCGCAATCAGCTCGCCCACGCCGGTGCGGGCGAACAGCATCTCTCCGTGATCGCGATCCCTCGCCCGGTGTGTCTCGAAGTCGTACTCGCGGCGCAGGCCTTTCCCGGTGGTGGCCGCCGAGTGCGCGTCGGGAGCGTCCGGGAGCGGGGATGCCGCCCGCGGGACGCTTCCGGGCGGGGTCCAGGCGCCGATCCGGACCTGCACCTGTCCGGCGCAGCGGCGGTCCTTGATTCCGTGGATGCCCTGTTCGGTCTCGAAGAGCAGGGGAGCGTGCGGGCCGACCACTTCGAGTGCGACCAGGACGACGGTCTTGTCCTCGGCCACGCGGGACACGGCCTTGAGCGGGACCGGCTCCGACTTGGATGGACCGTACGCGGGCTTGCGCTCGATCCAGGCGCGCACTTCGGTCGCGCCGAGCTCGAGCGCGGCGGCGGCGAAGGCGGGCACGAGTCGCGGGATCCCCGTCTCCCGATCGCCGTGGAACGAGAGGCACACCCGGTCGGGCTCTGTGGACTCCAGGCCGAGCACGGTGAGGACCGCGTCGCGCAGTTGGGTGCGCCGGGTGTCTGCCTGCGCGGCCAGGGCTTCGGCTTCCGGCCCCGGACCGAGTCCGAGGCCGCCGAGGAGGGCGGTCTCCTCCTCGCCCTCCACGTCGCGCTCGAGGCGGCGCAGCTTCTCGCGCGCCTCCAGCATCCGTCCGAGCATCTGCACGCGGGCCAGTTCCTCCTCGGAGACCCGGCGGCTGCGGCGGCGCACGCGGAGGCGTTCGCGCACCTGCTCGAGGTGGGGAATCTCGTCCTCGAGGCGCACGCACAGGGCGTGGTCGAGAAAGCGATGCAGCCGCCGGCGCACGTCGCTGAGGCGCTCGAGGTCCGCGGCGGAGGAGGGCGGCGCCTGGGGCGCCTCCGGTCGGGCGCCGCGGACGGCGACCGCGACCCCGTCGCCGGAGCGGGTCACTCGGGTTTCGAGCGACTGATCCCAGGAGTAGTCGTTGAGGCGGTGGGCGAGTGGAACGATGAGCGCGCGGGTCAGTGCGCGCTTGAGCGGACGCGCGCCGTAGGCCGCGTCGGTGCCCTGCGCGACGATGCGCTCGAGCACCTCCGGCGGAGCCTCCAGGCGCAGGTTGCGGTCGAGCACGCCGCTGCGGCGCCGCACCAGATCGAACTCGCGCCGGGCGAGGTCGCGGAGTGTGGCGCCGTCGAGGGGGAGAAAGGGGACGATGCGGTCGATGCGATTGTAGAGCTCGGGGCGGAAAAACCGCCGGACCTCCTCCTCGAAGTGGTCGCGCGCGCGCCCACCCGACGCGTCTTCGGCGCGGAAGCCCATCGTCCCGGCGCGGAAAGTCTCGGCGCCGAGATTCGAGGTGAGCACGATCACCGCGTTGCGGAAGTCCGCGGTGCGTCCCGCGGCGTCGGTGAGCCTGCCCTCGCCCAGGACCTGAAGCAGGAGGTCGAACAGTCCGGGGTCCGCCTTTTCGATTTCGTCGAGGAGGAGCACTTGAAAGGGCTGTTCGCGGACCTTGGCGACGAGCAGGCCCTCGGCGGCGCCGGCTCCGACCAGGCGGCGGACCGCCCACGGATCGGCGTACTCGCTCATGTCGAAGCGGGTGAGGCGCGCGCGGTCGCGGAAGAAGAACTCGGCGAGGGCCTTGGCGCTCTCGGTCTTGCCGACGCCGGTGGGCCCGACGAAGAACAGCGAGGCGAGCGGCCGCTCCGCGCGGCCGAGGCCGGCCTTGACCGCGACGGTGAGGTCGACGATCGCGCCGACGGCTTCGGGTTGGCCCAGGATGCGCGCACGGAACCAGGCGCGCGTCTCCGCGACGTCGAGCGGGACCGTGTCGTCGAGGAGGAAACGCGGCAGGCCGGACTGCTCGGCGAACGCGGCGACGACTTCTTCTTCGCCCACGAGCGCGTCGAGGCCGCCCTCGGTGAGCAGGCTCTGGAGGAAGAGGACGGCCTTGCCGGGGAAGGCGGAATAGCCGGCGAAGCGCCGGTGCAGGCGAAAGACCGCGTCGAGCGCGGCGGGGTCGATCACGGCCCGGCGCCGACGGACGGCCACCTCGGCGCAGCGGGCGAGGATCCGGCGCACGGCGGCCTCGTCCGGCTCCGCGATGGGCACGCGGCGAAAGGCGGCGACCAGGCGGGGATCCTTGCGCTCGAGCTGCTCGGCCTGCGCCGGGGTGCACTCGGCGATGCCGAGCAGGCGCCCGCGCGCAAGCAGGGGCTGGAGCACCGCGGCGACGCCTTCCGAAGCCTCGGTGGCGCGTCCGACCTGAACCAACTCGAAGAGGTTGCCGAGGAGGAGGATCGCCTTGCGTTCGCGCACCTCGCGGGCGAGCGCCTGGCAGCGCTCCTGGATCATCCCGAAGCCCGACGCGCCGGCGGCGAGGCGCGATCCGGAAGTCTCCCAGAACTCGCGGCCGTCGAGCCCGAGGAGCGCGGCCCGGCGGACCATCTCATAGGCGATCGAGGACTTGCCGACGCCGGGGGGGCCGACCAGGAGCACGGGGCTCGGGCTGTCGCCGGAGAGCTCGCGTGCGAGCCGCTCCACGGGCGCGTCGACCTCGTAGGCCTCGCGCAGGCGGCGCGGCCGGAGCAGCGTGGCGACCTGGGGCAGGACGGGCTTGCCGCCGAGCCGGCGGCGCAGGGTGTTTTCGCGCTCACGCCGGTGCTCGAGCAGGGTGGGGACGCTCACGCGGGTGTGGCGCGGCTCGAGCTCGAGCTCGGAATGCCGGGCGAGCACCGCGAGGCGCAGGAGGTCGCGATCGGCGCGGGTGCGTTGGAGTGCGCGGCGGATTTCCAGTTCGAGGCCGCGCTCCAGCTTGCGCGGGGTGGTGGCGGCGTGATGAATGCCGAGCGCGGGCACGTAGGCGGCGTGGAGGTCGTCCTGCCAGCGGAAGACCAGGGCGGGGAAGGAGAGCGCGACGGCCCGCGAGGCCAGCTCGCGCTCGCCGGCCCATTCGACCTCCACATGGACCGGATGCATGTCACCAGCGGGGCCGCCGTGGAGACGGTAGAGGCCGCCCGGGTGCATCTTTCCGGCGAGGCGCCGCAGCTCGCGGAGGAGTTCGCGGTGGACCTGGCGGCGGAGCACACCGGTGCGCGAGACTTCGGGCAGGTGAAGGATCTCGGCGAGCCACAGTCCCTCGGGGAGGGGCCGGGTGACGATCCAGATCTCGCGGCGCAGGTCGGGCATGGCAAGGTCATGGTATAGCAGGGGACGGCCCGCGGTGCCAGCAGCGGGCTCGGCATGGACGGAGTGCGGTGGATCGCGCCTGGGGATCGCACCGGGTAGGTGCGGAGTGCGCGTGGTCCGATTGTGCAGGTGTGCAGATGCCGGAGGCTTTTCCGTGCCCGGTTCGCGTGGTACACTTGCTCCATTCATGAAAGGAGCCGGCCATGGAAGGAAAGCCCCGCGTTGCGTTGATGAACTGTCCCCATTGCGGGTATGCCCACATGTCGAACACGGCCTGCCCCCAGTGCGGCACGGTGGCGGGTGAAGAGGAGCCCGCAGCGGCGGCCGCGGGCCGTACGGATGCGGCGCCGCGCGCGCGAGGGGAATCTCCCGTGCGCGCCGCCGATGCGGGGCCCGCGTACTCCGTGAGCGGCTCCACCGTCCTGGAGGGAGACACGCTCAAGCGCATGTGCCTGGTCGTCGTGACGGTGCTCGGCTGCGGCCTGTGCCTCTACGTTTCGATTCGCTGGGACACGCTGTGGGGGCAACGCGACTACGGCTATCGCCGGCACGATTTCGACGACGTCCGTCCGTCGCGGTCCTACGACAATCAGAAGATCAACACCCAGTTCATCTTTCCACCCATGGAGAACAAGTGAGGATCGCGGTCACCGCGGATCTTCACTACGATCTCGGCCGGGAGTCGGCGCGCGATCAACTCGAAGCGGTGCGACGCGCGGTGACCGAGGCCGATCCGGACGTGCTCGTCTTCGCGGGCGACCAGGTCGGGCTCGGGAAGAAGCACCTGCCCGCGCTCCTCGAATCCTACCGCGGTCTGCGCGCGCGCAAGTTGATCGTGCCCGGCAACCACGATCTGTGGTTGCCCGAAGGAGACAGCCGCGCCTACTACCTCGCGACGCTGCCGCAGATCTACGCCGACCACGGTTTTCACATGCTCGACGCCGAGCCGGTGGTGGTCGACGGGGTCGGCTTCGCCGGGGGCATCAGTTGGTACGACTACAGCTTCCGCGATCCAACGGTCGTGCTCGGCAAGGGGGAGTCGTACGAGGCGAGCCGGTTCCGCGGCCACGTGGTAGCGAACGACAAGATCTTCGTGCGCCTGGGTCGCTCGGATCCGGAATTCTGCCGCGAGCAGCTCGAGCGGCTGGAGGGGCAGGTGGCGTCGCTCACGCCGCGCGTAGACCGGGTGATCGCGGTCACGCACATGGCGGCGTTCGCCGACCTCCTGCCGCCGCCGAAGAAGGAAGACGACCGCTTCATGCGCGCGTTCCACGGCAGCGCCGCGCTGGGTGAGATGCTGTTGCGCCATCCCCAGGTCACGCACCATTTCCACGGGCACATCCACCACCTCGCGCGGGTGAAGAAGGGCGGGCTGGAGAGCGTGAGCGTGGGGTGCACGTATCGGACCAAGCGGGTGGAGATCGTGGATCTCTGAAGGGTCTCTGAAGGGTCTCTGAAGGGCCAGACGCCGCGGCGGGGCGCCCCACGAAATCCCGGCGTCGAGGTCGGAGCCTGCTCGCCAGGACGGCGCGCCGGAATCCAGGATCGAGCCCGTCAGACGAACTCGGCAATGCGGGCGCGGCGGGCGAGCGCGATTTCGAGGGCGTCAGCGGGCTCGGTGCGGCCGTCCCGCTCGACATGGCGGCGCCACACCGCGATGGCGCGGTCGAGCAGAACCAGCACGCCGGGGTCCTGGTAGAGCTCCCAGGTGGCCCAGGCGAGCTCGCCCCACGCGAGGGCGAGCCGGCCTTCGAGGTCGCGCCGTCCCTCGCGGGAGACGAGCGGCTCGAGCATCTCGGCGGCCTGCGCGTAGAGCACCGCGGCGGTGCGGGGATCGCCGAGGGCGGAGAGCAGGTCTGCCTTCGCGTGGCAGGCGGCGGCGAGGGCCGGATGCAGGTTGCGCCGGGCGCCGCCGCGGGTGAGGCAGCGGTAGAGGTCGATCGCGCAGTCGAGGGCCTCGAGTCCGGCGTGCCGATCGCCCCTCTCGGCGAGAACGCGCGCCTGCTCGGAGTAGGAGGCAGCCGCGTCTTCGGCGTGAAGGGCGCCGGCGACGGGACCGCCGCAGCTCGGGCAGACCACGCCGGTCCCAGCGTCCACGCCGCAGGTCGGGCACTTCATGGCAACCCCCCTTCGCCGTCGGCCACCGCGACGGCGATGCGACACTAAGACTTCCCGATTTCCGCGTGAACCAATTTCGCCTCGGCAGGTATCACGACGCGTCCACAGCACGAGACAAGGAATCGTCATGTTGCAGATTCGCCCCGTCCAGGATCGCACGCAGCGGCCAAATCGCTCCCAAAGAGGGAGTTGCTGGTCCGTCGTGGTCCCGACCGTGAAGCGCACGGAATCGCAGGTGCGCGGTCGCGGAGGCGGGGTGTGAGCTGACGAGGTCTTCGACCGACGCATGCGCGCCCCGCGAGAGATCGCGGGGCGCTTCAGTTTCGGGTCTTCTGCGCCTTTACCTCAAGCAGCAGAGATCCGGGCTTCCAACCCGGTGATGCCGGTGCAAGTCCGGCAAGGCGCTCTTCCGGGGTCGCAGAAGGTGGGTACTTCGGCGGGTCTCCAAAGCCTGCGCTCAGGGGGTTCGATTCCTCCCGGCCCCGTTCCGTGGTCTTCGAAAGGGAAGACCGAGAGGTGCCGTGGTGTAGCGGTCTGCACACTTCCCTGTCACGGAAGAGGTACGGGGTCAGCACCCGTCGGCACCGTTCGTTCGTGGAAATCGATGCCCTGTCGTCCAACGGTAGGACTCCTGGCTCTGAACCAGGCGATCCAGGTTCGAATCCTGGTGGGGCAGTTCCGGGGCGCGGCCCCGCAGCGGGATGTCGGCCAACGGTAGGCTGCGAGGCCTTGAACCTCGCGATGCAGGTTCGAATCCTGCCGTCCCGGTCGTGATCCGGTTTGTTTTGCGCGTGTAGTGTAAGAGCAACATCCGACCTTGCCAGGATCGGGACTGCGGGTGCGAATCCCGCCGCGCGCTCTTCGACTTCGACCGCCCATAGTTCAACAGCAGAACGGCCGCTCGATAAGCGGCAGACGGGGGTGCAATTCCACCTGGGCGGACTTCACGGAGTTCTCACGGGGACAAGGGAAGACAGCGTCCCGCCAGTTCGGGGGACTGGATTCGCCCGGTGCAAGTCCGGGGTCCCCGACGGGCACGTAGTTCAGGAGCAGAATGCCTCCGTGACATGGAGGCGACGGGGGTGCGAATCCCTCCGTGCCCATCGCCGGCTTGGTCCAGCAGCAAGACGCCTCCCCGGTACGGAGGAAACCGGGGTGCAAATCCCCGAACCGGCTTTCGCCAGCCTGGTCCAACAGCAAGACGCCGGTCTCATAAGCCGGAAAACCCGGGGCGGCACCGGGGGCTGGTACTCGGAATTCAAGGAAGGCTTGGGCATCGGCAAGCCCCACCCGTTCGAAGCGGGAAGACCTCGCGGTCTTGGGAGTTCGACTCTCCCGCCTTCCGTTCGGAAGGGTCGTCCCGGTCGGCAGCGGGTGTCCGTTTGGAAAACGGGAGGGCTGAGAGGCCTCGTCGGTTCGAATCCGGCCCCTTCCGATTCTCACTGGGGGATGACGCGGATAGCAGTTGGCCGCACTCGTTTGCTAAACGAGCCGCCCGCCAAAAGCGGGCGTTGCCGGGGCAGCACCGGCCGTCCCCGTTCGGAATCTGTTTTCTTCGGGCGCGTGGCGAACCAGCGAACGCGGCCGCCTGCAAAGCGGTCATTGGTGGGGGCGGCACCCACCGCGCCCTTTTCGAGGATGCAGCGCCAGCGTAGGTCAACAGCAGACTTCCCGCCCCGTAAGCGGGGGATGCGGGTGCGAGTCCCGCCGTTGGCTTTGAGTCTCGATGCGGTGAGGCCACTGTCGGTTCGTGGCACCGGATTGTTAATCCGGCTGTCGCAGGTTCGACTCCTGCCGCCGCAGTTCATTCGCAGGGTGCTGGCGTAACAGCAACGCGCCGCCCTCTCAAGGCGGAGAGTACGGGTGCGAGTCCCGTGCACCCTATTCGGTTTCTTTCTTGGGTACTTCGGCCCGCTCGTCCAAGAGCAGGATGTCGGTTTTTCAAGCCGACGATGCCGGTGCGAATCCGGCGCGGGCTGCTTCGGCGCGCTCTCACGGTGTGGGCGTACATACCGGATTGCTCAACGGTAGAGCATCTGACTTGAATCAGAAGGTTGCAGGTTCGATTCCTGCTTCGGTAACCATGCAGCCCGCGCGAATCGCGCGCCGAAAACGTCCGACGGGTCGGAGAGGAAGGCGCCTGCCTCACACGCAGGAAGACGTGGTGCGACTCCACGGTCGGACATTCGAGAACGGGAATACGGCCCCGAACGCTTTAACAGATGAGCTCCCGCCTCTTAAGCGGGCGAATCCGGCGCGATTCCGGACGGGGCCATTCGGAGTCACGGGAAGACAGCGTCCCGCCTGGTTCGGGGCCAGGAGCAGCCCGGTGCAAGTCCGGGGACTCCGACTTGGGAGATCGTCCAGCATCGCCCCCCCGTGGCCGAAGCAGAAAGGCGCCTCGCTTCTAACGAGATCGATGCGGGTGCGAATCCCGCCGGGGGTATCCGGGAGAGTTCGTTCGTGGATGCTCGGAGTCACGGGAAGGCAGCGTCCCGCCTGGGTCGGAACCAGGAGCAGCCCGGTGCAAGTCCGGGGACTCTGACTTGGTGAGATCGGTCGATTCGCCCCCGTGGCCGAACAGAGAGGCGCCTCGGTCCTAACGAGGTCCATGCGGGTGCGAGTCCCGCCGGGGGAATTGTGCGGGATGGCTCGTTGGGCCGAGGAGGACGGAACTACGGATTACACGGATTTTACGGATGAACCGGATTGTCCAACGGCGGAGCGTGTGATTCCTCGGAAGTGCGTCGCAAGGCGACGATACTGTCCGGACTTGTCGACGACGATACGACGGGGCGAGACGATCCGCCGCGCGGGGACCCGCGGGAGTCCGAGTCTGAAGGATCCCCAGGACACAGGAAAGACGCAAGCCCCCGTGGCCGAAAAGAGAGGCGCCTCGCTTCGAACGAGGCCCATGCGGGTGCGAGTCCCGCCGGGGGAATTCTTCGCCGTTCGAACGTTTCCTGTCCTCGTGGTGTAGCAGATGCACGCAGCTCTGCGAAGGCTGTAGTGGAGGTGCGAGTCCTCCCGGGGACGCTTTGCTACGGCGCCGGCGTCATTCAGCCGGATGGGGGTCGGGGTCGGGTTCCGACCCATTTATCCTGTTTCGCCCTGATGGTGTAGCGGAGCCGCACGCCAGCCTCCGAAGCTGGAAGGCGAGGTTCGAATCCTCGTCGGGGCATCGAGGGAGACCAAGAAATGAACACCCAGGCACTTCTGCAGCGGCCGGTGCTCACGCTGAACCGCCGCTGGCAGGCGATCCAGACCACGCCGGCTGCCAACGCGATCGCGCTGGTGGCCAAGGGCGCGGCGCTGATCATCGACCCGGATACGTGCGCGGAATACACGCTGCACTCGTGGGCGGACGTTTCGCGGACGCAGCGCGCGCTCGAAGCGGGCGTGCTCCGCTCGCCGCTTCTCACGCTGATCGTGCCGGAGGTGATCCGGCTGACCCGCTACGAGAGCATGGGCGGACGCGCAATCGTCTTCTCGCGGCGCAACCTGTTCAAGCGCGACGGCTACGCGTGCCAGTATTGCGGCGTGCGACCGGGAACCGAAGAGCTGACGGTCGACCACGTGCTGCCCAAGTCCCGCGGCGGACGCAGCGAGTGGATCAACTGCGTGCTCGCGTGCCCGAGGTGCAACGCCCGCAAGGCGAACCGCACGCCCCAGGAAGCCGGCATGCGGCTCCGGCGCGCCCCGGCGAAGCCGCACTGGACCGCGGTCGAGCTCGGCCTGCGGGGCCAGCGCCGGGTCTCGTGGCGGCAGTTTCTCTCCCGGGCCTACTGGGAGGTGGAACTGGAGCCCTGAGCCCCGCGTTTCACGAACCGTGGGCACGGAGTCGGGACCCACCCGCTCCGTGCCCGGCTCGTTTTCGGACGACGCACGATCGAGTCGGCACCCGGCGCGCTCCCGTCGCGGCTGCGCTCACATCATTACCCCCGCGGATTGTGGTTGCGGCGGGCGTCT
>Ga0209514_10001683_pt1 | contig 36960 bp, 34 predicted proteins | sample Subgrocontami58m_FD_187452 | JGI IMG/M metagenome (GOLD analysis project Ga0209514, IMG submission 187452) | Subsurface groundwater microbial communities from S. Glens Falls, New York, USA - GMW37 contaminated, 5.8 m (SPAdes) (version 3) | ecosystem: Environmental > Aquatic > Deep subsurface >...
GCCATGCATGCTGGCCTCCGCGTCCAGCACGCAGGGTGAATCAGAATTCGCCGCCCAAGGGAATCCCTACCGATTCAATTCGCTCGGATTTTGCTCTAGCGGCTTGCGTCGACCGGGTTTGCCGCTACACTAATCGCAAGCTTACAGGCAGATTTATTGTCGTGTTTCGCGATATATGATCCAATGTCAGGGGCGCTGCTCCCTGAACTATGTTCGATGCGTATGACCAATGGCCTATGCGACGCGTAGGAGTGCCTGTAAGCCTTTTTCTTTGGTGATCCGCGTTGTCGACTCTTAACGCCCTTCGCACAGCAAAAACCCGATATGATGTCGCGGCGCTGCTCGGCTACAAGCCGAGCGCCTTGTCCTTCATCGTTCATAAAATTCCAAAGGCCGCGAAATACACGACCTTCAATATCAAGAAGAAAGGTGGCGGCGAACGGCGCATTGATGCGCCGATTCCGAAGCTCAAGGCCTTGCAGAAGCGGCTCGCCGGCATTCTCTACGAATGCCTTCGCGAAATCGAAGAACCCGATAAACGCAAGAACAAGCTGTCGCACGCATTTCGCAAGGGCTACTCCATCATTACGAATGCGAAGGCACACAAATCGCGCCGCTATGTGCTGAATCTCGATCTGCAGAATTTCTTTCCGAGTCTACATTTTGGCCGCGTGCGCGGCTTTTTTCTCAACAATAATCAGTTCAAACTGGCCGAACCGGTTGCGACCCTCCTCGCCCAAATTGCGTGTAACGACGGAGCCTTGCCGCAGGGAAGCCCGTGCTCCCCTATCCTGTCCGAACTGCTGACGCATTTCCTCGATATGCGGCTGGTCAGGTTGGCGGCAAGAAACCAATGTTCCTACACGCGCTACGCGGACGACATCACTTTCTCGACCAATCAGAAAAATTTTCCAACGGCCTTGGCAGCAGCAATAGGCGAAGGCTGGGTATTAGGCGATGAGCTAAAATCGCGCATTGAAGATGCCGCCTTCACCATCAATGACGCCAAAACCCGCATGCAGGTGCGAGGTAGCCGTCAAACCGTGACCGGTCTCACGGTCAATGAGAAGGTCAATGTGCCGCAGCGTTATTACAAATTTGCACGCGCGATGACAAATTCGTTTCTCACTACCGGCACATATAAACGCGACGACGTGGATGACACTTCAGTACAGCGCCTCGAAGGCATTCTGAACCACATTTATCATATCCGTGAACGACAGATTGATATTGCGATCGACGCCGAAAATAATAAAGAAAAGCGGCACAAACTGCATGCTGACCGCACCAAACAAAAGAACGAGTATCCCTCGGCGATACGCCTCGTCTACTTCCGGCTCGTTTTCTTCAAACACTTCATCGACCCGGGAAAGCCGCTCATCATCTGCGAGGGACCGACCGATCCGGTCTACCTTAAGAGCGCGATCCGGAAGTTGGCGGTAGCGCACCCGAAGTTGGCCTCGGCCAAGAATGGCAAGTTTTCCCTCGATGTGAACTTTTTCAAATATTCAAAGCAATCGAAAGACCTTCTACAGCTGCGGGGCGGTTCACCCGATCTCAAATTTTTCCTTGAAGCGTGGAAGGACAAACTGGCCAAATATAAGCACCGTCCGATGAAGCACCCGGTGATCGTGCTGATCGACAATGACGATGGCGCGACACAGATCTTCAAGTTGCTTCAGAGCAAGAAGTTCAACATTACCATCAGTCACGCTACGGACTTACCATTTTATCACCTCGGCGGCCCGCTTTATCTCATCAAAACCCCAATCAAAGGCGCGGACAACAAATCCTGCCCCGAAGATTTTTTCGACCCAGCTCTGCTCGCAACAAAAATCGATGGCAAGACCTTCAATCCTGACAAGGAGCACGAAGCCCCCAGCGAGTTCGGCAAGGTCGTCTTCGCCGAGCGCATAGTGCGGCCGCAGGCGGACACCATTGATTTCTCAGGCTTTGATCCCCTTCTCATGCGCATCGACGCCGTAATTGAGGATTACGCGAAACGCATAGCTACCGTCCCAGCGCCCGCGCCGCCGACACCCCCTGCGCCGTTAGCGGCGGCCGCAGCAGTGCTGACACCGACAAAAAAGAAGCGCGCAAAGCCAGCCTCCCCGGGCTAGGTCGTGATGTAAGCTCCGCAGAGCAAGCGAACGTTCGGTCGGGTGGCGGTGTCGCGTTCGGGTAGTACCGCCGACCGCGTAGACATCGACAAATCGACATGCGTCTCCAAAGTCGAATGGCCATCCCTCACGGGCACAGTTCTACCTTTCGCAGCCGAATGTCAGCTTTGGGTCGATGCTATTGAAAAACGATTTTGAGGGCTTGGCTGCGCAATATTGATTCAAGGCAAGAGTCGAACGCGCAACATTGATTCAAAGAACCGATCAAGCCGATTCGATTGTTGCGCATCGGGCAATTGCCGCCGACTTTTTCAACAGTATCGGTCAAAAACGGCCTATTTACTAAGCAAAATCAATGTCCGCTTCGCACCGCTGAACCGACATAGACCCGAAGGTCTGTGCGAATTGTTTTATTGCAGCTCGTCATTGATGGCGTACAGGGTGAGGACGCGGAAGGTCTTTTCAGGATCGGCCGGATCAGGCGAAACGCCGATGCCGTCTTTGGCGCGGTATTCAATGCGCCACTCGAACGAGTATCCGGCGAAAATGAAAACACCCCAATCGTGATTGCTGCTCTCGTCGAACTTGTTGTATCTCGCCATCACGGCAAGGGCACGGCCGCGGAGCCGCGCATCCAACTCATAGACACACGGTGTCATCTGCACTCGGCCGCCTTTGAAGCTAGAGCGGAGCTGATCGTTTAGTTCGATGATCTTGCCGCGCTTGTCGGTGAAGTTCGGGCCGACGGATGGCGACCTGCTTTTGGATTGGGCGCGCGGCATGTCTGCGCTCCCTCCTTCTAATCTTTGTCCAAGTGGAAATCGGGATACCCGGCGCGCTTCCACGGCTCTGTCAGCATATGTCCGGTGGCAGGAGCGGATTGTTTGTATGAAGTGAAAGCAGGAATGTGTTTGAACAGGAACCGCTTGGCCGATTGGCCGGGGTTCATGCGGGCAAGAAGTGCCATCATCGAGCTCATGCGCGTTTCATTCGTGGTCACTATCGCCACCATGAAAGTGTTCGCGCCGAAGTGATTGTGGTATGTCCGTTGTTCAATGATGGTCAAATAATCCTCGAACATCCGGCGTATGGATGATCGGTCATTGTCCGTCGCATCTATCGGCTCTGTACCGCAGTCCGCTTCTTGAACGAGAAATATATAGGTCGTCGTCTCAAACTGGCGGACAATAACGATTGGTTCTCCGTCCGGTATTTTGCGGTGATCGCCAACCGGAATGCTTAGGGGATTGGCAAGACGGCGGGTCGCATCGGGGAGCTTGTCGCTAGCTAGGATAGCAGGCCAGCGGATGAGTTTGATTTTTGAATTGGCAATCGTGCCTAGTTCGATCGATGCCGCGATCTGACAGACTATCAGCTCGTGAGTGAAGTTCCGATGGTACTTTTTCTTTGAGACCTCAATGTCGCGATCGCGCAACTCCTGCGCGCCACGGTCATCAAGCTCGTAGACAAGCTTGCGATAGTTGGCCTCGGCGTGCTCGCGTTGCTGCTGTGGGCGATTGATATAGAGATTGGGCTTGCGTGAAAGAAGGTTCAGCCGGTGAATGAGGGATTTGTAATCGCCCCGCACAAAGGCATGAATGTAATCAGAGGGGAGATAGCGGTGGCGTGCAAGGACCTTGAAAATCTCTATGTCGCGGTCGATGAGATACGCGATAGTCGGCTTTCCGCCGTCATCAACAACGGGCTCGCGATCCCAGCGCGAATTGCGCGTTGTTTTCTTTTCGACGATGGCATCCATGCACCAGAGTAATAAGTCAAAAAATAAACCAGTAAACGTTCGCTATGAGAAGAAATGTGAGAGAGCGGGCAGCTATGGTGCGGGGCGCGGAACCTAAAAAATATACTGTCACCAGTCTTTGCCCGTCTCGGTGTGTGTGACGGCATCAGGATCGTTGGATGAGGGTGGGCTTTGGATTGACGGAGGAGTGGCGCTTACAGGTTGAGGGGGTGCGGGCTTTTCCTTGGGGACTGAGACGTGCTCGCTGTTCCTCTGTAATAGAAGCTCAAGTGCTGCCTCGGACATCCTCGGTTCACGTTCAATGTTTCCCAGAGGCACAGAAATAGAAACGGCTCTCTCGGTGAAATTGCGGACGTAGCATGCGAAGTTGGCGTGCGTCTGAGTTCTTCGCTGAGAAGTTATGAAATCTGGATCACAGCGGAGATCGCGCGCGACGTAGTTGATGTCCGCTCCCTCAACGGCGGCGGCATATTTAATCGAGGTATTGGTAGAGACGGCCGCCCGAAGCGATTCTGAAAGTTGCCCCTGTATCTGCTGATGAGCGAGCGTGACGCCAAGATTGTATTCGCGGGCCAGCCGTAGCAATTCCGGCGTTTTCAATTCGTCCATAAACTCCTGCGCTTCGTCGATAATGAGGGAGACAAAGTTCCAGTCCTTCTTCGGAAGCGCGATGCGGGAGAAAGCAGCGTTGAGCGTGAGTGTGATGATGTACCGGCCGAGAAGCTGAGAGCCTTCGGAGCCGAGCACGCCCATTGCGGTGTTGACCAAGACGATTTTTCGGCTTTGCAAACAGTCGATCATGTCGAGCTTGCGTTCGGGCGCGGAGAACATAGCCTCCATTGACCTATGAACGAGGATGCCGAACAGACGGGCCTTGATCTGCCCTTTTGTCTCTCGGAACTCGGTTGGATGGTAAAAATCGTTCTCGAAGAAGCGGCGAGAGGTCGGGTCAAGTCTGCCTATGAAGGGCGCGAAGCGACTCTCTGATAACGACTTGGCTTTGTCGTCCATCAAGTCTAGCAGGGTGTGGATCGTCGCTCCGGGAATAGAAAACAGAAGCCGCACAACGAATGAAAAGCCGACTTGCTGTTTCGCGGTCAGCGTCGAGGAGACAGAGGAGAAAACATAGGCGTAGGTCGAGATGGTCTGGTTCTCAATTTGTTGCCGCACCTGTTCGGAGTACATCTGGAAGCGTTTGCTCGCAGGGTCGAACATATTGAGAGCCGGGGGCGGGCTGTGTGTTGGGTCAATAATAACGAGTCGGTCTTTGAGTCTTCCTGTCTCTGGGTTGAATATGTCGAGCTTTTGTATGCGTTCTACCAGCAAGCCCTTAGGGTCAATAATGACCATTGCCGGAGGATCGGGCTTGGCGAGGTCGTTTAGGACCATCTGCTGAATGAGGGTCGTTTTTCCTGAACCCGACGCGCCAAGAATATGCGTGTGCTCTGCCCGGAATTTGTCGGGAATCTGGAATGAGATAGGTACAAGCAGCAGGTCGAGTAGGGGCGTATGTTGAAGGTAGGCGACGGCAATTTCGCGCGGAGAGCCGTCGTACTCATTCGGCATGGTGAATTTGCCGGTGTTGCGCGTGAAAGAGGAGAACGGAACGTCGGACGCTTCGTGAAGGTTCTTATCGAGCTGCTCGCGTAGTTCGTAGTAAATGTCAAATTCCTGTATTTCGCGCGAGTAGAACGGCAAGCAAATGTCGAGCACGAATTTTCCCATGTCGGGAATAACGTCGATAAGGGGAATGGTCGTGCTCTCGGGGGGCGGGGTTCCTTGTGCGTTGGCGTCTGCGCGGTAGAAGAATTCGGCATCGGATTGCTGTACGGCGGCAGGCAATGCTCTGGTGAAGGCGTGGAAGCATTCGTCGATGGATGTTTCAAGAATTTGCTGAACGCGAACTGGGTCACGGAGTGGTTCTGAGGAATAGCGAGGCTTCCGGTCGAACTCGAATTGCTGAAGCGCGAATGCGAGTTGATTGAGTGCGACGACCACCTCGAAGGCGGGCATGTCGCCACCGCGAATCCTTAGCGGCTTTAGCCATCGGTCGAGAGCCTGTTCAGCGAATTCTCGCGGTAGAGGAAGGCTGGTTGAAAGTATTAACGGCTGAGGGACCACAGGTGTCTCTCGCATCATGGAGCTGAGCTTGAGCGCACCGAATATGATCGCAATGAATACAGCAACAACGGCGAGCGCGGCGAGCCCGATGGATATGAGGACAACTGCCGCAACGACGACGATAATTCCGATGAGAGGAAGAAAGAATTGCTGTTCTGGTGTATAGGTCTTCACTTCACAGCTCGAACGTATCGGATTGGCCGACCTCGGCGTTCGAAGATATGAGTGACTTTAGATTGCCCAACTGCTCTCGAATGTGCAGATCGAGGGACTTTGCTTCGCCGGGAGTGTCGGCACCGAGCCAAAAGTGCTTCTGATCTAAAATTTGCCCGACGGTGACGTTTCCCGCCTTAAACGCTGCATTATCCGCGATGGCTTCGCCGCTCCCAGCGATAAAGAATGAGCCTATAAACAAAGCTACTCCGAGCCAGAATATGATCCAGCCTGGCCCTCCACCTCCCGATGATCCGACAATGCCAATCGGAATGCCGACGAAAGTCGCTATTCCAGCCACGATCCGAACAGCTCCTCCTGCGCAGCCGAACGCCATCGGCGCTGCAACGGCTGTGACAGCAGACGACGTTCTTCCGGTTTGGGTGACGACGTAATCGCGGAGAGCGCGCGTCTCGATTATTTTGCGCTCGTCATCCGAAAACTCAACATTGCAATCGACGATATGCTGCTGGCCTTCTTGGCGATGTTTAATCGAAACTCGCATCGCGCTCCCCCCGAAGCTGACGGATTCAACCCGCCCCGGTTGTGGAGAGTCAAGGGGCTAAAAAGGAAATGGCCCCGTATGCACCGGAGCCATTTCCCGCCTCTTCAGGAAACCTCGTCGTCTCTCAACGCCGGTGTTTGTCGGGCACGCTCCTCGATCCAGTCGAGTACGTCCTGATAACGCCACACCACCCGCGATTCCCGGTAGCTCCCGAGCTTAATGCGTCGAGGAAACTTGCCGCGTTTCTCCAAGCGGTCAACGTGTGCAGGACAAATACAAACGCCTAAATCGCGTAGCTGTTTCCTGTTCACCAAGAGTCGTTCAAGTGTCATCCGAAGCTCCTTTCGGGGCTCCGGAGCCACAGTGAAAACCACTAGTGGACAGTATGGATGCTATGCCGCGTAGTGTTGCGGTTCAAGAGCATCATAGCTGCACATATCTGTTCCTAAAATGGAGCGCAGGCGCATTTCCCATTTGGTGACAGCATCACGCATTTCATCGACGTAGCGGGCGCGATTGTAGATAGCCGCCACGCCTGAGATTTGCCCCGTGACATGGTTCAAAAGACGCTCGATCACGTGGGGCGCGATGCCCATTTCTGCGAGACGAGTTGCAAAGGTTCTTCGAAGATCGTGAAGCGTCCAGTTAGTCACGCCGGTTGCTTTGTCGAGTGTGGCTTTGCTCTTTGACCAGCCGTTGAAAGGTTGGTTCGGTTTGCCCCGTGCGGAAAATATGAATGATTGTGACTTCGGAAGGCTGCCAAGGATTGAAATGGATATCGTACCGATCGGGAAGGCATGCTCCCTTCCGTTTTTTGTCAGTGTGTTTGGTAACGTGCATATATCGTTTGAAATGTAATCTGATCGTAGCGCGGCGATTTCTCCCCTGCGTTGACCAGTTAAAAGAAGCAAGCGGACGATTTTGTTGAACGTCGTTGGCTCTGTCGTTGCCTTCCAAATACATTTTAACTCATCATCGGAGAGGACGCGAGAACGGGAATTTCTGCGGTTGGGGATAGTCAGACCTGAGAGGGGAGATACTTGGACATAATCGTTGCGGTGTGCCCAACGGAAGAAGGTGCGCGACGCGGTAAAGAGGTGGTTGGCTGTCGAAGGCGTCTTGCCAAGCTGCCGCAGAATATCAGTGATGTCGTGCTTCGTGATGTCTTCAACGGATTTGTGAAACAGCCGCACAAGATGTTTCCGCAAAATGCGCTCGGTTTCCTTCGCCGTGCTGGCGCGGTTTTTCGGCTTGAGATAGGTTTCTACAAACAGGTCTAAAGCAGTCTCTAACGACACTCGATGCGGCGCGGATTTTTGCAATAGGAGCTGCTTTGCCTTTAGCCTTGCTTTCTGAAGCGTCCAGTCGGGGTATCGTCCTATCGTAATGCGGCGGTTTTTACGCTTAACGATGAAGGTCTTCGATGTACGTCCCACTCTCACGCCAAACGACGGCGTTTTGGCGTCCCAATAATCGGTGCGGTTCTCCGTTTTCAGAGATGCGATGAAGAGGTCTGAAAGGCGAACGCTGGGCACGTCCTGGGTACTTTCATCGTGTGTAGAGTAGCGTTTTGTTCTGAGTAGCTATGTACTCTGGAAAATTAAAAAATCAAGCCGATCAATGGCTTACGTTCGGTATGATGCGATATGAGAAATCAATAAATCAGATTCGAAGTCTGGTGCTCTATCCGGTTGAGCTACGAGACGCGCAAGCCACAACACCACGGCCGCGGTTGCCGGGTAAAGATCATTTTCCGTCGTCTCCAGCGATAGATTCGTCGGGCATTCAAATTCATTGTCATGGCCGGACTTGTTCCGGCCACCCACGACTTACTTTGTGTCCAAGACGTGGATGCCCGGGACTTCAGGCGCGAAGACGGCGCTTCGCACCTTTTGCCCGGGCATGACGAGGGAGGTGGCGGGCCGATTGCCAACGAAAATAATTCCCCGTATAGCGCCTCTATTCCCGCCGTTCCGGCGCGCCCGCGCCGCGAAGGAAAAATAAAAGACGCATGCCGCCCGATACGCCTGTAAAAACTCCCGGCAGCCCAACGCCGCCGCAATACGTACCGATCCTCGAACTGCTCGGGGTGTTTCTCCGCCTCGGGATTTTGGCCATCGGCGGCGGCGTGCAAGCGTTCATGTACCGCGACCTCGTGGAGGTCAAACGCTGGATCGATGACAAGGCCTACATCACGGGCCTCGCCATCGCGCAGGTGCTGCCCGGCGCCAACCCAGTCAACCTCGCGCTCTATTTCGGTCTCAAGCTTCGCGGCGGCTTGGGCGCAACAGTCGCCGTCCTCGGCATGGTGGTGCCCGCTTTCTGCATCATCCTCGGCATGGGCTATGCCTACCGCCAACTCGCGCACCTTCCGGCGACGCATTTCATCCTCATTGGCGTGGCGTCGGTGGGCGTGGCGGCGACGCTGGCCATGGGGGCCAAGATCGCCAAACGGCTGGACCGCAATTGGAACACGGCGCTGATCGCGCTTGTCACGTTCGGTGCCGTCGGCGTGCTGCGCCTGCCGATGGTGCCGGTGGTGCTGGTGGTGGTGCCGCTCAGCATCCTGCTGGCTTATGTGGCGGAGCGCCGCCGTGCTGGATAGCCGCCTCATCGGACTCATTATTGTTTTCGCGCCGCTGTCGCTTTTGTCGTTCGGCGGCGGGCAGGCGATCGTCGCCGACATTCAGTATCAGACCGTCGAGGTGCATAAGTGGCTGAGCAATTCCGAATTCGTCGACATGTTCGCCCTCTCGCGCGCCGCGCCCGGCCCGAGCACGCTGATTTCCGCATTGATTGGCTGGCAGGTTGATGGATTTGCCGGCGCCTTGGTCGCGGCGCTGGCGATGTATATCCCGTCGTCGGCGGTGGTCTACTTCGCCGCGAGCTGGTGGCAGCGCAGCCAGACGTCACCCTTGCGCATCGCCATCGAGCGCGGGCTCGCCCCCGTCGCCATCGGATTGGTCTTCGCCGGCGTGGTGGCGGTGGTGCAGGCGGCGCAGATGGATGCGCTGGCTCTCGCCACGCTCGGGATGTGCACGCTTATTCTCTACTTCACCAAATTCAGCTCTTACCGGCTGCTGTTCATCGTCGGCGCGGTTTACGGCGCGCTGTTGTATTTCGGGATTGATGTATTCGCGCAACCAGGGGCAAATTTATTTTACTGGTGGTCGTGAAAGACGATCTGATGGTTGACCTTAAAAAATCTTGGTTGCCGGATTGAATTGTTGCTCGATTTGAATCGAAAAAAACGGACATGAAAAAGAACTATCTCGACACAGCAATGAAAGTAGTGGAGCAGGCCCCTTCCAAGCTCGCCGTCACGCATCGCTTGGATTTCAAAAATGTCTTTGGCGCCGTCGGCTGCTACGTGGATGGCCGTATATTTATTTCATGCGGCAAGTTTGGGGTCGCGCTTCGGCTTCCTCCGGAAATCCTTGACGCCCTGTTTGAAGAAAGAGGAGTGAGACATTTAAAATATTTTCCCAAAGGACACATAAAGAAGGAATACGCGGTACTCTCGAAACAGATACTCAAAAATGAATATCGTTTAGGTAAGCTCGTGGGCGAAAGCATAAATTACGTGCTATCTTTAGATTTATAAAGTCCCAAACCGTCGCTGCTATTCATCGTCGCCGCGGTGTACGGCGCGCTGCTGTATTTCGGATTTGGCGCCGGCTGAGGGACTCGATCCCCTGATGCTTTTTGGTCTAAGCCGCCACCGGCCGCATCTCGATGCGCAATTCGCGGCCCATCGCGCGCGCGGCGTTTTCGATTTGGTCGAAACGCGAGTCGTGATCGAGGTCCAGCAGGCGATCGACTTGAGGAGCATGCACCTTCAGGCGTCTGGCGAGATCTGCCTTGCGCGTGCCGGTCTCCAGCATAGCGCGGTAGAGCTCCAGCTTGGCCCAGGTCAGGGCGGAGAGGCAGGCCAAACGGTCGCCGCGCTTGGGAGCGGACGGGCGCGGAACCCCCTGCCGGTCGCTGATGCGGCCTTGAATGGCCGTCGCGATGGCGTCAGCCGCCCGCACTAGAGCGTCGGCTTCATCTTCGCCAAAAGTGGACACTTCGGGAAAATCCCGAGAAGTGACCATGAGAGTGCCGTTGCTGTCACGGCTGAACCGCACGGGGTAGCGCAGCATTGTCATTGCTCCTTCAAATCCAGGTCCTTGAGTATCTTGTGCCAAAGCCCCTTGCCGAGTTCCTTGCCGCTGCCGTGCATCGGCAGAACGGATTTCCGATTGCCGCGCCGGACGATCAGGTGACCGCCCTTGCCCGGCTCGAACGTGCATCCCTGGGCGGCGAGGAAACGCTTGGCTTGGCCGCCCCTCATGGCAGCAACATATCTGTTATATTTAGCGAATGCAACAAAAATGTTGTGTTTTATTTAGGACAGTGCTGCTACGCCAGCAGGCCGGATAACCGAATCAATATCCCGCTTCGCTATAGCGCCGGCTGAGGGACTCGAATCCCCGATCCCCTGAGATTGCCTAGAGCGCAATCCGGCGAAAGCCTGCCCCGGACTTGATCCGGGGTGGGAACCGGTTCGCCGCAAGATTGCGCGACAAACTAAGGAATCTAGAGTCTGATCCGATTCAATCTAATCGGATCAGACTCTAGGATGAACGCACCGCGATTCTGCCGGGAGCCCGCGCGCCGAGGGCGGACATACGCAAGGGTCCGGTCGCGTTGATGATTGCGAGAGCCGCAGCCCACGCAAGCAGCGCTACGAAAATGCCGGCAATGACATCGACGAGGTAGTGGCTGCCTTCGATCGGGATTGAAACCAACATCAGCCCGTTCAGGCACAGGCTCATCCAACGTACCCAGGGAACCTGGCGAAAGCCGAGCAGCAGCAGGACTGCGGCGACAGTGTGGAAGCTCGGAAACGTGACGAGGCCCTGCGCGCTGCCGAGCTCGATCACGCGCATCGCGCCGGATCGGAGCGCGAGCGCCTGCATCTCGAATTCGCGCGGCACAGCGAGCGCGATGTGGGGATGGTCGTCGGGGGTGATGCCGAAATATGCGAGAGGGCTCAGCGCCGGCATGAGGCCGGCAATGATTACGGTCACGATGGCAGAAAAACCGAACGCCAGCAGCAACACATCGAGCCGGCGATAATCCCGGATCGTCACCAGCGCGATGATCGCCAGCGCCAGCTGCGGCCACATCGAGTGATAGGCCAGCACGAGCAGCATATTGAGTTTGGGGTGGCCATCAAGAACCCCAAGCCAATGCCGCCAATCGAAGCCGAGCGCCTGATCCCAGGCAAGAAAAACGCCGTCCCAGAGCGGACGGTCCAGGCTGGTTGCCGCATAGGACAGGCTGCCGCACAGGAACGACAGAAGGAACAGCTCGACGGCAGCGCGAAAGAGCCGGGCAATGCGATCGTCCGGACGCTTGACGGTGTAGAAGGCCGAAAGCCCCAAAGCGGCGCTTACGATAAGCACGACAGCGACGATTTCGTGCGGCCGGAAACCGATACCGGCGGCGAACTCTGCCAGCATCGCCGCAATCGCAAAGCCAAAGATAAGGGACCAGATCGGCTTCACCGCGCCGGGCGTCGCCAGCTTCGAACGCTCGCTGCGGTGGTTCATCGTCGGTCGAATCCCAGCTCCCGCGGCAGCCAATGCGTTGTGCAGCCGCCGCTGCATTGTCAGGCGCGCTCAATGCAGGATGAAGACCCTTCATTAACGAATGCTTATTGTTGATGAACTGTTAGCGCCGCCAGCTTCGGGAGGTTCCGATTCGCCATTTCGTCCTTCTCGACATACGCCCGCGCGTCATCCGTGCCGGGAAGCTCGCGAAGGTGTCTGTCATTGCTGGTGCCGGCTGCAGGACTCGAACCTACGACCCCCTGATTACAAATCAGGTGCTCTACCAGCTGAGCTAAGCCGGCCAGCGGACTAGAGCTATCAGCGTCGCGGGCGGGGGACAAGGCGGCAGCGCGGTGCGCCGGGCGTCGCTATTTCTTGAGCAAATGACGCGTCCCTCGTTCGGAAACAGAGTTTGCGACAGCCGCCGTATCGGCGACTCTCTCTGACTCGTGTCCCGGGCGCAGCGCAGCGGGCAACGCTGCGCTGCAGAATCGGGACCCAGAATTGCACTGACGATCCTGGACCCCGGATCAGCAGCGCATCATTTCGCTTCGCTCCATGCTGCGCCGCATCCGGGGAACGAAGTTAAGCGATCACGCTACAGCGCGTCCGAGAACGTGGGTTGCCTTACGCCGCGGTCGCTCGCTCGGGCTTATGGCTTCCAATGCATTAATATTACCCGGCAAATCTGCCTGCCCGGTGAGCGCAGTTCCTTTAAAATACGTGAGTATTTTGAGGTAAACGGCGGGCACTCATGCGTTTGGCTTCTTGTGCAACCTTCGTCGCTTTGTGCGGATGCCTTCTTGGCATTGCGCCGGCGCGCGCCGATCATCAGCCTGCGCTCATCGTGCCGGGCAATCCGGCGGTGCCGGTGGTCATCAACGGCTATGATGCGTCCTGGGGCGTGGCGGAAGGCGACTGGGGCCTTTATCGGCCCGGCCATGTGACTCCAAGCATCATCTATCCTCAACCGATCATCGTCGACCATTGGTATTCGCGCGGCTATTTTCCTGTCACCGGGAAAAAGCCGCGCTCTGGCCGGCATGAAATCATCCCGCCGGCAAACCGCCGTTTGCCGCCCCCGGCCGAGAGCTTCCATCGCGACTGGTCGTCGCCCGCTGCTCCGCCGGCCACCATCACCGAATATCCAGACTTCGTTCCGCCGCCAATAATCCTGGCGCCGAAGACCTTGAACTAGGCGCATTGCCATTCCTTGGGGAAAAGAATGACGAAGACTTCCATTTTTGTCCGTCGCTTGAGCGCAGCCGCTGCTGGCGCCACGGTGCTCATGGCCGCGTCGTCCGCCAGTGCAGAACGGGTTTACTGCGAGCCCAACGACCAGACCGGTTTTGCCTTCTTGGCAAGAGCATTCGCGTGGCCCGACGGCCCACGCTGTGTGCCGGTGTACCAGGGCGATTACATGGTCAACCGCGGGCCGGTCTATTCGGGGCCGGCGGTGATCGCGCCACAGCCCACTTATGCCCCGGCGCCGACCGCCGTGGGCTACCCTTACGTGTCCGGCTACCCGGCCGAGCGTGCCCGACCGCGCTTCTATCTCTCAGCTCCATCACATCGCGTGGACAAGCGCCTCGCGCCGAGGTGACGATCTACAGCCGCGTCGTCACGACATAAAGCGCGAGCGCTGCGGCATTCGATACATTGAGGCTCTTGATCGCGCCCGGAAGATCGAGCCGGGCGACGTGATCGCAGGTCGTGCGCGTCAATTGGCGCAAACCCTTGCCCTCGGCGCCGAGCACGAGCGCCAACGGCGCTGACAGCGGCGCCGCCGCGAGGTCGGTTTCGCCCGTGCTGTCCAGCCCGACGAGCAGGAACCCTCGCTCCTTTAGCGCCGCAAGACCGCGCGCGAGATTTTGCACCGTCACCATCGGGACAAGCTCGAGCGCGCCGGACGCTGACTTTGCCAGCACGCCGGTCGCCTCCGGGCTGTGGCGCGCGGTGGTGACGATGGCGGATACCGCAAAAGCGGCGGCGGAGCGCAGGATGGCGCCGACATTGTGCGGGTCGGTGATCTGGTCGAGCACCAGCACAATGCCGTGCGGCGCAAGCTCCTCGATGTCGGGAGCGGCGAGGGGGGCGGCCTCGGCGAGAAGACCTTGATGCACCGCATCGGGACCGAGCCGCGCGGCGATCTCGTCGGGCCGCACGATCTGCGGTTCGATGCCAAGCGATACGCCATCTTCCGCCAGCCGCCGGGCGGCATTATCTGTGGCCCAGAGGTGGCGGATGCGCCGCGCCGGGTTTTCCAGTGCCGCCTTGACCGTATGCCAGCCATAGAGGATCGCGGGCCCGTCGTGCGACGGCGGTTGGGCGCGAAATTTTCCTCGCTGCGCCGGCCGCTGCCGGCGCTTTTCTCCGGCTCCGGCCCGGCCGGATGGCTTACGGGTCCGCGGATTCCACTCGCCTTTGGGCATCTTCGGTTCTTGTCACGGCGGGGCGGCTTTGGCAATTTGCCGCGATGGCGTTTCGCGGGTTTTCCGATTGACTCTCAAGGGGTCGGCCACCATAACCACGCCCCTCAGATCGCCGCCGGCGGCGGGCGTTTTCGTCTCAGCGAGATCGTTTAAACTCGCGCAGTTTGACTGGTCCGGATGGGTGCCCGAGTGGTTAAAGGGGACGGACTGTAAATCCGTTGGCTTAGCCTACGTTGGTTCAAATCCAACCCCATCCACCATTTCCAGGGATCAGTAATCAGAAGTCAGTAATCAGAAAGCGAAATCAGGTAGTCTGATTACTGAAGCCTGATGCGGGTGTAGCTCAATGGTAGAGCAGCAGCCTTCCAAGCTGAATACGAGGGTTCGATTCCCTCCACCCGCTCCAGCCTTCGCTCGCGAAGCGAGAGAAGGCTGTCGCGCCGAAGCCCGATAGGGCGAAGGCGGACTGTTCCGCGAGCTACGGCTCGGCAAGCCACCTTCGCGCTCTCACGCGCTCTCACGCGCTCTCGGCCGGCGGTTGGCGCTTGCAAATCGGCTCACTCTCGGGCATTTAACCCTTGCGGCGGACCTTTGGGCCGCCGCATCCGCTTCCGGAGGAGTGTAGCTCAATTGGCTAGAGCACCGGTCTCCAAAACCGGGGGTTGGGGGTTCGAGTCCCTCCACTCCTGCCAGGGGTGACCGGCTCGCTCGCAACCATCAGCAGGGCGACGCGGGCCGGCGAGAAGCAAGACGAAGCGACAGAACAAGGTTATGGCGAAGATCAGTCCATTCAAGTTTCTGCAGGAAGTGCGCGCGGAGACGCAGAAGGTCACCTGGCCGTCCCGGCGTGAAACCGCGATCACCACCGCCATGGTTTTCGTGATGGTGGCTGTCGCTTCGGTTTTTTTTCTCCTGGTGGATCAGATCACCCGCATCGTTGTTACGTTTATTCTGAGTGTCGCCAGTTGACAGGAGTCTCCGGAATTTCCGCCATGACCAAGCGCTGGTACATCGTCCACGCCTATTCCAACTTCGAGAACAAGGTTGCGGATTCTATTCGCGAGCAGGCCAAGCAGCGCGGCCTTTCAGACCTGTTCGAGGAGATCATGGTGCCGAAGGAGAAGGTCGTGGAAGTGCGCCGCGGCCGCAAGGTGGACGCCGAGCGCAAGTTTTTCCCCGGCTACGTGCTGGTGAAGATGGAGCTGACCGACGAGGCCTATCACCTCATCAAGAACACACCGAAAGTGACGGGCTTCCTCGGCTCGGACAACAAGCCGCAGCCGATCTCCGAGGCGGAGGCGCACCACATCCTGCAGCAGGTGCAGGAAGGCATCGAGCGGCCGAAACCGTCGATTTCCTTCGAGACCGGCGAGCAGGTCCGCGTTTCCGATGGCCCCTTCGCCTCGTTCAATGGTACGGTCGAGGAAGTCGACGAGGCGCGCTCGCGCCTAAAAGTGGCCGTTTCCATTTTCGGCCGGGCCACCCCGGTGGAGCTGGAATTCGGCCAGGTGGAGAAGCTATAATCGTCATTGCCGGACTTGTTCCGGCAATCCCGATTGATTGGTACTACAGTGCCAGCCTAAGCGAGATGGCCGGGTCAAGCCCGGCCATGACAAGTGAAGAAGCGTGGGAGGTGAGGGCGGTTGCCAGCCGCATAGATCCGCACCACGAACCCTGAAACCGCCGGCCGCGGTCGGCACAGGAGTGAGTTATGGCGAAAAAAGTCACCGGTTATCTCAAGCTGCAAGTGCCGGCGGGGGCCGCCAATCCCTCGCCGCCAATCGGGCCTGCGCTCGGTCAGCGCGGGCTGAACATCATGGAGTTCTGCAAGGCGTTCAACGCGCAGACCCAGCAGATGGAAAAGGGCGCGCCGATCCCAGTCGTCATCACGGTCTATGCCGACCGCTCTTTCACTTTCGAGATGCGCACGCCGCCGATGTCCCACTTCCTCAAGAAGGCGGCCGGCGTCCAGGACGGCTCGAAAAATCCTGGCCGCGACATTGCCGGGAAGGTGACCAAGGCGCAGGTGCGCGAGATCGCGCAGAAGAAAATGAAGGACCTGAACTGCGACACGATCGAAGCCGCCATGCGCATGGTCGAAGGTTCCGCCCGCTCCATGGGCCTCGAGGTTGGGGAGTGATGGCCATGGCAAAGCTTGGAAAACGCACGGCCAAGGCGCGCGACGGTATCGACCGCAGCAAGCTTTACTCGCTTCCCGAGGCGGTGAAGCTCATCAAGGCGCGCGCCAACGCGAAATTCGACGAGACCATCGAGGTCGCGATGAACCTCGGCGTCGATCCGCGCCACGCCGACCAGATGGTGCGCGGCGTGGTCAATCTGCCCAACGGCTCCGGCCGCAGCGTCCGCGTCGGCGTTTTCGCCCGCGGCGCCAAGGCGGAGGAAGCTAAGGCCGCCGGCGCCGACGTGGTCGGCGCGGAGGATCTGGTGGAGAAGGTCCAGGGTGGCGCCATCGACTTCGACCGCTGCATCGCCACCCCCGACATGATGCCGCTGGTCGGCCGGCTCGGTAAGGTGCTGGGCCCGCGCGGAATGATGCCCAATCCCAAGGTCGGCACCGTGACCATGGACATCACCAATGCGGTCAAGGGCGCCAAGGGCGGCTCGGTGGAGTTCCGCGTCGAGAAGGCTGGCATTGTCCAGGCCGGGGTCGGCAAGGCCTCTTTCCCCGAGAACAAACTCGTTGAAAACATTAAAGCTTTTGCTGACGCGGTGCAAAAGGCCAAGCCGCCGGGGGCCAAGGGTCACTACATCAATCGGGTCGCCATATCCTCGACCATGGGGCCTGGCGTAAAAATTGAGCCCTCATCGCTATTTGGGGGCTGACGCGGCGGATTTTTCCTCCTATATAGGAGCCTTCGCGATAGAGAGGTCTTCACACCACCGGCCGAGCGCCGGAAGGAGATGAAGCTTGAAAGGTTCCGGTCCGGCTCTGCTGGTCCGGAAAGGTCGGGGGCTTTCGCCTCCGGCCATCGTCCTGTCCGAGACTGCAGGTGCCTGAATCCTCAGGCTTAATTTCCTGCACAGACGGGTGAGACCGAGTTCCGGGCCGTCCAGTCGGGCGCGCCCAAAACGGTTCGAACCTCGAACGGAATCCGGCGCGGTAAGTCGCGTCCGGGCAGGGCATGTGAGCGTCGTCCTGCCCTGATTCGTCGAAACAGGCGGACGGCAAGTGCAACCCGGCGGTTGCCGTCCAAGATGTCAGCCGCCAACCGGAGAGAGCTTGCTGTGGATCGAGCGGCAAAAAAAGAGCTCGTCGCGACGCTCAACAAGGTCTTCAAGACCACGAACGTCGTCGTCGTTGCTCACTATTCCGGCCTCACCGTCGCCCAGATGCAGACCCTGCGCAAGCAGATGAAGCAGGCGGGCGCCGCGGTGAAGGTCGCGAAGAACCGTCTCGCCAAGATCGCTCTTGAAGGCACGGACGCTGCCGCCATCGTGCCCCTGCTGAAGGGGCCGACCGTGATCGCCTTTTCCGGCGACCCGGTGGCTGCGCCCAAGGTCGCCGTCGACTTTGCCAAGGCGAACGAACACTTCGTCATCCTCGGCGGATCGATGGGCAAGACCGCCCTGAACCCGGACGGCGTCAAGGCTTTGGCCTCGCTGCCGTCGCTCGATGAGCTGCGGGCAAAGATCGTCGGCCTGATCCAGGCGCCGGCGACCAAGATCGCCCAGGTGCTCAACGCTCCGGCGTCGAAAGTCGCCCGCGTGGTCCAGGCCTATGCCTCAAAGAGCGAAGCGGCGTGAGGCCCTTCGCAATCTCGACTGGTTCGAACCTAAAAGGACTGAGTAGCAATGGCTGATTTGTCAAAGATCGTTGACCAGCTTTCCGGCCTCACGGTGATCGAGGCTTCTGAGCTCGCGAAAATGCTGGAAGAGAAGTGGGGCGTGACCGCCGCGGCCGCGGTGGCCGTGGCAGCAGCTCCCGCCGGCGGTGCCGCCGCTGCGGCTGAAGAGAAGACCGAGTTCACGGTGGTCCTCGCTTCCGCCGGTGACAAGAAGATCGAAGTCATCAAGGAAGTCCGCGCGCTCACCGGCCTCGGCCTGAAAGAGGCCAAGGACTTGGTCGAGGGCGCTCCGAAAGCCGTTAAGGAAGGCGTCAGCAAGGATGACGCCGCGAAGATGAAGGCCACCTTGGAAAAGGTGGGTGCCAAGGTGGAATTGAAGTAAGCGCGCTTACTTCAATTCCATCCCCGGACAAGCGAGGCGTAGCCGAGCGCGATCCGGGGATCTAGCAGTTAAGGCGTGGATGGCATCGGAACTCGGGCTTGCCCGAGTTCCGCAAGGTTGGGTGCCAAAAGTCGGGTAAACCCGACTTTTGGTATCAAGCCCGGCCATGACGAAGCAAAAAGATCCCCGGGTGCAACCCCCGGGGATCCGCGACGCTTCTGTAGCTGAGAAAGTCCGCCGGGCGGCGGCAGGAATTCTTTCGGTCCAGAGATTTTTTGGATCGGCATTTGCGAGGCGGGAGTTTCGTTCCGTCGATCAGACAAGACTTCCGGCCCGCGGGCCATTTTCGTCCCGCCGGAAGACGCGCTGCCGCAACCCGCGGCGGACGAAGCGAGAGGCCACGATGGCGCAGACTTTTACCGGTCGCAAGAGAGTTCGGAAGTTCTTCGGAAAAATTCAGGAAGTCGCAGAGATGCCGAACCTCATCGAGGTTCAGAAAGCATCCTACGACCAGTTCCTGCTGGTGAAGGAGCCCACCGGCGGCCGCCCCGATGAGGGATTGCAGGCCGTGTTCCGGTCGGTATTCCCGATTTCCGATTTTTCCAACAGCTCAATGCTGGAATTCGTCCGTTACGAATTCGAGCCGCCGAAATACGACGTGGACGAGTGCCGCCAGCGCGGCATGACCTATGCGGCGCCGCTCAAGGTGACGCTGCGCCTCATCGTGTTCGATATAGACGAGGAAACCGGCGCCCGTTCGGTGAAGGACATCAAGGAGCAGGACGTCTACATGGGCGACATCCCGCTCATGACCATGAACGGCACCTTCGTCGTCAACGGCACCGAGCGCGTGATCGTCAGCCAGATGCACCGTTCGCCCGGCGTGTTCTTCGATCACGACAAAGGCAAGACCCATTCCTCGGGCAAGCTTCTGTTCGCCGCCCGCATTATTCCCTATCGCGGCTCCTGGCTCGACATCGAGTTCGACGCCAAGGACATCGTGCATGCGCGCATCGACCGGCGGCGGAAGATTCCCGTCACCTCGCTGTTGCAGGCGCTTGGCCTCGACGCCGAGGAAATTCTGCGCACCTTCTTTAAGCACGTCGTCTACAAGCGCGCCAAGGAAGGCTGGCGCGTGCCCTTCGATGCCAACCGGCTGAAGGGCTACAAGGCCGTGAACGATCTCGTCGACGCCGACAGCGGCAAGGTCGTGGTCGAGGCGGGCAAGAAAATCACCGTGCGCCAGGCGCGTCAGCTCTCGGAGAAGGGGCTGAAGGCGCTGCGCATGACCGACGAAGAATTGATCGGCCATTACATCGCCGAGGACCTGGTCAATCCGAAGACGGGCGAGATCTACGCCGAGGCCGGCGAGGAGATCACCGAGAAGACGCTTAAGGTCATCAACGGGGCCGGGCTGAAAGAACTGCCCATCCTCGACATCGACCATGTCAATGTCGGCGCCTATATCCGCAACACGCTGATGGTAGACAAGAACCAGACGCGCGAAGACGCGCTGTTCGATATCTACCGCGTGATGCGCCCGGGCGAGCCGCCGACGCTGGATACCGCGCAGGCGATGTTCCAGTCGCTGTTCTTCGATTCCGAGCGTTACGACCTGTCCGCGGTCGGCCGGGTGAAGATGAACATGCGGCTCGACCTCGACGCCGAGGACACCGTGCGCATCCTGCGCAAGGAAGACATCATCGCGGTGATCCGCACGCTGGTCAATCTGCGCGACGGCAAGGGCGAGATCGACGACATCGACCACCTCGGCAACCGGCGGGTGCGCTCGGTCGGCGAGCTGATGGAAAACCAGTATCGCATCGGCCTGTTGCGCATGGAACGCGCGATCAAGGAACGCATGAGCTCGGTCGACATCGACACCGTGATGCCGCAGGACCTCATCAACGCCAAGCCGGCGGCGGCGGCGGTGCGCGAGTTCTTCGGCTCCTCGCAGCTCTCGCAATTCATGGACCAGACCAATCCGCTCTCCGAGATCACGCATAAGCGGCGGCTCTCGGCGCTGGGGCCGGGCGGTCTGACGCGCGAGCGCGCCGGATTCGAGGTGCGCGACGTGCACCCGACCCATTACGGCCGCATCTGTCCTATTGAAACGCCGGAAGGGCCGAATATCGGCCTAATCAACTCGCTCGCGACCTACGCGCGCGTGAACAAATACGGCTTCGTGGAGACCCCCTATCGCAAGGTGAAGGACGGCCGCGTCACCGACGAGGTCATCTATCTCTCCGCGATGGAGGAGGGGCGCTATCACGTCGCCCAGGCCAACGTGCCGCTCGATGCGCGCGGGCGCTTCACCGAAGATCTGGTGGTGTGCCGCCATGCCGGCGACGTGCTGATGATTGCGCCCGACAAGGTGGACTTCATGGACGTGTCGCCGAAGCAGCTCGTTTCCGTGGCTGCGGCGCTCATTCCCTTCTTGGAGAATGACGACGCCAACCGCGCGCTCATGGGCTCCAACATGCAGCGTCAGGCCGTGCCGCTGGTGCGCGCCGAGGCGCCATTCGTCGGCACCGGCATGGAAGGCGTGGTCGCCCGCGACTCCGGTGCGGCCATTGCCGCGCGTCGCACGGGTGTGGTCGATCAGGTGGACGCCACCCGTATCGTCATCCGCGCGACCGACGAAGCCGATCCGACCAAGCCGGGCGTCGATATCTACCGGCTGATGAAATACCAGCGCTCCAACCAGAACACCTGCATCAACCAGCGTCCGCTGGTGAAGGTGGGCGACCAGGTGAAGAAGAGCGACATCATTGCCGACGGTCCTTCGACCGATCTCGGCGAGCTGGCGCTCGGCCGTAACGTGCTGGTCGCCTTCATGCCGTGGAACGGCTACAACTTCGAAGACTCCATCCTGTTGTCCGAGCGCATCGTCAAGGACGACGTCTTCACCTCGATCCATATCGAGGAATTCGAGGTGATGGCGCGCGACACCAAGCTCGGACCGGAGGAAATCACCCGCGACATCCCTAACGTCTCGGAAGAGGCGCTGAAGAATCTGGACGAAGCGGGCATCGTCTATATCGGCGCGGAAGTGCGCGCCGGCGACATCCTGTGCGGCAAGATTACGCCCAAGGGCGAGAGCCCGATGACGCCGGAAGAGAAGCTGTTGCGCGCCATCTTCGGCGAAAAGGCGTCCGACGTGCGCGATACGTCGCTGCGCGTGCCGCCCGGCGTGCAGGGCACCATCGTCGAGGTGAGGGTGTTCAACCGCCACGGCGTCGACAAGGACGAGCGCGCGCTCGCCATCGAGCGCGAGGAGATCGAGCGCTTGGCCAAGGACCGTGACGACGAGCAGGCGATCCTCGATCGCAACGTCTACGGGCGCCTGGCCGAGCTTCTCGAGGGCCGCACCGGCATCGCCGGGCCCAAGGGCTTCAAGAAGGATTCCAAGATCACCCGCGCGGTGCTTGAAGAATACCCGCGCGCGCAGTGGTGGCAATTCGCTTCTCCCAACGACAAGCTGATGGCGGAGATCGAGGCTATCCGTAAGCAGTACGACGAAAGCAAAAAGCGTCTCGAGCAGCGCTTCCTCGACAAGGTGGAGAAGTTGCAGCGCGGCGACGAACTGCCGCCCGGCGTGATGAAGATGGTCAAGGTCTTTGTCGCGGTGAAGCGCAAGATCCAGCCCGGCGACAAAATGGCCGGCCGCCACGGCAACAAGGGCGTGGTGTCGAAGATCGTGCCGGCGGAGGACATGCCGTTCCTCGCCGATGGCACGCCGGTCGATATCGTGCTCAATCCGCTCGGCGTGCCGAGCCGCATGAATGTTGGGCAGATCCTGGAGACGCATTTGGGCTGGGCTTGCGCCGGCCTAGGGTTGAAGATCGGCCACGCGGTCGACGTCTACAACGGCAAGAAAGAGATCAAGCCGCTGAAGGACATGCTGAAGAAGGTCTATGGCGACGAGGAAACCATCAAGTCGCTCGGCGAAAAAGACCTGGTGGAGCTTGGCAATAATCTGCGCCACGGCGTGCCGATCGCGACCCCGGTGTTCGACGGGGCGAAGGAAGCCGACATCGAGCACATGCTCGATCTCGCGGGCCTCGATCACTCCGGCCAATCGACGGTCTACGACGGCCGCACCGGTGACACCTTCGATCGCAAGGTGACGGTGGGCTACATCTATATGCTCAAGCTCCACCATCTCGTGGACGACAAGATCCACGCCCGCTCGATCGGCCCCTACAGCCTGGTCACTCAGCAGCCGCTGGGCGGCAAGGCGCAGTTCGGCGGCCAGCGTTTTGGCGAAATGGAGGTATGGGCGCTCGAAGCCTATGGGGCAGCCTATACCTTGCAGGAGATGCTGACGGTGAAGTCGGACGACGTGGCCGGCCGTACCAAGGTTTACGAGGCCATCGTGCGCGGCGACGACACGTTCGAGGCGGGTATTCCCGAATCGTTCAACGTCTTGGTCAAGGAGATGCGTTCGCTCGGCCTCAACGTCGACCTCCACAACTCCAAGCTGGAGCGTGGAGCCGGCACGGCGGAAGCGGCGGAGTAGCAAGCCAGGAGCGGCGAGGGCGCCGCTCCTGTAGCCGTCATCGCCCGCACACGCGGCGCATGACAGTGAGAAGTTTTAGGGCTGCCGAGGCAGCCAAGCGGAGATAGCGATGAATCAAGAGATCATGAATCTTTTCAGCCCGCAGGTGCCGGCTCAGGTCTTCGACCAGATCCGGATTTCCATCGCGAGCCCGGAAAAGATTCTGTCCTGGTCCTACGGCGAAATCAAAAAGCCGGAGACCATCAACTACCGCACCTTCAAGCCCGAGCGCGACGGCCTGTTCTGCGCGCGCATCTTCGGGCCGATCAAGGACTACGAATGCTTGTGCGGCAAGTACAAGCGCATGAAGTACAAGGGCATCATCTGCGAAAAATGCTCGGTAGAGGTCACGCTGTCGCGCGTGCGGCGCGAGCGCATGGGCCATATCGAGCTGGCGGCCCCCGTCGCGCATATCTGGTTCCTCAAGTCGCTGCCGTCGCGCATCGGGCTCTTGCTCGACATGACGCTGAAGGACCTCGAGCGCATTCTCTATTTCGAATATTACGTCGTGCTTGAGCCGGGCCTCACCCCGCTCAAGGACCGGCAGCTTCTGAGCGAGGATGACTATCTGAAGGCGCAGGAGGAGTTCGGCGGCGACAGCTTTACCGCGGCCATCGGCGCGGAAGCCATCCGCGAGATGCTCAAGGGTCTCGACCTGGAAAAAATGGCCGCCGACATCCGCGTGGAGATTTCGGAGGCGACCACCGAGCTCAAGCCGAAGAAGCTCGCCAAGCGGCTGAAGCTGATCGAGGCCTTCATCCAGTCAGGCAACAAGCCGGAATGGATGATCCTCACGCAAGTGCCGGTAATCCCGCCGGACCTGCGACCGCTGGTGCCGCTCGACGGCGGCCGTTTCGCCACGTCGGATCTGAACGACCTCTACCGCCGCGTCATCAACCGCAACAACCGCTTGAAGCGGCTGATCGAGCTGCGCGCCCCCGACATCATCATCCGCAACGAGAAGCGCATGCTGCAAGAGGCGGTCGATGCGCTGTTCGACAACGGCCGGCGCGGCCGCGTTATCACTGGCGCCAACAAGCGTCCGCTGAAGTCGCTCGCCGACATGTTGAAAGGAAAGCAGGGCCGCTTCCGGCAGAACCTGCTCGGCAAGCGTGTCGACTATTCCGGCCGCTCGGTCATCGTGGTCGGCCCGGAGCTCAAGCTGCATCAGTGCGGGCTGCCGAAGAAGATGGCGCTCGAGCTGTTCAAGCCGTTCATTTACTCGCGGCTTGACGCCAAGGGCCTGTCGACGACGGTGAAGCAGGCGAAGAAGCTGGTTGAAAAAGAAAAGCCGGAGGTCTGGGACATCCTCGACGAGGTGATCCGCGAGCATCCGGTGCTGCTCAACCGCGCGCCGACGCTGCACCGCCTCGGCATCCAGGCCTTCGAGCCGGTGCTGATCGAGGGCAAGGCGATCCAGCTGCATCCGCTGGTCTGCGCCGCGTTCAACGCCGACTTCGACGGCGACCAGATGGCCGTGCACGTGCCGCTGTCGCTGGAGGCGCAGCTCGAGGCGCGCGTGCTGATGATGTCGACCAACAACATCCTGCACCCGGCCAACGGCTCGCCCATCATCGTGCCGAGCCAGGACATCGTGCTTGGGCTCTATTACCTCTCGCTCATGCGGGAAGGCGAGCCGGGAGAGGGCAAGATCTTCGGCGACATGGCCGACATCGAGCATGCGCTGCATGCCAAAGTCGTCGGCCTGCACAGCAAGATCAAATATCGTTGGACCAATGTTGACGAAAAAGGCAAGCCGGTGCGGCAGTGGTACGACACCACGCCTGGCCGCGTGTTGCTCGGCCAAGTGCTGCCCTCCAACGTCAAGGCCCCGTTCGACGTCGTGAACAAGCTCATGACGAAGCGCGAGATCTCCAACATGATCGACACCGTCTACCGGCACTGCGGGCAGAAGGACACGGTGATCTTCTGCGACCGGATCATGGCGCTCGGCTTCTACCATGCGTTCAAGGCCGGCATTTCCTTCGGCAAGGACGACATGGTCGTGCCCGCCGCGAAGTGGAAGATCGTCGATCAGACCAAGGAGCTCGCCAAGGAATTCGAGCAGCAATACAACGACGGCCTCATCACCCAAGGCGAGAAATACAACAAGGTGGTTGACGCCTGGTCGAAGTCCACTGACCAGATCGCCGACGAGATGATGCGCGAAATCTCCGCCGTGAAGAAGGGCAGCGACGGCCGCGAGGCGCAGGTCAACTCCATCTACATGATGGCGCATTCAGGTGCGCGCGGCTCGCCGGCGCAGATGCGCCAGCTCGCGGGGATGCGCGGCCTGATGGCTAAGCCGTCCGGCGAGATCATCGAGACGCCGATCATCTCCAACTTCAAAGAGGGGCTATCGGTGCTCGAGTACTTCAACTCGACGCACGGCGCGCGCAAGGGGCTCGCCGACACGGCGCTGAAGACGGCCAACTCCGGCTATCTGACGCGGCGGCTGGTCGACGTGGCGCAGGATTGCATCATCACCACCGAGGACTGCGGCACCAGCGCGGGCATCAAGGTGCGCGCCATCATCGACTCCGGAACGGTGGTCGCCTCGCTCGGGACCCGCATCCTTGGCCGCACCACGGCCGAGGACGTGCGCGACCCGGCGAGCAACAAGATCGTCGTGAAGAAGAACACGTTGATCGAGGAGCCGCAGGTCGAGATCATCAATCAGGCGGGCGTGCAGGAACTGCGCATCCGCTCGGTATTGACCTGCGAGAATACCAATGGCGTGTGCGGGAAATGCTACGGGCGCGATCTTGCCCGCGGCACACCCGTGAATATGGGCGAAGCGGTGGGCGTCATCGCTGCCCAGTCGATCGGCGAGCCGGGAACCCAGCTCACCATGCGCACCTTCCACATCGGCGGGGCGGCGCAGATCAACGAGCAATCTTTTATCGAGTCCAACTTCGACGGCAAGATCAAGATCAAGAACAAGAACATCGCCCGCAATACCGACGGTGACCTGATCGCGATGGGCCGCAATATCTCCATTGCGGTGCTCGATGCCGACGGCACCGAGCGTGCGGTGCACCGGCTGCCTCATGGTTCGCGGCTGCGGGTCGATGACGACGACAAGGTCAAGCGCGGCCAGCGCATGGCGGAGTGGGACCCTTATACCCGTCCCATTCTCACCGAGGCCGAAGGCACGGTCGCCTTCGAGGACCTGGTCGAGGGGCAGTCGATGTCGGAAGCGCTCGATGAGTCCACCGGCATCGCCAAGCGCGTGGTTATCGACTGGCGCGGCGGGTCCGGCCGTGGGCAGGACTTGCGTCCCGCCATTATCATCAAGGGTAAGGACGGCAAGACGCTGAAGGTCGCGCGCGGCGGCGAGGCCCGCTACATGCTGGCGGTGGAGGCCATCATCTCGGTGGACACCGGCGCCAAGGTGAAGGCGGGCGACGTCATCGCCCGCATTCCGACGGAAAGCGCCAAGACGCGCGACATCACCGGCGGCTTGCCGCGGGTGGCGGAGCTGTTCGAGGCGCGCCGGCCGAAGGAGGCGGCGACTATCGCCGAGATTTCCGGCATCGTGCGCTTCGGCAAGGACTACAAGAACAAGCGCCGCGTCACCATCGAACCGAGCGCCAAGGGCGAAGAGCCGAGGGAGTACCTGATCCCGAAGGGCAAGCACATCCACTTGCAGGATGGCGACGTCATCGAGAAGGGTGAATATATCGTCGACGGCAATCCGGCGCCGCACGATATCCTGGCGATCAAGGGCGTCGAGGACCTCGCCGCCTATCTGGTCAACGAGATTCAGGATGTCTACCGGCTGCAGGGCGTGGCGATCAACGACAAGCACATCGAGGTGATCGTCCGGCAGATGCTGCAGAAGGTCGAGATCGACGACGCCGGCGAGACCGAAATCATCCAGGGCGACCAGATCGATAAGCTGGAACTGGACGAGATTAACGCCGCGGCTGTGGCGGCCGGCAAGAAGCCGGCGACGGGGCATCCCGTGTTGCTCGGCATCACCAAGGCGTCGCTGCAAACCCGTTCGTTCATCTCCGCGGCCTCGTTCCAGGAGACGACCAGGGTGCTTACCGAAGCCGCCGTCAACGGCAAGATCGACACGCTCGATGGTCTGAAGGAGAACGTCATCGTCGGCCGGCTGATCCCGGCGGGCACCGGCGCCATGATGAACCGGCTGCGCGAAGTGGCGGTCAAACGCGACGCGCTCATTTTGGAGGAGCGCGAGAAGGACGCCGCCAAGGCTGCCGCCAAGGCCGAGCAGGCCGAACAAGCCGCCTTGCCTGCGGCGGAGTAGGGTCTTTTCCCTCCCCCGCTTTGCGGGGGAGGGTGGGCCGCCATGTTCGATCGGCGGAGGTCGCCGATCAGGGCCGCAAGCGTCAGTAAATGCGACCTTTTCGGGCCTTTTTGCCTTGACTTGGCCGCCCCCCGCCGATACATCACGGCTACTTTTCGGCAGGCGGTGAGTTTCGCCGCGTCGGCACGGCAATCCCGAAAGCGCTTAAGGCTTTGAGAGATCAGTCTCTTTTAGCTCGCGCACCCGGCACCAGCCTCGACGGATGACGCTCAAACGCTGCCTCTGACAGCCTGTTGTCAGATACTAACCGGTGCATGACCGCGGCGCGTGTCGCATCGCGGTCCTCTGGGGACGAAGGGCGCTCTTCCGCGGCCAAGGCGGATGGCGCGATTTCGTTTTGCGCGACGGTCAGCCGGCGCGGCGTAACGATGCGAAGTGACAATACTTGGGGCGCGAGCCCCGAATGCAAGGTGAAGGCCAAGGATGCCGACGATTAATCAGCTGATTGCGAACCCGCGCCGGCCCGTGAAGGCGCGCAACAAGGTGCCCGCGCTGCAATCGAGCCCGCAGAAGCGCGGCGTCTGCACGCGCGTCTACACCACCACGCCGAAGAAACCGAACTCGGCTTTGCGCAAGGTGGCGAAGGTGCGGCTCACCAATGGCTTCGAGGTGATCGGCTACATCCCGGGCGAGGGCCATAACCTGCAGGAGCACTCGGTGGTGATGATCCGTGGCGGCCGGGTGAAGGATCTGCCGGGCGTGCGCTATCACATCCTGCGCGGCGTGCTCGACACCCAGGGCGTCAAGAACCGCAAGCAGCGCCGTTCGAAATACGGAGCAAAGAGGCCGAAATAATCGGCCTCTTTGCGGAGTATCCCCAGGCGAGCGAAGCGAGGCCCGGGGAACCCGAGAGATAGAAGTAGGACGTGGATGGCATTGGAACTCGGGCTTGCCCGAGTTCCACCGGGTAAAGAGCACAAGTCGGGTAAACCCGACTTGTGATGACAAGCCCGGCCATGACGAAGAGAGAGAAGACCGATGTCCCGTCGCCATAGTGCGGAAAAACGCGAGATCATGACGGACCCGAAATTCGGGAACGCCGTGGTCACCAAGTTCATGAACTCGATCATGTATGCCGGCAAGAAGTCGGTGGCGGAATCCATCGTCTATGGCGCGCTCGACATCATCGAGAACAAGACCAAGCAGCCGCCGCTCGGCGTGTTCCAGCAGGCGCTCGACAACGTGATGCCGTCGATCGAAGTGCGTTCGCGCCGCGTCGGCGGCGCCACCTATCAGGTGCCGGTCGAAGTGCGCACCTCACGGCGCCAGGCGCTGGGGATTCGCTGGATCATCTCGGCGGCGCGCGAGCGCAATGAAAAGACAATGACCGAGCGGCTCTCGGCGGAGCTGCTCGATGCGTCGAATAACCGGGGGAACGCCGTCAAGAAGCGCGAAGACACGCATCGCATGGCGGAAGCCAACCGTGCGTTCTCGCACTATCGCTGGTAACGGCCGGCGAACGGAAAGAGCAGGAATAGCCCCTTATGCCCCGCGCCCACCCCATCGAGGACTACCGCAATTTCGGCATCATGGCGCACATCGATGCCGGAAAGACCACGACCACTGAGCGGATTCTCTATTACACCGGCAAGAGCCACAAAATGGGCGAGGTGCATGACGGCGCCGCGACCATGGATTTCATGGAACAGGAGCAGGAGCGCGGCATCACCATCACGTCGGCCGCGACCACCGCGTTCTGGAGAGACAAGCGCCTCAACATCATCGATACCCCTGGCCACGTGGACTTCACTATCGAAGTGGAGCGCAGCCTGCGCGTGCTCGACGGCTGCGTCTGCGTGCTCGACGGCAACCAAGGCGTGGAGCCGCAGACCGAGACGGTGTGGCGCCAGGCTGACAAATACGAAGTTCCGCGCGTCGTCTTCGTCAACAAGATGGACAAGATCGGCGCCGACTTCGACAAATGCGTGGATGATCTCGTGACGCGCGTGGCCGGCAACCCGGTATGTATTCAGCTCCCGATCGGCGCTGAAAGTTCCTTCAAGGGCATCGTCGATTTGGTCCGCATGAAGGCGGTGGTGTGGGACGACGAGGGGCTTGGTGCCAAGTATCACGACGAAGAAATCCCCGCCGACCTCAAGGACAAGGCGGCGGAGTACCGCATCAAGCTGGTCGAGGCGGCGGTCGATCTCGACGACGACGCTATGGCTGCGTATCTCGATGGCAAGGAGCCCGACGAGGCGACGCTTAAGCGGCTGATCCGCAAGGCTGTTGTTAGCCGCAAATTCGTGCCCGTTCTCTGCGGCTCGGCGTTCAAGAACAAGGGCGTGCAGCCGCTGCTCGACGCGGTGGTCGACTATCTGCCATCTCCCGTTGAAGTGCCGCCGATCAAGGGCATCGATCCCGATACCGGACAGGAAGTTATCCGCAAGCCGGATGACAACGAGCCATTGTCGCTGCTCGCTTTCAAAATCATGGACGACCCGTTCGTCGGCACCATCACCTTCTGCCGCATCTATTCGGGCAAGCTGGAAAGCGGCACGGGCGTCGTCAACTCGACCAAGGAACGCAAAGAGCGCGTCGGCCGCATGTTGCTGATGCATGCCAACAACCGCGAAGACATCAAGGAAGCTTTTGCCGGCGACATCGTCGCTTTGGCGGGTCTGAAGGAAGTGCGCACCGGCGACACGTTGTGCGATCCAAAGCATCCGGTCATCCTGGAAAAGATGGTATTTCCCGAGCCGGTCATCGAGATCGCCATCGAGCCGAAGTCGAAGGCCGACCAGGAAAAGCTCGGTGTCGCGCTCGCCAAGCTGGTCGCCGAGGACCCCTCGTTCCGCGTGATGACCGACCAGGAATCCGGACAGACCATCATCAAGGGCATGGGCGAGCTGCACCTCGATATCAAGGTCGACATCCTCAAGCGCACCTACAAGGTGGAAGCCAATATCGGCGCGCCGCAGGTGGCCTATCGCGAAAAAATAACGAAGAAGGTCACAAAGGACTATACGCACAAGAAGCAGACCGGCGGCACCGGCCAATACGCGCGCGTCAAGATCGTGTGCGAGCCCACGCCGCCCGGCACGCCCTTTATCTTTGAGAACAAGGTCGTCGGCGGCAATGTGCCGAAAGAATACATCCCCGGCGTCGAAAAAGGCTTGGAGTCCGTGCTGGGCGCGGGCGTGCTCGCCGGCTTCCCGGTGGTCGATCTGAAAGTGACGCTGATCGATGGCGACTATCACGACGTGGATTCATCGGCACTGGCCTTTGAAATCGCGTCACGCGCTGCCTTGCGCGAAGCATTGCGGGAAGGTCACTCCGTGCTGCTCGAGCCGATCATGAAGGTCGAGGTGGTGACGCCGGAGGATTACACCGGCTCCGTCATCGGCGACCTGAATTCACGGCGCGGCCAGATCCAGGGCCAGGACATGCGCGGCAACGCCAACGTCGTCAACGCGATGGTGCCGCTCGCCAACATGTTCAGCTACGTCAACAACCTGCGCTCCATGTCACAGGGGCGCGCCACCTTCACCATGCAATTCGATCACTACGAGCAAGTACCGCAGAATGTCGCGCAGGAGGTTCAGGCGAAGTTCGCCTGAGCTTCGGCGAGACTGATCACTACCAGAGATTCGCTACAGGACCCGCACGGGAGAGCGCTATGGCCAAAGAGAAGTTCCAACGCACGAAGCCGCATTGCAACATCGGCACGATCGGTCACGTCGACCACGGTAAAACGACGCTGACGGCGGCAATCACGAAAGTTCTGGCGGAGAAGGGCCAGGCGAAGTTTACCGCCTATGACCAGATCGACAAGGCGCCGGAAGAAAGGGCGCGCGGCATCACGATCTCAACCGCGCACGTGGAATACGAAACCGACAAGCGGCATTACGCGCATGTCGACTGCCCCGGCCACGCCGACTATGTGAAAAACATGATCACCGGCGCCGCGCAGATGGACGGCGCCATCCTCGTCGTCTCCGCCGCCGACGGCCCGATGCCGCAGACGCGCGAGCACATCCTGCTCGCCCGCCAGGTCGGCGTGCCGGCGCTGGTCGTCTACATGAACAAAGTCGACATGGTCGACGACCCCGAGCTGCTCGAGCTCGTGGAGCTTGAGGTGCGTGAGCTGTTGTCGAAATACAATTTCCCCGGCGACAAGATCCCGGTGGTCAAGGGTTCGGCCCTGATGGCGCTTGAGGGCAAGGACGACAAGCTCGGCAAGGAATCGATTCTGGCGCTGATGAAGGCGGTGGACGAGGCCATCCCGCAGCCCGACCGTCCGAAGGACAAGCCGTTCCTGATGCCGGTGGAAGACGTGTTCTCCATCTCCGGCCGCGGCACCGTCTGCACCGGCCGCATCGAGCGCGGTATCATCAAGGTGGGCGAGGAAGTCGAGATCGTCGGCATTAAGCCGACGCAGAAGACCGTGGTGACCGGCGTCGAGATGTTCCGCAAGCTGCTCGACCAGGGCGAGGCGGGCGACAACGTCGGCTGCCTCTTGCGCGGCACCAAGCGCGAGGAAGTCGAGCGCGGCCAGGTTCTGTGCAAGCCCGGCTCGGTGAAGCCGCATACCAAGTTCAAGGCGGAAGCCTACATCCTCACCAAGGAAGAGGGTGGCCGGCACACGCCGTTCTTCACCAATTACCGCCCGCAGTTCTACTTCCGCACGACGGACGTGACGGGTGTGGTGCATCTGCCGGAAGGCACCGAGATGGTGATGCCGGGCGACAACATCGCCATGGAAGTCCACCTCATCGTGCCGATCGCCATGGAGGAGAAGCTGCGCTTCGCCATTCGTGAAGGCGGCCGCACCGTCGGCGCGGGCGTGGTGGCGTCAATTATTGAGTGAGGTCTTCGTCATGGCCGGGCTTGTCCCGGCCATCCACGTATTTTTAAAGGGCAGAAGCAAAGTCGTGGATGCCCGGAAACGCAGATAAGTTTACGCAATCTGCGTAGAAGAGATTGCTTCCGCCGGGCATGACGCAGGAGAGAGATAAAGACGATGAACGGCCAGAATATCCGGATCCGGCTCAAGGCTTTCGATCATCGTATTCTCGATGCGTCGACGCGCGAGATCGTGGCGACCGCCAAGCGCACCGGCGCGCAGGTGCGCGGGCCGATTCCGCTGCCGACCAAGATCGAGAAGTTCACGGTGAACCGCTCGCCGCACATCGACAAGAAGAGCCGCGAGCAGTTCGAGATGCGCACGCACAAGCGCCTGCTCGACATTGTTGATCCGACGCCGCAGACGGTGGACGCGCTGATGAAGCTCGATCTTGCCGCCGGCGTGGACGTCGAGATCAAGCTGTAAGCGCGCGACAGGAAGAGAAGACAGGATAATGGCAATGCGTTCCGGAGTGATCGCACAAAAGGTCGGGATGACCAGGATCTTCACCGAGGGCGGCGAGCACGTCCCGGTGACGGTGCTGCGCTTGGCGCAGTGCCAGGTGGTCGCGCACCGCACCAAGGATTCCAACGGCTACGTGGCGCTGCAGCTCGGCTCGGGCTCGCGCCGGCCGGCGACGCTGTCGAAGGCGCAGCGCGGCCATTTCGCCGTCGCCAAGGTCGAGCCCAAGCGCAAGCTCGCCGAGTTCCGCGTGAGCGACGATGCCTTGATCCCGGTCGGCGCCGAAATCACGGCGGACCATTTCATCGTCGGCCAATTCGTTGACGTCACCGGCACCTCCATCGGCAAGGGCTTTGCCGGCGGCATGAAGCGCTGGAATTTTCGTGGCTTGCGCGCGAGCCACGGCGTGTCCATCTCGCACCGCTCCATCGGCTCCACCGGCGGCCGTCAGGACCCCGGAAAGACTTTCAAGAACAAGAAGATGCCCGGCCACATGGGCGTCGATCGCATCACCACCCTCAATCTCAAAGTCGTGCAGCTCGACGTCGAGCGCGGCCTCATCCTGGTCGAAGGTGCCGTGCCCGGCGCGCGCGGCGGCTGGATCACCGTGCGCGACGCGGTGAAGAAGGCGCTGCCCAAGGACGCGCCGAAGCCGGGCAAGTTCCGCCTGCCGGAGAGCAATGAGAAGGCGCCGGCCGAGAAGCCCGCCGAGCAGTCCGCAGCCCCCGCTGAAAAGACGGAGGGCGCGTGATGGAACTGAAAATCACCACGCTGGACGGCAAGGCGGGCGGCTCGGTCACCCTGTCCGACGCCATCTTCGGCCTGGAGCCGCGCGCCGACCTCATTCATCGCTGCGTGAACTGGCAGCTCGCCAAGCGCCGGCGCGGCACGCATAAGGTCAAGAACCGCGCCGAGATCAACCGCACCGGCAAGAAGCTGTCACCGCAGAAGGGCGGCGGTCACGCGCGCCACGGCTCGCACCGGGTTAACCTTTTCCGCGGCGGCGGCCGCTCCTTCGGTCCGCTGGTGCGCAGCCACGCCATCGAACTGCCGAAGAAGGTGCGCGCGCTGGCGCTGCGCCACGCGCTCTCGGCCAAGGCGAAGGACGGCGGCATCATCATCCTCGACGCGGCGACGGTGAAGGACGGCAAGACCAAGGCGCTGTTGAGCCGCTTCGGCAAGCTCGGTCTCGACAACGCGCTGATCGTGGACGGCGCGCAGATCGAGGCGAATTTCCGCTCCGCCGCGCGCAACATCCCGAACATCGACGTGCTGCCGGTGCAAGGCATCAACGTCTACGACATCCTGCGGCGGCACAAGCTCGTGCTCACCAAGGCCGCGCTCGATGCGTTGGAGGCGCGCTTCAAATGAGCACCAAGGATCCGCGCCATTACGACGTCATCATCGCCCCGGTCATCACCGAAAAGGCGACCATGGCATCGGAACGAAATCAGTTCGTCTTCAAGGTCGCCCGCACGGCGACCAAGCCGCAGATCAAGGAAGCGATCGAGGGGCTGTTCGACGTCAAGGTGAAAAGTGTCAATACCCATATCCGCAAGGGCAAGTGGAAAGCCTCGCGAGGAAGCCTGGGCGTGCAATCGGACGTCAAGCGAGCCGTCGTGACCCTGGAAGAGGGTCACCGGATCGACGTGACCACGGGCCTGTAAGGGAAAACCGTCATGGCGCTGAAAAAATTCAACCCCGTCACGCCGAGCCAGCGGCAGCTCGTCATCGTCGACCGTTCGGGCCTGTATAAGGGCAAGCCGGTCAAGGCGCTGACGGAAGGCAAGAACTCCAGCGGCGGTCGCAACAACAACGGCCGCATCACCGTGCGTTTCCGCGGCGGCGGGCACAAGCAGGCCTATCGCAAGATCGATTTCAAGCGGAGCCGATTCGACGCGCCCGCGCGCGTGGAGCGCATCGAATATGATCCGAACCGCACCGCCTTCATCGCGCTGGTGAAATACGAAGACGGCGAGCTCGCTTATATCCTTGCCCCGCAGCGCCTGAGCCAGGGCGACAGCGTGGTTTCCGGCGAGCATGCGGACGTCAAGCCGGGCAATGCCATGCCGGCGGGCAACATCCCGATCGGCACCATCGTGCACAATATCGAGATCAAGATCGGCAAGGGCGGGCAGATCGCGCGCTCGGCCGGCACTTATGCCCAGATCGTCGGCCGCGACCAGGACTACGTCATCCTGCGGCTGAATTCCGGCGAGCAGCGGCTGGTGCATGGCCGCTGCATGGCCACCATCGGCGCGGTGTCGAACCCGGACGCGATGAATACCTCGATCGGCAAGGCCGGCCGCAAGCGTTGGATGGGCCGCCGCCCGCACAACCGCGGCGTCAGCATGAACCCCATCGATCATCCGCACGGTGGCGGCGAAGGCCGCACCTCGGGCGGCCGCCATCCGGTCACTCCGTGGGGCTTCCCCACCAAGGGCAAGAAGACTCGTAAGAACAAGGTCACCGGTAAATTCATCCTCGCCAGCCGCCATGCGCGGAAGAAGAAGAAATAGGGACGAGCATCATGTCGCGTTCGGTTTGGAAAGGCCCGTTTGTCGATGGCTATCTGCTGAAAAAGGCGGATGCCTCGCGCTCGTCGGGCCGTCATGAAGTCATCAAGATGTGGAGCCGGCGCTCGACGATCCTGCCGCAATTCGTCGGGCTCATGTTTGGCGTCTACAACGGGCAGAAGCACATCCCGGTGAGCGTCACCGAGGAAATGGTGGGGCATAAATTCGGCGAGTTCGCGCCGACGCGCACCTTCTACGGCCACTCGGCCGACCGCAAGGCTAAGCGCGCGCCGACGGGCGCGAGTTCGACGACGACGACCACAGCGACGCCGGCGGCGTAAGGCAAGAGGACGACGATGGGCAAGCGCGCGCGCGAAAGAGCGCTCTCGGAAAACGAGGCCAAGGCGGTCGCCCGCCTGCTGCGGGTATCGCCGCAGAAGCTCAACCTTGTCGCCGGCCTGATCCGCGGCAAGAAGGTTGCGAGCGCGCTCGCCGACCTGGAATTTTCCCGTAAGCGCATCGCCCGCGACGTGCGCAAGTGCCTGGAGTCGGCGATCGCTAACGCGGAGAACAATCACGACCTCGACGTCGACGATCTTGTTGTCGCCGAGGCGCATGTCGGCAAGGCGCTGGTCATGAAGCGGTTCCACCCGCGCGGCCGCGGCCGGGCTGCAGGAATTTTGAAGCCTTTCTCGAACCTCACCATCGTGGTGCGTGAGGTCGAGGCTTAAGGCAGGAAAGAGGACGACCCATGGGTCAGAAGGTCAATCCGATTGGGCTGCGGCTCGGTGTCAACCGCACCTGGGATTCGCGCTGGTTTGCTGGAAAAAGCGAATACGGCACGCTGCTGCATGAAGACATGAAGATCCGTCATGAGCTGATGAAGCTGCTCAAGCAGGCCGCGGTGTCCAAGATTGTGATCGAGCGCCCGCACAAGAAGTGCCGGGTGACCATCCATTCGGCGCGCCCGGGCGTGGTGATCGGCAAGAAGGGCGCCGACATCGAGAAGCTGCGCCGCGTGGTGGCGGCGCTGACGGATTCCGACGTGGTCATCAATATCGTCGAGATCAGGAAGCCCGAGCTTGACGCCCAGCTCGTCGCCGAATCCATCGCCCAGCAGCTTGAGCGGCGGGTCGCCTTCCGCCGCGCCATGAAGCGCGCGGTGCAGTCGGCCATGCGGCTTGGCGCCGGAGGCATCCGCATCAATTGCTCCGGCCGGCTCGGCGGCGCCGAGATCGCGCGCATGGAGTGGTACCGCGAAGGCCGCGTGCCGCTGCATACGCTGCGCGCGGACGTCGATTACG
>Ga0209514_10001685_pt1 | contig 36891 bp, 32 predicted proteins | sample Subgrocontami58m_FD_187452 | JGI IMG/M metagenome (GOLD analysis project Ga0209514, IMG submission 187452) | Subsurface groundwater microbial communities from S. Glens Falls, New York, USA - GMW37 contaminated, 5.8 m (SPAdes) (version 3) | ecosystem: Environmental > Aquatic > Deep subsurface >...
ATCCTCGAGATGATCGGTATGGAGGCCCGCCGGACAGAATCCATCATCGGGAATGAAGGGGCAGCTGCAAGTGTGTCCGGGGCTTCTTACAACCCGGTGTTCTATGTCCCCGTTACCGATAAAGTAGCCGTCCCCAGACGGCCAATCGTTACCACGGAAAAATGCAACGTCTGCCACTTGAGAATAGCCTTCCACGGCGGCGGACGATTGAACACCGCCGGGTACTGCCAGTTCTGCCATAACCCGGCTAACGTGGATGTTCCCTCCGAGGTTCCTCCGAGCCTGGGAGGTCCCTTCCCCAACATACCTCCACAGTCCATCAACTTCAAGCTTATGGTCCACCGCATCCACACAGGGGAAGAGTTGACGCGCGACTTTACTGTCTACCGGACACGGGGGATATTCAACTTTAACGAAATCCGCTTCCCGGGCGACCGCAGGAACTGCGCCAAGTGCCACGTAGATGGCTCTTTCCTGCTTCCACTCCCTGAGACCGCCGCGAATACGGTGGCGCCGCGACTATCTTACTCCCCGATAGGTCCGGCCGCAGCGGCCTGCCTGGGTTGTCATGACAGCAAGGCAACTGAAGTCCACGCCGATGGCATGACGACGCCACTTGGGGAGGCCTGCGCCGTCTGCCACGGGACAGGCAGAGACTTCGATGTGGCCAAGGTACATCGACGGGAGTAGGCTTTCACACAGCCGATGCCTAAGGGGGGCTCCCCGATCGGGGAGCCCCCCTTTTTTGGTCGTAAAACCCGCGCCAACGTACCGGCTCATAGATACAAACGCGGTGAATCCGTGACAAGCGTCTCGTGACACAGGTGTCGGTTTCCCACGATGTTGAATTGACTTCAATCTTGGTAATATTACGTCCGGTCCTTTGTAAGGCGTCCGTAGCCTGTAAGGAGTCCGCAAGGAGAATAATATGCAGAGTTTGTCATCCCCGAACAAGCGTCCCCTTTCGATCTTGGTATTGATTGCCCTCTTCATGGCGCTTGTCCTAAGCCTGGTAATCCTGGGATGCACCGGGCCTAAGGGCCCAGCGGGCCCAGCAGGGCCAGCCGGGGCTGCCGGACCAGCAGGATCAGTCGGTGCAACAGGGCTGGCGGGACCAGCCGGGGCTGCCGGTCAGGCTGGAGCAGCCGGTCAAGCCGGTCCTGCCGGGCCTCTAGCGCCTGGAGCGGATCGCCAGCTCAACCTGAGCGTATCCATCTCGCGGCCCGCGAATGGAACACATTTCGTGGTAGGCGAGGCTCCCACGATTACCATCACCGTGAAAGACCAGGCTGATAAGACTTTCGACAGAGCGAACGATTTCTCACAGCTACGGTTGATGGTTGCCGGCCCCCAGGGCAGCACCGAAACGATTACTGCGGTGAAGCTGATGAAGTCAACTGCCGACCGGGCGCAGGCCGAGCATCATTACGTCGACCTGAAAACCAACAAAGAGGTCCAGGCAGGCGGCAACACCCTGACGTACAAGCTGGCCGCAGTGAGCGATGAGAAGCCTGGCACCTACCTCGCCAGCGTATGGGCGATCTCGAAGGCCGCACCGGCCCAACAGGATATGAAGGTTGCCGAGTTTCAAGTAGGCACGGCGACAGTTGAAAAGCAGGTCGTGGAGAAGGAAAAGTGCGCTTCCTGTCACTTGGGTGCATCGAGCGGCAAGTTCTACTTGCACCACGTAGACCAGGTCAGCGCGGCCAACCCGGCGGGAAACTTCTCGATAGACCAGGATGCTGTCAAGACCTGCAAGACCTGTCATAATAATGAAGGATATTCTTCCACGCTGGCCACGGACGGCAAGACCCGCGTTGTCAGCCCCATAGTCAAGAAAGTGCACGGCGTGCACTACGGCGCGGAACTGCAGAACCCTGCGAACGTTGACACCAAGACAGGCGTCTTCCGGCTGTACACTCACGTCATCTTCCCGGCTGATGTGCGGAACTGCACTGCCTGCCATGTGGACGACCGCTGGAAGACCAAGCCATCCCGGCTTGCCTGCGGCGCCTGCCATGACCAGATAGACTGGGCCACCGGCAAATCGGTGGTCTCCGGTGCCGATGACCATGCCGGCGGACCACAGGCCAACGATGCCGCCTGCGCTCTCTGCCATACCGCTGACGCCCCCGGTCTTGCGCCCATCTCTGCAGTGCATAAGGCCGATCCCGGAGCGGCCAGGCATACCGTCCAACTGGAATTGAGCAAGCCGACGAATGGCAAGTTCTTTGCCGCCGGCGAGAAGCCGAAACTGACGATAACCGTCAAAGATGCGGCCACAGGAGCTACGGTTGATCCGGCTACCATAAAGGTTGCTGGCTGGAACCGCATTACCCTCCAAGTTTCGGGGCCGCGATGGCGCACTGCGCCGGTGCTGTCGTCATCGGCTGCCGACCGTGCGCTCTCAGGAAGCACGTCCTACGTGAACAACGACCTTCGCGTTGATGCCCCCAAGCAGGACCCGGCGGTGACCCGGTCCGCCAGTGCCATAACCTACCAACTCGGTGACGTAGCGGGCCTGAAGGCGGGTACCTATACAGTGTTCGTCCAGGCGAGGCCCGTCGACAGCACTACTAGTGCTGTCGGCCTTACCAACCTCCAGATCGGGACCGAAACTCCCGAATTGCAGGTCGCCACCAACTGCGTCGACTGCCACCGCGACACCAATATGCACGGGTCCTATCCGTTGAGGTTGGCGCCAGACCTGTGCAAGAACTGCCATGACTACGACCGGAATACTGCGGGCCGGGTTGGATGGAGCAACAGCAACAATGGCTTCGGTGCAGCCCCGCTGGCCAGAAGGGTCCACGGCGTCCACTATGGCCGCTACCTGGATAAGCCCAAAGAGGTGCACCAGACGTCGTCTTACTCTGAGGTCATCTTCCCGCAGGACGTGAGGAATTGTACCAAGTGCCACGATCCGAAGGGGAGCACAGCCTGGAAAGAAAACCCGTCCCGTCTGGCCTGCAACGCATGCCATGATAGCGACGCTGCGATAGCCCACACTAACCAGATGACTACGGACCCGACTCCTACCGATCCATGGAGTGGGGACGAGGTGGAGGCATGCAAGGCTTGCCATGGAGCAGGCAGGGAATTCTCCCCGGACAAGGTACACAACATCTCCAATCCCTATAAGGCGCCTTACGTCCGGGAGCCATAAGTCACGCCCAGGAAGCTAATAAGAGAAGGGCCTATCCGGCTTCGGATAGGCCCTTCTGCTTTCAGAAGTAACTTTCCGTAGTCCCCGGAATCTATCGTGCTCCCCTTCGACAAAGCCTGGCGCGTGCACGGCTTCCATAACATTGAAGAAGTCTTTACCTTTCTGGACAAGGAAACGAAAAAAGGCAGCCAATTAGATGCCCTTTCAGTACTCAAGCCGATTCGTCGGGCTGTACGGGCTTTTCCCCTGGCGATACAACGGAAAGTGAAAAAACCTGCGACTTCTGATCCTGATTTCCGGCATCCAGAGCCGCGCAGTCACCCCGTGGAAGGGGCAACGGGAGTGTTTTGAAGCCCTCGCAGATGACAGTAACACGTGACCTTCGAGTGGCACAGGGATGTCTTCCTCTTGCGCAACGTGGACAACCACAATGAGTGCCTGAAGAACCCGTAGGAGGGACCAGGAACTGGAAGCGCCTGGTTGAGGAAATGGGTGTTATTGGAAGTGGCCCACCCCACGAGGATTTGGGCGTCCGGACGCCCGGAAAATGGTAGCCCCCGTCCTTCAGGTGGGAGGGACGGGGGCTTTCCGAGACGGCACGAAAGGCAAGCCGTTTGTTTGGCTCGGGCGCCTGCACGCGGCCTACTCTTGGCGGTATATCAGACCCCGCCAGGCGCGCGTGCCGTCAGCGGAAACAAACTAGTCCGGCGGCAATGGCCGTCGGTCAGCGAATGCTACCACGTTTGATCGATGTGTTGTTGGTGATTTTCGTTTGGGCTCGGAGTGTAACACAACCGCAATGGATGATACGGACTAGGTCAGGGCGGGCTCGGGTACCCTGTCCTTCTCTATCCGGACCGCCGCCACCTTGAATTCGGGAATCTTGGCCACCGGGTCCAGCGCTGGGTTGGTCAACAGGTTGGTCGGTGTTTCAGCAAAGTGGAATGTCATGAAGACCACTCCCACAGGTGAAGCCTCTGTGACCTTCACCATGGCCTTCACTTGACCACGGCGGGACGTCACCTTTACCACTTCACCCTCGACCAGGTGGTACTTTGCCGCATCTGCCGGATTGACCTCAACACGCTCAAGGCCGCTCAGTTTCGTCAGGCCGGCCGTTTTCCGTGTCATTGTGCCAGTATGGTATTGATATAGAGAGCGACCCGTGGTCAATATGAGAGGAAAGTTTTCATCTGCTGTCTCGGCAGAGGGCCTGTATTTCAGTGGCGCGAACTTACCCTTTCCCCTGGCGAATTTCCCCACATGCAGGGTTGGAGTGCCTGGATGCTCCGGTGTCGGGCAGGGCCACTGCACAGATTCCTTCTCCAGCCTCTCCAACGAAATACCGCCATAGCTCGGTGTGAGAGTGGCGATTTCCTTCATTATGTCGGAGGGGCTCTGGTAATCGAACCCTTTAGCCCCCATCTTTCTTGCCAACTGAGATATGATCAGCCAGTCCGGCCGTGAGTTGCCCACCGGTTCGATGACTTTGTTTACGCGCTGGACCCGCCGCTCAGAATTGGTGAATGAGCCGTCTTTCTCGGCGAAACTTGTCGCAGGCAACACCACATGTGCCAGTCGCGCCGTCTCGGTCATGAAGATGTCCTGGACCACCAGGAAGTCGAGCTTCTTCAATGCCTCTTCGACGTGGCCGGCGGCTGCCTCGGTCAGAACCGGGTTTTCCCCAACAATATAGATCGCTTTTACCTGTCCATCGAGCACATGATGGAATGTCTCGGTAACTGGAAGCCCGGGCTTTGAGATGAGCGGCACGCCCCAGGCATCCTCGAACTTCTTCTTTACCGCCGGGTCATCCACCTTCTGGTAACCCGTATACACGTTTGGCAGCGCGCCCATGTCGCACGCACCCTGAACGTTGTTTTGACCACGCAACGGATTCACGCCAGACGACGGTTTGCCGATGTTCCCCGTCAGCATTGCCAGATTGCCCAGGGCCATCACATTGTCTGTTCCGTGGGAATGCTGGGTTATACCCATGGTATACAGTATGCTGGCTGGCCTGGACATGGCGTACAGGCGGGCAGCCTCGATTATCTTTTCGCGTGGCACGCCTGTTATCTTCTCCACGTAGTCCAGATCGAACGGCTTGAGCGATTCCTTGAACGCCTCGAAATCTTCGGTGCGTTCCTTGATAAATGATTCGTCGGCCAACCGCTCATCGAGGATGACCTTCATCATACCCATCAGCAAAGGCACGTCAGTGCCCGGCTTCTGTCTCAACCAGATGCTGGCGAATTTGCAGAGGGGTATTTCACGCGGGTTGGCTACGATGAGTTTCTTGCCTGATTTCGCTGCGCGGACGACCTCGAGGGCGAGGACAGGATGTGCCTGGGTGGTATTCGTGCCTATGGCCAGGATGCAGGCGGCGTCGCCGATCTCACTGATGGAGTTTGTCATTGCGCCGCTCCCGAAACTGGTGGCCAGACCGGCCACTGTAGGGCTATGTCAGAGACGGGCACAATGGTCTATGTTATTGGTCTGCATCACCGCGCGGGTGAACTTCTGCATTACGTAGTTGTCTTCATTGGTGGCTTTGGCAGAGGCGACCAATGCGAACTCGTCCCCCTTGTGCTTGCTCAGCTTTCCGGCTATGAGCGTGAGCGCTTCGTCCCACGAAGTTTCGACGAATTCGTCACCCTTCCGAACGAGCGGTTGAGTGAGTCTTTCCCCGCTGTGAACGAACTCCACGATGCCAAACCTGCCCTTGACACATGCCTGGCCCCAGTTTGGGACGGCATCCGCCGGCCTCGTCCTGATGATGCGGCCATCCTTCACTTCCGCTTCGAGTTTGCAGCCAACTCCGCAGTAAGGACATACCGTGGTGACGCACCGGGTGGCTCCAGCTTCCCATTCATTCGAGGACTCCATCAGGGCTCCGGTCGGGCATACGTCCACGCAGGCCCCGCAGGACTGGCAACCTGCTTCAAGTAATGATTTGCCGCATACGGTCTTGACCGGTGTCTTCGAGCCTTCCGGTCCAAGTTCGAGTATCCCTGCCCCCCGCACATCCCGGCACACCTTGACACACCGGCCGCATTTGATGCACAGGTTGTAGTCCCGGTCAAAGAAAGGGTGATCGTGCAACACGGGAAGACCCCTGTACCGGTAGCCCTCAACGGTCTCTCCCTGCAGCCCGATGAAATCAGCCACCCGTTGCAGTTCACACTGGGTGTTCTTAGAGCACGTGACGCACCGTTCGGTAACATGGACGTTCCGCAGACAGATATCGAATGGCTTGCATCTGCTGCGCCGTTCACACACCAGGCAGGCATGTGGATGATCGGCAAGTATCTTTTTCAGAGCGGCCAGCCGGTCTTCACGGATTCGCGGAGAATCGGTGTGCACGACAGCCCCTTCGGGGACCCCGGTCATGCATGACTTCACCGGGGCGGCGGCGCCTTCGAGTTCAACGAGGCAGATGCCGCATTCTCCGGTCGGAGTTAGCCTGGGGTGATAGCAAAGGGTGGGGATGTAGATGCCTGCTTCCCTAGCCGCCTCGAGGACGGTCTGCCCTGCGACTACCCTAACCTCGCGCCCGTCCAGAACGAAGTTGCCAGGGGTCACCCGGGTAGCTGTAGTTGCCACTTGTACTCCCATGAACAGTTGGAAATTGTATCTCTTAGCCACGTTGTATGGCAAACAGCAGGCCTGTGGCCAAGCTGGTCGGGCTGAAAGCCTGGCTGGAATCAGGCGGCAGCCGCCTCGATGGCAGCCGGAAGCGAAACGTAGAAAGCGCTGCCTTCGTTCACTTTGCTCTCAACCCAGATTCGCCCACTCATCATTTCTACGAGCGACTTGGCAATGTACAGTCCCAGGCCGGTCCCGCGGAGCCCAGTCGTTTCCGGGCGTTCCACGCGGTGGAAGCGTGTGAAGAGTTTGGGTATCTCCTCCTGCGGTATGCCCAAGCCCTGATCACGCACGCAGAACACGATGCTGTTGTCCGCTCCTCTCCGTGCAGATATGAGGACTTCCCCCCCGCCTGGCGAATACTTGAGTGCGTTGTCTACCAGGTTATACAGGACCTGTTGAAGCTTGTCAGCATCCGCCAGCACCTCCGATGGGCCGCCGTCCGAATCGACTCTAAGCTGGTGCGAGGCGTGGCCAAGCTGCAGTTGCTGCACAATGCGTTTCACCAGTGGCAGTACCGCCGTAGGACCAATGTTCAGGGATAGACGTCCGGCTTCGATGCGGGAAACATTCAGCAAGTCCTCGACAATCGCGCTCAGGCGTTTGCTTTCCCGATGTATGGTTTCTACCCATGAGCGCTGCTCACGGGGGATATCTTTTGCCCTCAGCAGCAACAGTTCGGCAAAGCCGTAAACAGATGTCATCGGAGTCCTCAATTCATGAGAGGCGATTGAAATGAATTCGGTCTTCATCCGGTCTACTTCACGTTCTCTGGTGACGTCGCGCAGCAATACTCCCATGCCTAACCGACTGCCTTCTTTCCCCACAACGAAAGGCCTGCCCTCGATTTCCCGCCGCTGGGCAAGCTGCACAAAGGCGCTGAACGTCCCGGTGTCGCCTTTCTTGATCCCCTCCTCCATGCGGCCCATCCAGTCACGGGGTTTGTCAACGCGGGTCGACAAGGGGTTCTCCTCTCTTTTAGTGGCAAGTTATCACCTACGCAGGTATAATACCCCCCGACCATGTGGGTACTGACGGTTATTGCCACAACCTTATTCATCTCCAGCATTACTTTCGTCCCCGACCTGTTGGAACAGGTGTCTGACAAAACATCGATAAGCTACCTGCTCCTAGCCGCATTCTTCAATCCTGTTATCGATGGCATCGCGCTCCTCGTATCAGTCGTCTTGGCCGTGCTTTCTGGTAAACGCGATTAACAATTTCCTCAATGTGAAATAGATAACTCCCAGTAGAAGCGTATGCGCAATGGCAAACCATAAGAATATGGAGACGATTATCTTGAGTAGGTTCTCTATAACGGTCAACTCGGTCATAGATTAACCCTGCCCAGTGTAGTCTCCACGCTTGCTGCCTTCTTTTTCTTTACCCGCAATTTCCTAGTCGGAACGCGATATTTCACGATGGGGACAATCGGCAGTATCTCCACCTTGGCCGGAGTCACCAATACCCGCACTTGCGGCTTTGTCATTCGGGTAACATCGGCCCAATCCCGGAAGTGGTAGTCACATCCTGCCGCTTCTGCCGGGGTCTTGGAATTGAGGGATTCGTGAGGCTTCATGAAATTGTAGTAGGTGGACCAGCCGCCCAAAAACCGCTTGGCAGTCTCCGCCGTCCGTAGTCCCCGCATGACCTTAGTACGCTCCTTGATGGTGCCGTGCAGGCGTTCAATGAGATTAGTGTTCTTCTCCACATCGAACGGCCCGCCTTGGTTGTGACGAGCCGCCCCACCATAAGCTAATTCCGTGCCATCCAGATACGCGGCCAGCTTATCTGTGACCACCATCTTCGGGGCTTTGCCAGCTACCCTTGCGGCCTTCTCCATGAGCGCCTTGGCATCTTGGGTGCCTCGGGTCATGGTTATGTGAGAGGCCAGAAGGAAACGGGTATCGGCATCGATGATGTCCCAGAAAACGATCCATTTGGCCTTTTTGGACTTGGAGTAGGGGTTTTCCGCCGTGGCCCTAGAATGCCTGTCGATTCGCACAAATGTCTCGTCGGCTATCCAGGTGTCCCCTACTGCCGGACGCTGTCTGGCACATTGGGCAACAGCCTCAGTGGTATACTTCGTCACCCACTTGAACACGGTTGAACTGGACGGGGTATTCTCATATTCCTGTTGCAGATGCTCCCGAATCTCGTTGAGGCTCATCCCCTTGTAATACATATCGAGGGCCGCTGAGACTTGGTTGGAGGGAGTTTTCATATGGAACAGGGAATCGTTGGGCGTGAACTTCCGCTCGCAGTCGCCGCAATAGTAGAGCTGCGTTTCACGGTACTTGCCGTATTTGCGGGTGTTGTTGGACCGGCAGTATTTGCAGACCGCTTTCGAGTTACTTTCCATCAGGTTCCCCCTTATCAGTGGACTGGGATACAGCTACAACTCCGGACTCCTTCAATGCCGTAACCAATGCCGGAACCAGTTTTTCGGCAAGACGATCTGGCAATTCATCTAGTTTCTTGCCAATGTCATCCAAGTCTACCCCCTGAACCTTACTTCGGCGGAAGAACGAGGCAAACATAAAGAACAGAAGCAAGAACACAATACCTAGACCGAGGAACAGCCACACCAGAAGTACTACTTGCACAGTATGGCCCCCAACCGGCGCATACAATGGCGTCTTTGGTGGTAACAATGCCACACCGAGAACACCACCAAAGAAGAACAATGACAGCGCCAAGAGGATAGCCGTGAACTCCCACCGACTATCGCTAGACCCCTTGAGATTGACCCACGGGTCAAGCTTCCTGATAACCCATTTTGGAAATGGATCGAACCACCGTTTCGCCGCCATTCTTTTACTCCTGCCGATCCAGACTTCAGCAGGCAGTATAGCAGCTTGTGGATAGCTATGCTACGAAAAGAGAGTAGAAGGCGACAAGTCCTGCATCACATTCCCTATTGACTGGCCGACGCACACACTGGCGTCGAATCCCAACAGTTCCCGGGCTGCATGGTTACAGTAGACCACGATGCCGCGTGAATCGATGACTACAAGCCCTTCGTTCATGCTTGCGATGATGGATTCAAGGGTACTTCGCTCCCTGGCAACGTTTTCATGCAGGCGGGCGTTTTCCACCACAGAAGCCAGGTAGGAGCCGATCGCGCTGGCCAGAGAAACTTCTTCCGCGGCAAACTGGCGCGGGCCGGAGGTGCAGGCGAAGTACAGTGTTCCTATGGCCCTACCACCGATGGCCAAAGGTACCAGCAGGGCTGACTTGATCCCCGATTCGAGTAGTTTTGTCTTCGCATCTCCTTCAGCCAAAGAGCGTACATCCTGTATTTTCACTGCGCTCAGGCCGGCTGTCGAGTCGTCCAGGGCAAGGGAATCGGCAAAACGGAATTCAGCGCGGTTCTCAGAAGCCGTTTCGTCTGACGAGTAGCAGTACCTGACTGTGCCATTACTGCGGTCGGCATCAACCGATAGAAGAACTATGCGTTCTGTGTTCAGGGCACGCGCCGATCGTTTCAGAACCTCGGTCATAATGCTGTCCAGGTCCAGGCTTGTGGTTGCTGCTCCAAGCACTGCGGTCAATGCCTCGAGGTCTGCTATCCTCCGTGTAAGAGCCGCATCTGTGCGGGCATACAGCCGGGCATTCTGTATTGCCAGAGCCATTTCGGAGGCATACGTTTCCAGAAGTACGATTTCGCCCGGTGCGAAAGGTGCGGAATCGCCGCTGCCCAGGAAGAGGTAACCGATGGCGTGGTCTCTTGCAAGAAGGGGAACAAGAATCAGGTTGCTTTGTTCCATGAAGCCCGGCCTAATCTTAAGCACTTCCGGCGCATCGTTGATATCTTTGTAGACCCATGGCTCGTGTAGCTTGAACACCCTGTCAACTACATCAGGATGAAAAGAAGACAGAGAGAAACTAGCGCCAGCAGCCGCCTTTTCATCGACGCCCCGCGCGGCAACTACGGTGAGCAGTTGACCCCAATCGTCAAGCAGAGCTATACCAGTCGTCGTTCGGACCCTTCCAAAGGTGCGTGCGACCTCATCCAGTGCCAGCCGCGTCACTGTTTCCATGTCCAGACTGCTTGAAAGCGCCTGAGAGAGACGATGGACGCGTTCCAGGCGCTCCTGGCTCGCCAGCAGTTCTTTCTCGGCCTTCTTCCTGACGCTTATGTCCCGCTGTATGGCGAGGAAGCCGATAATCTCGCCGTGCTCACCGACAATCGGGTTGGCCGAACTCTCGATATCCACCAATCGGCCATCCTTCGTCCGGTTGACAAGTTCGCCACGAACAACCTGGTTCTTCAAAAGGGTCTCCCAGAAGGCTTGATAGGAATCGGAAGGAAGCAACCCGCTTTTGATTACTCGAGGGGTAGTCTTGCCGACGACCTCGGATGCCTCATATCCGTAAACCCTGGTAAACTCGGGATTTATATAGGAGATCGTACCGGTCCGGTCGGTAAGGAATACAACCTCACCGGAAGTGTCGACGGCCTTCCGCAAACGCAGTAGCTCCTCCTCTGCCCGCTTCCTGGCGCTGACGTCGCGAAATACGACTATCTCCGCGTTCGTCCCGCCGTAGTTGGCGACGTGGCCGCTCCCTTCCACCGGCACGACTTTCCCGTTCGAGGTTACATGGGCCGTTTCGAAAACGGCATGCCCCCTTTCCGCTATCTCCTTAATGATGTCAGGGACGAAAGGGGCAAACTCCGGCGGCACTATGTCTCGAGGGTGCATGGCCTGCAACTGTTCCCGGGTATACCCGAGATGCTCGCAGGCGGCCCGGTTAGCGTCAATGAAATGGCCCTCGCTTCCCAGAATCAAAATAGCGTCGCCCACGCTGTCAAAAATCGTCCGGTAACGCTCCTCCGCTTTCCCCAGCGCCTCCACCGCTTCCTTCTGTTCCGAGATATCTACCAGGATGCCGTTCCACACTATCGAACCATCGGGTTCACGGTGAGGGCTGGAGGTGGACCGCAGCCACCGGATGTCGCCTTTGTAGGTCTTCACCCTGAACTCGACGGTGCTCGTCTCAAGGGTCATGGCGGCCTCCTGGATGGCCTTGTTTACCAGGTCGGCGTCCCCGGGCAGGATCCGGCCAAACACCTGTTCAGGATACGCTTCCATTTCCTGGCGGCTGAGCCCCATCAGGTCGTGTATCCCCTCGCTGACGAAAGGGAAGCTTCGCGTTCCGTCTTGGCTCAACCTGAACTGAAAGACGGCGCCGGGGATGCTGGAGCCAACCTCCCGATATTTGGTCTCGATTTCCTGCGGTCCCGGTCTGCGCTCGGCTGGATGAGCAAGGGCGGCTTCGAGCGACTCCGCTTTGCGGCGCAACGCAGTCAACTCCGCTACGAGCTGCTGCTTCGTCATGTCACGTTCTTTCATAATCCCTGCCCTTTCCCATCTTCTTGAAAGCCGCGAAGCGGTCAGGCCATTTTAAGCCCCAACAGCTTCGCCACGCAACAATACACGCATTAACGTGACGTGAACAGTTTGTGAGAACTCAGCGTCGTTTCCTATCTAATACTTTGACCGTGCGTTCGGTAGAGTGCTAAACTAACCCCTTGGTGTGCAAGTCCTGCCGCCTGGAAGGAGAAGCATGTTCAAGATACTTGAACGCCAGAATCTAACTCCAACAGTGTACTCATTCAAGATCGAAGCTCCACAGGTGGCGCGCAAAGCCAGGGCGGGGCAATTTGTCATACTGAGAATCGACGACAAGGGCGAACGAATACCGTTGACCATCGCCGACTGGGACCCAAAGGAAGGGTCGGTCAACATAGTGTTCATGGCGGTGGGGACGGAAACGAAGTATCTATCTACTCTGAAAGCCGGAGACAGCATAGCTGACTTCGTCGGCCCTCTGGGGCGGCCGACCGAGATCGAGAACTACGGTACGGTTGTGTGCGTCGGGGGAGGAGTCGGAGTGGCACCCGTATTCCCCATTGCGCGCGGCCTTAAGCAGGCCGGCAACAGGGTGATCACCGTCATGGGCGCCCGCTGCCTGGACCTTCTTTTCTGGGAAGACAAACTGAGGCAGGCAAGCAGTGAGCTCATCGTGACCACCGATGATGGCTCGTATGCCCGAAAAGGAGTGGTCACCGTGCCGCTCAAGGAAGTCCTGGACCGCAAGGAAAAGGTGGGCCTGGTGGTCGCCATCGGCCCGGCCATAATGATGAAGTTCTGTGCGGTAACCACAAAACCGTATGGTGTGAAAACCATCGTGAGCCTCAACCCCATCATGGTCGACGGGACAGGGATGTGCGGCTGTTGCCGTGTCGAAGTTGGGGGAATAACCAGGTTCGGCTGTGTCGATGGTCCCGATTTCGACGGCCACCAGGTTGACTGGGATGGGCTCGTCGCCAGACAGCGCACTTACCTGGAACAAGAGAAGCTGTCTCTTGCCGCATGGGAAAAAGAGCATGCTGATTATGCCACTGCCTCGACGGAGGCCAAATAGCATGGCAGACAAGATCAAGCTAAACCGAGTCGAAATGCCCAAGCAGGAACCTGCTGTAAGGGCCAAGAACTACAAGGAAGTGGCCACCGGGTTCACCCCGGAGATGGCCATGCAAGAAGCCAGCCGCTGCATACAATGCGCCAAACGGAATTGCGTGGCAGGCTGCCCGGTGAACGTTGACATACCTGATTTCATCGCTGCGATGAAATCAGGAAATATGCCTCTGGCAGCAAACGTGCTCAAGAGCAAGAATGCCCTTCCCGGAGTCTGCGGCCGCGTTTGTCCCCAGGAAAGTCAGTGTGAGAAGGTCTGCACACTGGGCAAGAAGGGCGCCGCTATCGGCATTGGAAGGCTCGAACGCTATGTGGCCGACTGGGCGCTGGGAGAAGGGTACAAAGAAGAAACCAGGATGGCCAAGTCGACCGGAATCAAAGTGGCGGTAGTGGGCACGGGGCCGGCAGGGCTGACGGCAGCCGCCGACCTGGCAAAGGGGGGCCATTCGGTTACGATGTTCGAGGCACTCCATGTGGCCGGTGGAGTGCTCATGTACGGCATTCCTGAATTCCGCCTTCCAAAGAATATAGTGCAGTCAGAGGTAAACTTCGTCAAGTCGTTGGGGGTGGATATCAAGCTGAACTGGGTGGTGGGGCGCACATCCACATTGGATGAACTGGCGGCTGATGGCTACAAGGCTATCTTTCTGGGCACGGGCGCGGGTCTTCCAATGTTTATGCGCATACCCGGTGAGAACCTCGGCGGTGTGTATTCGGCAAATGAGTTCCTCACTCGCATTAACCTGATGAAGGCTTACATGTTCCCGCGGTACCGGACACCCATAATCGTTGGCGATGTCGTCGCCGTAGTAGGCGCCGGAAATGTGGCGATGGATGCGGCTCGTTGCGCCTTGAGGTTGGGGGCGCGCCAGGTCTACATCGTTTACCGCCGGTCTCGGACTGAGATGCCCGCCCGTCATGAGGAATTGGAAAACGCCGAGGAAGAGGGCATTGTTTTCAAGCTTTTGACCAATCCGGTCCGCTTCATGGGCAATGACAAGGGCCAGGTTGTGGCAATGGAGTGTGTGGAGATGGAACTTGGTGAGCCTGATGCCAGCGGGAGGCGCAGGCCAGTGGAGAAAAAGGGCAGCGAGTTCAAACTGGATGTCAATACCGTCGTTATTGCATTGGGCACGGTACCCAACCCCCTGGTGCCCAGCACCACGTCCGGGCTGAACGTTAGTGAGCACGGCACGGTGGTTGCCGACCCGGTAACCGGATTGACCAGCAAGGCTGCGACCTGGGCCGGCGGTGATGTGGCCACCGGCGCCGCCACAGTTATCAGCGCCATGGGGGCAGGCAAACGTGCCGCGGCAGCGATGAACAAGTACCTGGCCAACGGGGGGTAGCCCCATTGAGCCAAAGATGAAGATTTGAAGTGCGGGTTTCGAAACCCGCACTTCACGTTTTGGTCAGTTGACGGCCTCACTGATGCCTGTAACCCTCGTCGCCGTGTCTCAGTACGCTATTGACAGGTCACCCCAAGGGGGCTACACTTCGGCGTTATGTCTTATCCTGAACGGTACAGCCTTTGAGCGAAGGAAGACTTGGTTCGCCTCGCCGAGCAGTCGTAACTGGCCTTGGAGCCGTAACGACCATTGGTATTGGGGTAGAGGAAAGCTGGCAGGCCCTGTGCAACGGGGTGTCCGGTATCGACTTCATAAGCAAGTTCGATACCACCGGATTCCGCACCAAAGTTGCCGGCGAAGTCAAGGATTTCCGCCCTGAGGACTTCATTATCGACAAGATTGCCCGGCGGACCGACCGTTACCAGCATTTTGCCCTGGCGGCTGCCCGCATGGCAGTTGGGGACTCGCAACTCAAGATCACAACAGATATCGCTGAACGGGTCGGCACAAGCATCGGCACTGGCGTTGGCGGTCTGGAAACCGTGGCCAAAGGCCAGACGATGTTCCTGAACGGCGGTCGCAATGAGATTTCCCCGTTCTTTGTACCCATGTTCATCACTGGAATGGCTGCCGGGCAGGTATCGATGACATTCGGCGCCAGAGGACCCAACTTCTCTTCGACGACGGCTTGCGCCGCGGGAACGCACGCGGTCGGCGACGCGTTCCGTGTGGTCCAGCGTGGGGAGGCGGATGTCATGCTGGCTGGCGGCGCCGAAGCCCCGATCGTAGGCATCTTTTGTCACTCGCTGGGTACGATGGGAGCCACTTCTGCACGATCGGACGATCCCAAAAAGGCCTGCCGCCCATTTGACGACAAGCGTGACGGATTCGTTCCGGCGGAAGGGGCGGGCATACTTGTGATTGAGGAGCTTGAATTTGCCCTCAGGCGAGGCGCCCACATTTATGGGGAAATAATCGGATACGCAGCTACAGCCGACGCCTACCATGTGACTTCGCCTTCTCCAGGCGGGGAGGGCGCGGTGCGCTGCATGAAGCTCGCGCTGAAGGACGCTGGCGTAGGGCCGGAGCAGGTTGACTACATCAACGCCCATGGCACTTCAACAAAGCTCAACGATTTAACTGAGACACAGGCTATCAAGACTGTCTTCGGAGAGCGTGCCTGCAGAATACCGGCCAGCTCCAACAAGTCTGAGTTGGGACATGCGCTTGGCGCATCAGGGGCACTGGAAGCCATTTTCACTGTGCTCACCCTCGAAAGAGGTATTATTCCGCCGACTGTCAACCTTGATTTTCCTGACCCGGCCTGCGACCTTGACTACGTGCCACGAGTTGCCAGAAAGGCCGAGGCAAAAGTGGCCATCTCGAACTCTTTCGGCTTCGGCGGCACAAACGGGGTGCTGGTATTCCGGAAATACCAGCCGTAGTTGTACCGGGCCGCAAGTTATGGCTTTATACGTTAAACGAGGACGTCGGTATATAATTACTGGAACTCCATGGACAATTCCTGCCCCAAGCTGAGACAACCGATAGAGATTCACCCGTATGCTCAGGGAGACCGGCCCGGCGTCCTGCTGCGGGACCCACTTGCACTTACTAAGCTGACGATTTTCGTTCCTCAGCAATTGGCGCCCCTGGTGACTCTCTGCGATGGCACCCGGGACATACCCACTCTACGGACTGCGTTGATGTTGCGAAATGGGTTCTTCGCCGGCGACAACATGGTCCAGGAACTACTGGGCCAGCTTGACCAGGCCCTGATGCTGGAGAACGAACGATACGCCGGTGCCCAGGCCAGGGTGCGGGATGAGTTCCGCGCTGCGCCATGCCGGCCTGCAACCACAATGGGTGGGAGCTATCCGAGTGAGGCCGGCGAGTTAGGAGCATTGCTGGAAAAACACCTGTCATCAGCGCGGCCTGCCAGGGTGTCCAATGTCAGGGGGATAGTCTGCCCGCACATCGATTTTCCCCGCGGTTTTCCCGTGTATGCCAGCGTATGGCAGGCAGCCCGGGAGGCGGTGAAACAGGCTGAGATGGTCATCATATTCGGCACCGATCATCACAGCCTGAAATCGCACCTCACACTTACCCGGCAGAGCTACGCCACGCCATTCGGGCTCTTGCCCACTGCACAGGATGTTGTATACGAGGTATCGCGGACTATGGGAGACGAGGTGTTTTCCGAAGAGTTACACCATCGCAACGAGCATTCCGTCGAAGCAGCAGCGACCTGGCTGCATTATCTGGTGAAGGAAGGCCACTGCTCAGTTGTGCCTGTCCTGTGCGGCTCCCTATTCACTTTTCTTGAGACGGACAACGACATAGAGAAGGATGACCTGATAGCGCGGACGGTCGACACACTCTCAACGGCGATAGGCAAGAGAAAGACTGTTGTGATAGCCGCCGCGGATCTTGCACATGCCGGACCGGCCTTCGGCGATCCCCTTCCTGTAGATATGACCGAGAGTGCCAGGCACGCATCGAAGGACGAGAAGCTCATGGAATCTATTTGCGCCGGTGATGCCGCGGGCTTCTTTCGTCAGGTGAAGGACGAAGGGGACCGCAGGCACGTCTGCGGCCTTGCGCCAATCTACTGGGCGCTTCGACTTCTAGGCACGGCTAAGGGTGTAGTCACCGGTTACGAGCAATGTCCTGCTGACCAGCGGGGTTCCTCGATGGTATCGGTCTGCGGGATAGTCTTGTCTTAGTGGGTTCCATCTGGGACCTCTAGTAGAATTGAGAAAAGAGCCCACGCTGTCCCGGAACAAAGGTCCACTCTCGCCCAGGAGGTAATAGAATGCTTGTCCGTGATGTCATGTCTGCTAACCCCGTCACCGTAAACAGTTCAGCCACGCTTGCTGAAATGCGGCGGGTCATGGATGAAAGGCGAATAAAGCGCCTGCCGGTTTTGGATGAGGGCAAACTTGTCGGCATTGTGACGCACAATGCCCTGGACCGAGAGATGTCTTCGCTTATCAGCACGCTGACAGCCTCTGAGGTGATGGTAAGACATTTAGTTACCGTTTCCCCGGATGCCACCGTAGAAGAAGGTGTTGCTTTGGCCCAGGCCAAAAAGGTGGGCGCCTTGCTGGTCGTCCAGCACAGTCGCCTGGTGGGCATAGCGACCACCAATGACTTTTTCTACAAAATACTCAATCCGTTGCTGGGCATAGACTTACCGGGTTCCAGGGTTGCCGTCAGCAATTGCAGGACTGCGGTCGATGTTGAAAATGTCCTCCATATCATCAATCTGCTCGATGTCGATGTGACAGGCATGTTTACCATGAAGGACCCCAAAGGAAATGGGATTAAACTCACAGCACACCTGGCCATTGATGATCCTGGTGCTGTCGTCACGGCCCTGGAAAAGCAGGGGTACGGGGTGGAGACCCGGAAGCGGTAAGGCTTGCTTCTGCCAGGTCACAGGCACGGGCCTCAACAAATCTCCCCTCGCCCTTGAGGGTGAGACGCGGACTACAGGCGGGGACTCCTGTGCCGCCGACTCTGACAATATACTCTACAGGCGGCAAAGAGGGTTCCGACGGTGCGTCGGCGACGTTGCCGCCCTATTTCCCGCAGCACTTCTTGTATTTCTTCCCGGAGCCGCAGGGACACGGGTCATTGCGGCCCAGTTGTCCCGCTGCGACTGCTTCCTTGCGCCGGGTCTGCTGTGCCATCGGGGTTGGTTTCGCCTGTTCCCTGTTGAGGGTGACGTGGAAAATCGTATGGGCCACGTCGTGGCGTATGCTCGCCATCAGGGCCTGGAATTGGGCGTGCCCCTCTTTCTTGTAGACCACCAGAGGATCGATGTTTCCCACGGCCCGCAGGCCGATTCCCTCGCGCATGTGCTCCATGGCAGTCAGATGCTCTATCCAGAGGGTGTCTATTACGCGGAGCATCACCAGCCGTTCCATTATGCGCATATCGGCCGTCCCAACCTTGTTTTCAAGCTCCTGGTAGAGCTTTTCGGAATGTTCAACAAGGGCAGCCTCGGTCTCTCGCCGAGACATGTCTTCCAGGGTTTCCGCAGTCATTCCGGCGGGCACAGGCATGATGGCTACCAGGTCCTGTAGCAGGGCGGCGTAGTCCGGGGTCACGCCGTGGTCGTCCGGCACATACGTATGCACCAACTCGAGGAGTTCGTTCTTCAGGAATTCCCTGATGGTGGCTTTTACCCTGACCCTCGCCAGCCTTTCCAGCAGGCCAGCGTCGCCCTGGTCGCTGTTATTGCAGTTCTCTTCGTAGACGTTGAGGAGGCGCCCTCCCAGTTCCTCCTGGATGTCATCGATGCGCCTGCCGGCCAGGGTTACCCCTTCCGCCAGGTTTGCTGACGGGGCCACGAACTCAAGGTCTCGGAGCAGGCTGTCTATGTGAGGTCCGGCCTCGCCATCCAGATGGGACAGGTAGGACTCAACCAGCGTATTGATCCCATCCTGTATGTCTTTGGGAGATTCTTCTGCACCGGCCTTGCCGATGATTATCCTTCGCTGCTGATAGATAACTTCGCGGTGCTTGTTGACCACATCGTCGTAATCGACCAGGTGCTTTCGCATGTCGAAGTGGAAACCCTCGACGCGTACCTGCGAGTTCTCAATTGCCTTTGCCACCAGGCTATGTTCGATGGGTGTGTCCTCATCCAACCCTGCCCAGTCCATTATCCCTTTTATACGGTCGCCGCCGAAACGCTTGACCACGTCGTCTTCCAGCGAAACATAAAACCTCGAACTGCCGGGGTCTCCTTGACGGCCGGCGCGGCCACGCAACTGGTTATCTATGCGCCTGGCTTCATGCCGTTCCGTACCAACGATGTGCAGTCCGCCCAGTTCCAGGACCTTCTGATGGTCGGCCTGCCAGCGTTCGTAGTCCTTCTGGTACTGCGGGTCTTCAGCCCCCATCTTGTACTGGGGTGCCTCGGGGGCCTTTCCGCCGAGTATGATGTCTACGCCTCGTCCGGCCATGTTTGTGGCCACAGTCACCGCCCCGGGTTTGCCGGCCTCCGAGATGATAGATGCTTCCTTCTCATGGTACTTGGCATTGAGTACCTGGTGGGGCACCCCTTTGACTTTGAGCAGATCGCTTAGCTGCTCTGATTTCTCGATTGACACCGTGCCCACAAGGACGGGGCGGGCCTGCTTGCTCATGGCCTCTATTTCAACCGCAACCGCCTTGAATTTTCCGGCCTCGGTCTTATAGACCAGGTCGGTCTTATCTTCCCGTCCGAGAGGTTTGTTGGTCGGCACGACCACGACATCCAGCTTGTATATCTTGTGAAATTCTTCGTGTTCTGTGGCGGCAGTACCTGTCATGCCCGCGAGTTTGGCGTACATGCGGAAGTAGTTCTGAAGGGTTATCGTGGCCATGGTAACGTTCTCGCGCTGGACCTTTACGTGCTCCTTGGCTTCGATGGCCTGATGCAGTCCCTCTGAGTAACGTCGGCCCATCATCAGGCGCCCGGTGAACTCATCGACTATTATCACCTCCCCGCCCTTTACAACGTAGTCACGGTCGCGCCTGAAGACCACCTGGGCTTTCATGGCATTCTCCAGGTAACGGGTGAGGAAGTAGTTCGCCGGGTCATAGATGCTGGGCGTTTTCAGCAAGCTCTCGGCCTTGAGGGCGCGCTCCATCTTGGCAATACCCTCTTCGGTCAAGGTCACGGCGCGGGTCTTTTCGTCCAGAATGTAGTCGCCGGTTTCCTCTTTGGTATCAGGATCCCTGGCGCCCGCTTTGAGGGTGATCGCTAAACGGGCGAAAACGGCGTATTTATCGGTTGCTTCTTCAGCAGGGCCGCTGATTATGAGCGGAGTCCGAGCCTCGTCTATGAGGATGTTGTCCACCTCATCGACAATGGCATAGTGCAGTTGCCTCTGCGCGCACTGGGAAACGTCCACTACCATGTTGTCGCGAAGGAAGTCGAAACCGAACTCGTGGTTTGTGCCGTAGGTGATGTCAGCCGCGTAGGCTTCCCGACGGGATATTGGCCTAAGATTTCTCCATGTAGGCTGGTCAGAGGTATGTGAAGGATCGTAAAGGAAGGAGGCCTCATGTTGAATAACAGCAACGCTGATGCCGAGGGCGTGATAGATGGCACCCATCCAGTTGGCATCACGCTTGGCCAGATAGTCGTTCACGGTCACGAGGTGGCAACCGCATCCCGACAACGCATTCAGGTACAAGGGCAAGGTGGCAACCAGCGTCTTACCCTCGCCAGTCTTCATTTCGGCAATCTTTCCCTGGTGCAGTATTGCGCCGCCGACGAGCTGCACATCGAAATGCCTCTGCCCTATGGTTCGTTTTGCCGCTTCCCTTACTGCGGCAAAGGCCTCGGGCAGAACGTCATCAAGACATTCGACGCCTTCGAGGCGGGACTTGAATTCCGCGGTCTTCCCGCGCAGTTGCTCGGGAGTCAACGAGGCTGTTTCTTCCTCCAAGCCATTGATCTCATCGACTACGGGCTGGAGCCGCCTTATTTCGCCTTCGTTGGAATCGACTAGTTTGCCAAGCCATTTGAACATGCTAAATACCTACCGTGAGAGCGGATGTTACCGCATTATTGTTCGCCTGCAGCTAACCAGGAATAACCATGCCGCCGGGCAATCTCATGATACACCGGTTCGTCTCGAAGGCCAAGCCCGTACGGGGCCTACGCTGGAACAAGTGCAGACCCAGCAACCGCGAAATGATGATCGAAACAGAAACATTCCATGATGCCGTGGTCCCGCATCACAGCAAATGACGTAGCATCCACGTAGCTCAGGGGAGTATCAGAAGAAAGCTTCGACATGCCATACGCCTCGTGCTCAAGTTGTTCTGACACAAAAATGCGGCTGAAAAGACTCGAATAGGCTACCCATGCGAGAGGGAGTCTCAGCCTGGCTTCTGCTCGAACATAGCGCCGACCGACATTCCGGTGTGAATGCGGTGTATCGCCTCCCCGAGAAGGGGCGCTAGGGGCAGTACGATGATCTTGTCCGATCTCTTATGAACTCCCAGCGGCACACTGTCGGTCACAACGACCTCTTTGACCGGTGATTTGTTGATCCTTTCAACTGCCTGACCGGAGAATATGCCGTGCGTGGCGCACGAATATACTTCGGTGGCGCCATGCTCCAGGAGGGCCTTGACGGCGTTCATAAGCGAGCCTGCCGTATCTATCTCATCGTCGACGGTTATGGCCTTCATACCTTTGACATCGCCGATCACGTTGAGGGTCTCAGTGGTACCGGTATTGCCTACGCGACGTTTTTCTATTATGGCGAGAGGCGCATTCAACCGGGCCGCAAAATCCCTCGCCCTCTTGGAAATACCGACATCTGTGGCCACTACGACGATATTTCTCAGGTTCTTCTGCTCGAAGTAGTTGCACATAATATATTCTGCAGTGAGTTCGTCGACAGGTATGTTGAAGAACCCCTGTATCTGCCCTGCATGCAGGTCAACGGCTATGACCCTGTTGGCGCCAGCCACGGTGAGCAGGTCCGCGATGAGACGCCCGGTTATGGGTACGCGGGGCTGGTCTTTCTTGTCCGTGCGGCCATAGGCGAAATAGGGTATCACTGCGGTAATCCTCCCGGCCGAGGCACGTTTGAAAGCATCCATCATTATCAGGAGCTCAATGATGGAATGGTTCACCGGTGAACTCAGTGGTTGGACAACAAATACATCTCGTTCGCGCACATTTTCGAGGATGCGCACGAAAATATTCTCATTGGGGAATTGGAACACTTCTGCTGCTCCCAAAGGCTGCTCAAGATAGTCGCATATCGCCCTGGCCAGCGCAGGGTGGGCGTTGCCAGAAAAGATTTTCAGTTGATCCCCAAAATCCATTAATTCCCCCTCTGTCTAGTCTTCAAGGCCCGGTGCAGGAAATCTCCGGCACAACTCCTGGACCTGCTCTGCTACTTCCCGCTTGACGGTCTGGTCGTTCAGGTGACCCAGGACTCTCGTTATCATGCCAGCTATCTGCCTTGTCTCGGGCAAGCCCATGCCCCTTGATGTTACCGCGGGAGTGCCCAGCCTCAGCCCGCTGCAGACCTGCGGCCCGAGTGTTTCGAACGGAATTGAGTTACGGTTGGCCACGATGCCGACTTCTTCAAGGGCCTTCTCGGCCTGCCTTCCGGTGACGCCCGTAGACGTGAGGTCGACAAGGACAAGATGGCTTTCCGTCCTGCCTGAAACAAGTCTCAGCCCCTGTTCTTTGAGTTCCTCGGCGAGGACCGCGCAGTTCGCGACTATTGCACGCTGGTATGCCGAGAATTCAGGCTGCATGGCCTCACGGAAACAAACGGCCTTGGCCGCCACGATGTGCATGAACGGCCCGCCCTGCGTGCCAGGGAAGACCGCCGAATCGACTGCATGCCCCAATTCTTGTTTGCAGAGGATAAAGCCACCGCGGGGACCGCGCAAGGTCTTGTGCGTGGTAGAGGTCACGACGTGTGCGTGTGGTACCGGCGTAGGGTAAACGCCTCCTGCTACCAGGCCCGCTGTGTGGGCCATATCTACCAACAACCTGGCCCCAACCAAGTCGGCAATCTGTCGGAAGCGCTGCCAATCAAGAATGAGCGGGTAGGAACTGGCCCCGGCCACTATCAGCTTCGGCCTGTGCGCGCGTGCCAGTTTCTCCACCTCATCGTAGTCGACCGCTTCGGTTTCCCTGTTAACCCCGTAGGAAACGAATTTGTAGAGCTTGCCCGAAAAGCTGGCCGACGACCCGTGGGTCAGGTGGCCTCCATGGCTGAGGCTCATTGCCAGAACGGTGTCACCCGTGTCGAGCAGGGCAAAGTAGGCTGACATATTGGCCTGGGAGCCTGCATGGGGTTGAACGTTGGCATGTTCGGCGCCGAAAAGCTGTATTGCTCTGCCACTTGCCAGCTTTTCTACGGCGTCCACATTGGTGCAGCCGCCGTAATACCTTCGCTCGGGGTAGCCCTCCGCATACTTGTTCGTCAGCGCTGACCCCTGCGCCTCCATGACCGCCCGGCTGGCGTAATTCTCCGAGGCAATCAGGATGAGGGAATCCCGTTGTCGCTGTCTTTCAAATTCAATCGCCCGTTTTATATCCGGGTCAACCCGGTCCAACCTTTGGTTCGTCTGGCTCTTAACATTCGTTGTTTCTGGAGAAACTGACAATTTCTGGGACCCCCAATAGCTTCGGTGAGTGAAGTTTACATCCCACCTTTGAGGGTGTCAACGAGAATCCCCTCTGCCGACGGATGCCCCAGGCTTCTTCAGGACGGGGCAGGCATCTTGCGGGCCTTGATCCGGCAACCACCGCGGCATCCGGGTCCTGGCACAGGTTCGACTTTCAGACTGAGCTGTTCTCCCCAGACCTTGCACGCCTCCTGACAATAGCGGCACAGTGCGCTGCGGTTCAGCCCAAGGCTTCTGGCAAGGGCGAACCTGTTCTCTCCCCACCCTCCGAGGCAACCCCCACTAATCTCCACGGAGGCCTCGTCGGCCGACATCGATTCGTGTCTGATCTTAAGCCAGGGAAAGAGGGAGCGCATGGCTTCCTCTTCCCTCTCCAGGTAGTCGTCTGTCCCCGGTGATGTACACCCCATCCAGTTCGCTGCACCCTTTGACCAGAGGAATCGCGCATACTCCTCCGGAGTGGCCCCACGCGAAATGGCAAAAGCCAGGCCCTGCAGTTCGAGCCTCAGCCTGCTTTTGGCCGCATGAAGCAGCCGGGCGTCCGCCGTGGATTCTTGGCGCGGCTGTTCGTTGGTCAGGTCTATGCATGGACACATGGCAACATGTTACCCGAGGAAACTTATCGGCCTGCAGGACTTTAGTCTGCCCTGTCCCGGGTCTTAGCTCTTAACGAACTTTGCCAGAGCTTCCATCTGCGCCGGGGAAAGCCTGTCTTTCCACGCTGGCATAGCGGTGCCAGGCCTCCCATTAGCTAGAGTCTCTTTCACCTGGGTTTCAGACCGGGAAGCAAGCGAAGCTGCGTTCAGGGGTGGGCCCACGCCACCCTGCCTGTTGGCCCCGTGACACCCGGCACAATTCGCCGCGAACAGTGCCGCGGCATCGATGGGGACGCCGCTGGTGGCCTGCGTTGTCGTAATCAAAGGGGAAGGGGAACCGCTCGCGGACCTGCAGGATGCAAGCGTAATGGAACCAGCCAGCAGGAGAACGGCACAGATAACCAGCTTCTTAGACATCCGGTACCTCCTCTAGGTTAAGCCCAAAAGGCACGAATGCCTCTATCACAACAATTGTAACATCCCCCGCTCAGACAAAAGTCGTGTCCATGTCGTGTGCATGATGTTAACCTGTGTTCGTCAGATGGACATCACTGATGCCGTTAGAGCCAGAAGGAGGGTGACATGAGCGCAACAAAAACGATAGATGTAAAGGGTTTGGGACATTCCGAAAAGGAAGGTCTGATTTTCCCTGGCATCGACTCGCTCAAGCCGGGCGAATCACTGAGGATTAGCGTGGAGTTCAATCCGATTCCGCTTGTCTATATGTTAAAGGCCACGGGAAAGTACGAAATATCCTTCGATAAGGAAGGGCCCGATGAGTGGTTGATGATCGTGAAGCGGACCGGCCCAGCAGAGATTGATAAGAAAGAACAACTCAGGCAACTGGTAATGGAATTGGGAAACGGCGAGGTGTCAGAGGAGTCGAGGGCCAAGGCAAAGAAACTGTTCGATTCAGTCGACGCGAAGTCTTTGGGGCTCTTGGAACAGGAGTTGGTCAGAGAGGGAGTTTCGCATGAGGCCATCAGGAGCAGCCTGTGCGACATACATCTGGAAGCCATGAGGGACAGCCTGGTAGCCAAGCGGATCGCAGTTGAGGCGCCTCATCCCATCCATACTTTTATGGAAGAACACAAAGTGGTTCTCCAGAATCTGAAAGACCTTGCTGCGATCACCAAAAAGCTATCTACGACCGAAAAATACGCTGATATGGGCGATGACCGGGCGAAACTTGAGGACATTTCTCACCACTTGGTGGAGGCAGAAAGCCACCACAGGCGTGAGGAAGAGGTCTTGTTTCCGAGGATGGAGGCGCATGATGTTGTTGAGCCGCCTAAAATAATGAAACTGGACCACGTCGAGTTCCGCAAGCGAAAGCAGGCCCTTTACGGCCTGACGCATGACCCGGTTGGAACTGCTTTCTCTGAATACAGGGCTGGAGTGATAGAACTTGGAGAATACCTGGCCAAGGAACTGGACAGTCACATTTTCAAAGAAGACAACATCCTGTACCAGATCGCTTTGCAGGTACTCAGGCCCGAGGAATGGGACGAGGTCAAGCGCGCCTGTGACGAAATAGGCTACTGCTGCTTCACGCCCATCACTGGTACGCATTCGGGTAAAGGCGAACACGTCTTGGTCAAGGACCTTGACCTGAGGAATATCGAGATTTGGAACAGGCATGACCGGATATTCCAGGAATGGGGCGCGCTCAGGCCCGGACAGACACTGAGGATCACGAACGACCATGATCCCAAGCCGTTGCGCTACCAGTTCGAAGCGGAGTACAAGGGCCAGTATGAATGGGAATACGAGCAGCCAGGGCCCAGGGACTGGATAGTCAAGATCAAGAGGGTATAAAAAAGGTAGTCAAGGTGAGCGACTACAAACAGTCCCTGCTGCAGGCGATGGAAGACTACTTTGGCAAGGATGCCAGGAGAATCAGCCATGCCAGGCGGGTGACGGATTACGCGGAAAAGCTTCTTCCGGAGGAGGGCGGCGACCGGTCGGTAGTGATCGGCGCGGCCGTGCTACATGACATCGGTATACACAGGGCAGAGGAGAAGTATGGCAGCAGCAGCGGCAAATACCAGGAGCTGGAGGGGCCACCAATAGCGCGTGAAATACTGGCCCGTCTAGGTTACCCAACGGAACAGATAGACGAGATCTGCCAGATAATCGGCAACCACCACAGTCCGGGTAAGGTCAACACGGCCAATTTCAGGATACTCTACGATGCCGACTGGCTGGTGAACCTCAAAGACGAGTACAACATCAGCGATGTGGAGAAGCTGGGCGCAATCATCGACCGGGTATTCCTCACAGGGAGCGGCAAGGCCCTGGCGCGCGAGACATACCTGACAGGGAAATAGACAGTGACGTTCGCTTTGGCCTCCTTTGAGATCGGCCTTTCGAGGGTTGGCCGTTATCGCTCGCTGCTTTTCACCCCGGTACTGCCAGACCACCACATAGACATTGTCAAAGTTGATGACCTCGAAAAACACGTAGAGGTCTTCAGCTTGCACCACAGTGCGCCCATCGGGCGGTGCGCAGGCGATGACTTAGTGAGACTCAAGCCGGGCCATCTCAACCCGGATGGGGAGCTTAGCGGAGAGGACTATTCGCCGACTTCGACGGCGTCAATTTGCCGTTCCTGTATCAGGCCCTCTAGCTAAACAGGGTCGCCTCTCCTGGCTCAAACGCGTAGTGGTAAACTCCACTGACAGGGGCCGCTGTCTGCTCTCCCTGACCAACTCGCCAGCGTTTCTCTTTCGCCACTTGAGTCTCATCGTCAATCTAGTACCTGTGGCCGTTGCTTGTCAACATGCAGGGCGACAGGGTGACAATATCGGCCGCGAGGAGCGTGAAGGTCTGAGTGCGCTGCCCCTCCTCACTTCTGGACAAACATGGGGTTATCTGCCCTTTAATGCGTGCGCTGTGGTGACAGCCTGCCCGTTAAACTCTCCTTTTCGGAAGCCAGATGTTTGTCCATCTCCTCTCAAGCCATGGTGCGTTCGTTGAAGGCATCACAGAAAGGTAAGAACTCCCTCGGGAATATTCTTGTGCCTTCAAGACACTTTGTTCCGCCCGCGTGAAGATTGCCCGTTTCTTACTCCAAAACGTGAGATTTCTGCTGTGGCCCGCGCTGGAGGCATCCGCATTAGACTCACATCAGTTCGACCGCAGACACCTTACTCCGTGGAACCGCGGCAGGACATGATAGAATGGGACTGTTTCGCTATGCAAGAAAGGAAACGTTGCCCCTGGGTGCCCCTCGACGACCCGCTCTACGTGGCGTACCACGACACCGAATGGGGCGTGCCGGTCCATGACGATCGCAAACTCTTCGAGTTGCTTATTCTCGAAGGTTTTCAGGCCGGCCTCAGTTGGAGGACCGTCCTCCACAAGAGGGAGAACTTCAGAAGAGCGTTCGATGGGTTCGACCCCAGGGCTGTAGCCGGCTACCTGGATGGCAAGGTACAGTTGCTGCTTGCCGACGCCGGGATCATCCGCAACCGGCTGAAGGTCCAGGGTGCCGTGCGTAACGCTTATTCGTTTCTCAGGGTCCAGGAGGAGTTCGGCACCTTCGACCGGTACATCTGGGGATTCGTCGAAGGCTGTCCCGTGAAGAATGTGTTGAGGGCGATGGAGGACTACCCTGCGAGCACGCCACTCTCGGACCGCTTGAGCAGGGACCTCAAGGCACGGGGCTTCACCTTCGTCGGCACAACCGTATGCTACGCCCATATGCAGGCCACCGGCATGGTCAACGACCACACGGTCGATTGTTTCAGGTATGGTGAGGTCCACGGCGGGGCCGACAGGTCTATTCCTTCGAAGGTCCCTGGATTCATTGACAACCGGCAGAACATAATCTAGTATGGCGCACAGCATATGAAGATTACGGACGTACGAGCCTACCCTCTGTGCATTCCCATTAAGGCGGACGACCTGCCGAAGCCGGTCATCGGGGCTACGACTCCGGTCATCGTCAAGATAAGCACCGATGAAGGAATCACCGGCGCAGGAGAGGCCTGGAGCTTTGCCAGTGCACTGCCGACCGCGATGATTATCGAAGCATCGCTCAAGCACCTTCTGGTAGGCAAGGACCCACTGCGGATCGAACAACTCTGGCAAGAGCTGTACCGCGCAACCTATTACTATGGACGGGCAGGAATCGTCTTGAACGCGATCAGCGGTGTGGAGATCGCACTGTGGGACATCGCGGGCAGGGCGTTCAACATACCGGTCTATCAGATGCTTGGCGGTTCCAGCCACGAAAAGTTGGTCGCCTACGCAAGCCTGGGACGGTACCCGAACACTGAAGATGTAGTAGACGCGTGCAAAGCGCTGAAGAAGAAGGGCTACACCGCGGTCAAGATACACGAGACCGAGACCGATGTGGTCGGCAGGGCGCGGCAGGCCCTCGGTGATGACACGCTTCTTCTTGTTGATGCGAACTGCAAGTGGGACATGCCACAAGCTATCGAGATGGGATTGCGGCTCAAGCCTTTCAACCTCTACTGGTTAGAGGAGCCGCTATGGCCTTCGGAGGACTATGAAGGTCTCGCCAGGGTACGGGCAGCGACCAGTATTCCTTTAGCCACCGGGGAGAATTACTACACCGCCGCTGGCTTTCGGGAAGTCCTGGTGAAGAGGGCTGCAGACTTCGTCCAGCCGAGCGTATTCAAAATCGGCGGGATAATTCAGAGCAAGAAAGTCTTCTCCATGGCAGGTGTCTTTGGAGTCAAAGCAGCACCACATTGCTGGTCCTGGGGGCCCGCCGCCGCGGCAACTCTTCATGTGGCTTTTTCTGAACCCGGGTGTGATGTCGTGGAGACCTGCGTCGATACGCCCGAGGCAAGTATCCTGACCGAGCCGCTGGTCCCTGAGAACGGCTACTGGAAGCCCCTGCAAGCGCCTGGCCTGGGCATAGAGCTTGACGAGGACGCGCTGCAAAAGTACCGTTTTGACGAAGAACTCGTGGTGAAGCACCGACTCAAGAGTCCTGACAAGAAGCTACCCTTCTGGTAACCGTCTACTGGTGCACGCCGTAGCTGTTGCGGTCCTGGTCGGCGAAGACGCCCCACCACCCATACGGCTGACGCTTGGGTTCATCAATTATCTTTACCCCGTTTGACTTCAGCTTAGCGAAGGTCGCTTCGATGTCGTCGGTCTCCATGACCATTCCCGTCTGCTTGCCTATTCTTTTCTTTGCTTCTTCGTGGTTTCAGCCCATGGCATCTCAGGAGTATCCTTGTACAACAGGACTCTCGTCTGGGTGCCAGGAGGCGCCACCTCGGTCCATCGCTGGCCAGGCCCCATAGGGACATCCATCCTCTTTTCAAATCCAAGTTCCCCGGTGTAATACTCCAGCGCCTTGTCCTGGTCAGTCACGTGGAGGGTTGCCGTCCCGATTCGCGCAAGCATGCTAACCCCCTTTGTGGTATTGATGCCATCACCTAATATATCATGGCCCGACAAGAAACCTGAAGGGAAAGAACATAGATGAAAAGCCTTGTGCGCAGACTGTCGCTATTGTGGGGCCGTATCTTTGCCGCCGGTAAGCTAACCGGAGCGGAAAGAGAACAGAAAAGTCCAGCAGGGAAGCTGGCGGAGAAAGCAGGCAAAGGGGAAACGACGACCGCGTCGGCGAAGCAGGAAGCCAGCGTTCCAAGGAAAGTAGCGGAACCGTGCCTGTGCGAATGTCCCGTGGGCATCAGGGCGTTCATTGCCATCCAGGAGGATGCCACCCCTTTCAACTTCACCATATGCAAACAGGAGAAGATCGATGCCGGCACTACTACAGTTTTCGCCTACCCCACCGAACCGCGCAAGATGAAGCTGCCCTTTCAATTCCCAGGCGACAAGATGGGCATGTTCCAGGAAGGAAACGCATTGATATCCTACCAACTGATGGTCTTCTATTCTCAACCGAGGAAAACTGCCTGTTGCGAAAGCATTAAGACCGAATTCGATGGAGACGTCCTCTTCAGCGGAATCTCGAAGCATGCGACAGACCACAAGGAGAAGGTGGAAGGCACCCTGAGAGTCAAGACCGAAGACAGCCTGGATACCAGTGCTTCCCCGGGGACAGAGCAATGCCAGGTGTTTTTCACCGGTATCTACGAGAAGAAAGCTACGATCCCGATACAGCTCCCGGGTTGGGAGGACATCCAAATAATAGTGAAAGGGACCTTCAAGATGATGGTCATCACCAGGAAGGTGTGACACTTCCCCGGCAGTAAAGACCGTGGTATTATTGCCCTATCCGGAAGGACGTACTGGTCCAGATGGGGAGGCGACAGATGGAGCAGATTTCAGGACTCAACATCAGGAACATGACGAATGCGGATTTGACTGAAATATCGAAAATAGACCAGAGGATAACGGGCAGGGACCGGGACTGGAACCAGAAGGCCAGCAGCCATTTCGGCACGTATCATCCCTCCTATTCCTTCGTAGCCGAAGTTGAGGGAAAGCTGGCGGGATTCATCATCGGCGACGTCCGCGGCGCGGATTATGCCCTTCCACCGGGCGGGTACATCGATATCATAGGGGTAGACCCCGCACACCAGGGCAAGGGCATTGGGCGAAAGTTGCTGGACCACTTCGTCCAGGAATGCCTGGTGAGCGGATTCAAAGCCCGAGGGCTGTTAAGGGGAGACCAGAAACGTATGCAGGAGTTTCTCACTTCTGCCGGCTTCCAGCGGGGTGACCTGGTCGAGTTTGTCAGAGGGTTCGACTAGCTTGTCCAGGCGGTTCTTACCGACAGCGTTCCATCATCGTCTGGCACCAGGGAACAATTAACGCAATAGCCGCGTAATAGGATTAGCTGCTTCTTTCATTCCAACGGAAGGGGTGTGGGCGAAAATCCTTCGGGCAAGTTCAGGATTGCAGGTCCCATCACCCTGCCGGGGCTATCTGAAAACGAACAACTGAACTCCTGGTGGCCTAATAGTTCGTCAGCACTTCGTTGGGGGCTACGCCAAGACGGAGGAATTCAGTTCGGCCCTGCTCCACCATTGCCTTCATGCCAGCTATCAGCGCCACAGGCCTGGGAAGCCCTTCAAGTGCGGCAGCGAAGTGTTCCTGCACGTGGCCCGTTGTTCCTTTCCATTCATATCCTTCTGGACGACTCACAATAAGGTCAACCTTGATGCCCTTCTCTCGCCAGTCTTCCGTTTCCCGGACGAAGGCGAACTCATCGGGGTGCCTTTGTCCATAGAGAAGAACTATCTTCCCGAAGTCAGACCTTCGCGCAGAGACGGCCCTCAATACGCTTCTCATAGGGGCAATCGCGGTTCCCACGCAGGCCAGAACGATGTCCCTGCCAAGGAGCGAGTCCACAGGAAAACCTTTGCCCACCGGGCCTTTCGCCTGTACTTTGGCGCCAGGTCTGGCCGCGTAAAGCGCTTCCGCCACCGGCCCACCTTTCCGCACCAGGAATTCCAAGCCTTCCTTGTCATGCGGCGCCGAGGCCATCGCGAAGTATGCCTCCCCGAGCGCCTCCATGCTCAACACCGCGACCTGTCCCGGAATGAACAACCACGCATGTTCAGGCTTCAAGATCAGGAGACGCGCATTTGGCGCTTCCTCTTTCGACGACTGCAACGTTAAGTTCATCGGTTGGGCAGCCATGATACCTCCTTTTTTCTGAATATCTGGAGCAAAGGGTCGATCTTCCTTTCGGACCTTCGTGCTATTTGACGAAGGCGAGTTCTGCCCGACGATTTTACCACTGTTCGGCAGAATCTGCCGGATGCGTCGGTTTTCCGAGTGTGATACCCTGTTAGTAACCAGCCAGGTGCCTTAATGGACCCGGGTTCTGCCGGAGGACCCAACGGGCTATCCATCGAATTGCGCTGGAGGCAGATGGCTGACACATAGGCATGGATTCAGTGACTACATCTCAGTCAGGGGGGAACGACATGGCGAATCCCAGGTATGAAGGAATGCTTGCCGAGACGGTGATAATACATGGGGACGGCGGGGACGAGATCGGGGCATACCTTGCCAGGCCGATTGGACCGGGTCCCTACCCGGGAGTCATCGTCATCCACGAAGCCTTCGGCCTGGTTGAGCACACAAAAGAGTGGGTGCGCAAGTTCGCCGCCCACGGCTATGTCACCATAGCGCCGGACCTGTTCTACCGGGAAAAGCCGGTCGATGCCGACGACGTGGTCGCCGCAGTACGCCGCCTGGGAGGACTCCCCGATGCCCGCGTCATAAAGGACCTGGAAGGCGCCGTCGCCACCCTCCGCTCGGTAGCCACATGCAGTGACAAAATGGGGTGCATCGGTCACTGCTCAGGGGGACGTCACACGCTGTTGTTCGCCTGTAACTCGAAAAGCCTTTCAGCCGCCATCGATTGTTACGGTGGGCGCGTGGTCACTGAAGAGTTCACGCCCAGCCAGCCAAAAGCAGTTATCGACATGATAGCCGGCTTGAATTGCCCATTGCTTGGCCTCTTCGGCCAGGCGGACCAGAACCCTTCACCGGCGCACGTGGCCAAGCTGGAGCAAGTGGTGAAGAGGCACAACAAGGAGTATGAGTTCCACACCTACGAAGGGGATGTCGGACACGGCTTCTTTGCTGATTACCGCCCCAGTTATCGTCAGCCCGCCGCGGTAGACGGCTGGAAGCGCGTCTTCGACTTCTTCGGCAGAAAACTGCACTGACCGGCAGCCGGTCTCACGCAGTCCATGGCGGGGTGCCAACACAAACGTTTGCTTCCCACTCAAATTCGGACATCTCGGTTTCGGGTATGGAGTCGTACTCCGCTTGAGAGACGTCCAACCAGGCCGTTCTCACTCCGAGGTCCAGAACAACGCACAGCCTGACATCCTTGCCACCATCAAAGTCATGCGAAAAATGGAAATTGACCACAAACTTATCTCGTCCAGAAGGTATCTCCTCCGGCTTAAGGTTCTGCTTCCGGCCGTCACTGATGCTGCTTTTGTTCAATACCAGCAGTGAGCTTCTATCAAGCACCTTCATCGGTACAGGCATCGTCCCTCCATGGCTGACCAACCTTTACCAGGCAGGTCAGCATAGTAATAGCCAGGTGGACTGCTACGGTTGCACCCATTTCCAGGTGATGTGTTCCTTCCCGTTGACTGCGTCCTGGGGAAACTGAGTAGTGTGGCTCAAATGCCCCAGTCTGACCAGGTCTAACGACCTTTGGCTATATCCTGATGATAGCCATGACGAAGATAATGGCCAGTTGGAATACACCCTGGCTGCCTCCCAGACGGGCGTTACGCATACCAAGGCGCGAGATGAGCCCCGTGTCCGGTTTATCTGACAACAGTTGTTTGAATATCCTGATCTCGTTCGGAAGCAGGAAAGCAAAACCCTGAACGGTGAGGATTCCGCTGATGACGAATGCGACGATAATCTTCGGGCTGGTCAGGGAATAACCCATATGTTTAGCGAGGACGAACCCGGCGGTAGTCGTAACCGCAGCCACCACCGGCATCAGGAAGGTCATCCTTGGGATCAGGCGGCGGAAAAGACTGACCCGCGCCGCCGTTTCCATGCCGCCCAGGACAGGCCCGAGAACGAAACCCATGAACAAGTCTATTCCAGTCCAGAGTCCACCCGTGAGAATATGAACGTAGTTCAGTGCCACCAGTGATTTGGTCAGGAGGGCAAGCACCAGGGCTCCTATCGGGAGCAGTATGGCGAGGACTACAAAGACCGGGTTAGCCATTTCTATGACTGTCGTCAGGGAAGAACGTTTTGCTGTCATCCCCCACCTCCTGTTATTGCAGCATCAAGACCCTGCGTTAACCCGGGAATTCTCACCGCCAACCCGGTCGTATGCCTCTTTGACCATACGGAGGTCATGGTTCATCAGGCGCCCTATCAACCCTTTCCTGCCACCCCAGCGGTTTGCGTACGCGGGGTGGAACGTGGCCAAGGCAGAGGCCCCGTATGGGCCACTGAACCAGCGGCCGTGTTCCGTGCTCAGCTCGAAATGTCTGGCGATCACCGTCTGTGCCGCAATACTGCCGAGGCAGAGTATGACCGAGGGAGCGATAATCTGAAGCTCATGGTCCAGCCACGTGGCATGCATGGCGATTTCCTTATTGCTGGGGGTCCTTGTCCTTAACGCGGCGTGGGGCCCGCTTGTGGGCCGCCACTTTACCACGTTGGTCACCCAGGCATCGCGCCGGTCCAAAGAGACTTCGGCAAGCAAAGAGTCCAACAACTTGCCGGCCTTCCCGACAAAGGTCTTCCCTGATTCCTCTTCTTCTTTACCAGGAGCTTCACCCACAATCACCAGGGGAGAAAGGAGGTTTCCTTCGCCAAAGACAAACCTCGTGCCATACGGAGCGGACTGCATCACCTCGGCATGCAAGCCGGAGAGCACAAGGCGCCTTTCGACCGATGTCTTCCACGGTGGCCTATTTTCTGATGTTTGAAGATGTTGCTGCAGCTTCCTGTTCCTTGCGGAAATCCTTTAGGACAGCGAGCGCCTCACCGTCCGACAAATCGTGCCAATTCTGATAGAAGCCGGCAACAGAAAACCACGAACTCTTTGAAACGATCGGGCACACCACGTCATCCGCCAGAGTCTTTACGATCTGGAAGGCCGATTCCGATGCCACCGGTGCGGCTGCCACCACCTTACCTGCCCGATGGTTGCGAACGGACTTGATGGCCGCGGCCATAGTGTAGCCGGAGGCCATCCCGTCGTCCACGATGATGGCCACTTTGCCCACCAGCCAGGGGAAAGGCCGGTCTCCCCGGTATGATGCCGACCTGCTGTCTATTTCCGAGCGCACCTGGTCGGCAAGCTTCTGGACCTCCCGGTCGTTGAGTCCCAGGCGTTTCATAAGCGGTTTGTTATATACCGGCGAGCCATCGGTGGTCACGGCTCCGAAACCTGCTTCGGGATTGGAGGGTATATGCAGTTTGCGTACCACCACGACATCCATGTCCGCATTGAATTGACGTGCCACCTCTGCGGCAATCGGTATCCCTCCGTTGGGAACGCCAAATACTACGCAGTTATCGCAGTAGCCTCCCAACCTGGCGGCAAGCTGTTTTCCGGCATCCGGCCGGTCACGGTAGTATGGCTGTTCGCCGGTTACAAAAGTCATCATGTTGACACCTCTATCCTTTGACCACACCAATCGGCCTGGTCCTGGCTACGATTTTGGAAATACCGGTTTCCTGGGTCACCTTCACCACGGATGTTACGTCTTTGTAGGCCTCCGGGGACTCCTCCGCCAGGCCGGAAAGGCTACCCGTCCTTACGGTGATTCCCCTGGCCTGGAGGGCCTGCATTACTTCCCGGCCTGTTTGTGCCTTCTTGGCTGCTGCCCGACTCTTCATTCTTCCAGCGCCGTGACAGGTGGAACCGAAGGTCTGCTTCATGGCGCCTTCGGTTCCAACAAGAACATATGACAACCGTCCCATGTCCCCCGGTATGAAGACAGGTTGCCCCGTAGAGGCATACTTCTCCGGCAGATCGGGATGGCCCGGGGCGAACGCCCTGGTAGCACCCTTACGGTGTACGCACAGCCTGGACTTCTTGCCGTCCACCTGATGCTCCTCGATCTTTGCAATGTTATGTGCCACGTCATAGATGAGTTCCAGCCCTACGTCCGTCTCGCGTTTCTTCAACACGCTGCAAAAGGATTCACGGACCCAATGGGCGATGCATTGACGGTTGGCCCAGGCAAAATTGGCCGCGCACCTCATGGCCGCCAGGTAGTCCTGGCCTTCGGGTGAGTTCAAAGGCGCGCAGGCGAGTTGCCGGTCGGGAAGGGCTATGGAATATTTTTGCATCGCGCGCACCATTTCCCTGATATGGTCATCGGCAACCTGGTGGCCCAGCCCGCGCGAACCGCAGTGAATGAGCAGCACCACCTGGTCTTCATGGTCCAATCCCAGCCGTCCCGCGATTTCGTTATCATAGATTTTGTCAACCAGAGCTATTTCCAGGAAGTGGTTGCCGGAGCCGAGGGTGCCCAATTGGGGCTCTCCGCGTTCCTTGGCTTTGAAGCTAACCCTGGAGGGGTCGGCACCCTTCATTTCCCCGTTTTCTTCTGTTGTTTCCAGGTCTTCAGTGCGGCCCATGCCTTTTTCCACCGCCCAGCGTGACCCCTTGATCAACACCTCGTCTATCTCGCCACGGCGAAGCCGTACCTTGCCTTCGGAGCCAGTCCCGGACGGTACGTTCCGGTAGAGCGATTCAACTAGCTCCTTCATTTTGGGTGCAACGTCGGCTTTGGACAGATTGGTGCGCAGCATCCTTACGCCGCAGTTGATGTCAAAACCGACTCCCCCCGGTGAAACTACACCATCATGCATGCGTACGGCAGCAACGCCACCTATGGGAAAGCCATACCCCCAGTGTACGTCGGGCATCGCCAGAGAGTGTTCGACAATGCCTGGCAAGAAAGCGACGTTGGCCACCTGTTCAGCCGCCTGTTCTTCCAGGATATGTTCCAGCATTGCCTGGTCGGCATAGATGACCCCGGGTACGCGCATCCCTTGCTTGTATT
>Ga0209514_10001686_pt1 | contig 36889 bp, 28 predicted proteins | sample Subgrocontami58m_FD_187452 | JGI IMG/M metagenome (GOLD analysis project Ga0209514, IMG submission 187452) | Subsurface groundwater microbial communities from S. Glens Falls, New York, USA - GMW37 contaminated, 5.8 m (SPAdes) (version 3) | ecosystem: Environmental > Aquatic > Deep subsurface >...
GTTACACCGGAAAAATTACCCGGGAATACTTGATTATAAGTTGAACTTGTTGGATCAAAATATTTTGCTGAAACCATTACCGGACCTGAGAATGGATTGCCATTTGAATCAGTAAAGGAGCCGGATTGAAATGTAATCTGGCCGCCACCGGTTGGAGTTATTGTTCCGCCTGTACTGGTTACAGTCTGAGTTGGTGGCGCTGTGGCTAAAGTCGCATCAATGAATGAACTTTGTCCGGTATTGATATCTACAATTTTGTAAGTCGCTAAATATCCCGATTTAGAGAACGAAACTTGTTTATTTGTACCGGCAGTTAATTCCGAAACACTAAACCATCCTTGCTCGTTAGTTTGTACTGCTTTACCTTGAATAGTTACGCTCACAGAACCTAATAGCGTTCCGGATTCATTTTGAACTCTTCCGAGAAGTAGACCGTAATTTTGTGCTTGGGGATTGTTGCTGTCCGGTTCGATTGGGGTGTCTTCTTTTTTGCAACTTGAAGATAGAAATATTGCAAATAGTGTAAACAATACGCAATAATACAAGATGTGTTTCTTCATCCCTCCTCCTTTTGATTTTTTGTAGAATATATATATTAAAGAAAAGCTGGGCTTTTTATTTAATAACAGGAGAAAAGAATAATTCAAACATTTTTAATTGTAACTACGAATTAACATAGGAAAATTTTGTCGAAAAGAAAATAGATGATGATAACTATCACAGAACTAAGCTCAGTGCCAATTCTAAATAGCATGTAATTATTATAAGAAACAGATTAACTTTTTTATATTTGCATGAAGACATTTTCCTAAGGAGAATTAGTGAAGTCTGTTCGTGTCCGATTTGCCCCAAGCCCTACGGGATATTTGCATGTAGGCGGTCTAAGAACCGCTCTATATAATTATTTATTCGCTAGAAAAAACAACGGTAAATTTGTATTAAGAATAGAAGATACAGACCGCAGCCGTTATGTAGAAGGTGCGGTCGAAAATTTGATCTCAGCCCTAAAATGGTGCGGGCTCGATTTTGATGAGGGACCGCAAGATAGCGGTAAATTTGGACCATATTTACAATCTCAGCGCCTCGATATATATCAAAAATATATACAAGAATTAATTGTTAAAGGAGACGCTTATTATTGCTTCTGTTCTCAAGAGCGTCTTGAAGAATTAAAAAAAGAACAGCAGAAACAAAAACTTCCTCAAGCAAAATACGATAAACACTGTTTAACACTTAGTAAAAGCCAGATTGATAATAATCTTACAAACAAAATTCCTTTTGTAGTTCGCTTAAATGTTAGATCGAACCAAAAAATTATTTTTGATGATATTATACGCAGCCATGTTGAGTTTGATAGTAATAATGTTGATGATCAAGTTTTGATTAAAAGCGACGGTTACCCTACTTATCATTTTGCAAATATTGTTGATGATCATTTAATGGAGATTAGTCATGTTATCCGGGGCGAAGAGTGGCTCTCATCAACTCCGAAACATGTGTTGTTATATGATTCGTTCGGATGGGATAGACCAATTTTTGCACATCTTCCGTTATTATTGAATCCGGATAGATCTAAATTAAGTAAAAGACAAGGCGATGTTGCAGTTGAGGATTACCGTGCTAAAGGATATTTAAAAGAAGCTCTTGTAAACTTTGTAGCTTTATTAGGATGGAATGCCGGTGATGATAAAGAATTTTATTTGATGAATGAATTAATTCAAAATTTTTCTTTGGAGCGGGTGAATAAATCCGGAGCTGTATTCGATATTGAAAAATTAAATTGGCTAAATGCCGAACATCTCAGAAAGAAAAGTAACGATGAAATTCTTCTGATGCTGAAAGAAAACTTACAGAAATCAGAATTCAGTAATCAGAATTATACTAATGAGTTTCTGATATTAATCATTGAAGCCATGAAAGATCGTGTAAGTTTTGTGAATGAATTCATAACTAACTGCCAATATTTCTATACTGCACCTACAGAGTATGAACAAAAATCTATTGAAAAGAACTGGGATTCTGAAACTCCAAATATTTTAAGAAAAATCCGTGATGCTTTTATTAGTCTTAAAGATCCAACTAAAGAAGATTTTGAGCTCAAGCTAACGAACGCTGCAACAGAATTAAATATCGGTAAAGGAAAACTTATACATCCTCTCCGTCTTGCCATTTCGGGAATCAGCACCGGACCCGGGGTTTTTGATATAGTTTCAATTCTTGGTAAGGATGAGGTAGTTAAACGAATTGACACGGCATTGGAAAAAATCAAATAGATTGAGTGTTGCCTACAAATTTTTGAGGATAACTTACTTCAAAAGTAGTTCCGTTTTTCCTAGTTGATGTAAAAGAAATTATTCCATTCAAATATTTTTCTGTAAGAAATTTCATACTGTAAATTCCAATTCCCCGCCCTGCACCTTTTGTAGAAACAGAACGAATGAATAACTGCGGTTGGATATCTTCCGGTATAAACGATGGATTGTGAACCGAAAAGTAAACCATATTATTACGATTGCCACAGTTTAAAGTGATTGTTTCATCTTCAGAAGAAGCTTCAATAGCATTCTTGATCATATTGCTCACAACTCTCCCAAGCAAAGTTTCATCAGTTTCTATTTCTGAACTTGTCCTATCATTTGATATCACCAATAATTTATTTCCTAAAATATCGGCATGATTAAATGAATCATGCATTCGTTTTAGAAAATTCACAGAATTGATTTTTTGAATATTCAATTTGATCGAACTTTTTTCTGATGATACAAGATGTTTGTGAGTAACTATTTCATCAATTATCCTTTTAGCGATTTCATCTAAAACTTTCATTAACTCTTTACGTTCAACATCACTTAAAGTTTCGTCATCAATTATCTCAAGCATATTATTCAAACTGCCTGCAGTATTTAAAATATCATGAAAGAAAATGCGCTCGATCTGTTTGCGCTCGGTAATGTCTTCAAATATTCCGACTCCACCGTTAATAGTTCCGTTATCAAGAATGATTGGTGCAAAGTTTACTCTTACAGGTGTAATCTTGCCAGAAGTTTTTGATAAATATTCTCCCTCGTAATGTCCTATCGTTCCGGCAAGTGTATGCTCGATTGCAGATACCATATTAATATCTAAAGCTTCTGAAAGAAACGCACCGATAATTTGTTCTCTCTTTGAATCACTTATACTGATAAAATTATCATTACATGCAGTGATTCTTCCTGTTGAATCGAAATGGAGAATACCAAGCGGTACATTCGAGAATACCATCCTGTATTTCTCTTCACTTTCTCGGAGAGCTTCTTTAGTTTCTTTTAGATCGGTTATGGATTGCGCTACAACATCTAATTCGATTATTGGATCAGGAGTAGATTCATGTACATCAAATATTATCTCTTTATTCTTATTCGATGAATCTTTTTCCGGAGAATTATCTTTCATGGATTATTTTTTACCCCAACTATCTTTCAAGGTAACAGTTCTGTTGAAGACTAACTTAGACGGGACATGTCCCGTCTCTACAACTGTATGTTTTGTATCAACACAAAAATATCCGTGCCTTTCAAATTGAAAACGATCGCCTTTCTTCGAATCTTTTACAAATGGTTCTATTAAAGCATTAGGAATAATTTCCAATGAGTTAGGATTCATAAAATCTAAGAAACTTTTTTCTTTATCAGAATCCGGTGATTCAACAGTAAATAACCTGTCGTACAAACGAACTACAGCTTCAAATGCGTGCTTTGCTGAAACCCAATGAATTGTTCCTTTAACTTTCTTTTTGCTGGTACCGGTTCCGCTTCTTGTATCTGGATCGTATGTACAATGAAGTTCTATTACTTCACCTTTATCATTCTTAATCACTTCTTCACATCTAATTATATAAGCGTAACGTAATCGCACTTCCCCACCCGGAATTAAACGATGATAACCTTTCGGCGGATTTTCCATAAAATCTGTCTGCTCAATATAAATTTCATTTGTAAACGGAATCTTTCTTGTGCCCATAGTTGGATCTTCAGGATTATTTACTCCGTCTAGTTCTTCTACTCCGGAATAATTTGTAATAACAACTTTAAGCGGATGAAGGACAGCCATCGCTCTCTGGGCATGTTTATTCAAATCATCTCTAATTGCAAATTCAAGTAGAGCTATATCCGTAAGTGCATCGCGTTTTGCTACACCGATGATCTCCGCAAAATTCCGTATTGATTCCGGTGTAAAACCCCTTCTTCTAAATCCGCTAACTGTCGGCATCCGAGGGTCGTCCCAGCCATCAACATAATTTTCTTTTACTAATTGCAAAAGTTTTCTTTTGCTCATTACCGTATAAGTCAAATTGAGTCTTGCAAATTCTATTTGTTGAGCATGATGAATTCCAAGTTCATCTAAAAACCAATCGTATAAAGGGCGATGGTTTTCAAATTCAAGTGTGCAGATCGAATGTGTTATTCCTTCAATTGCATCTTCAAGCCCGTGCGCCCAATCGTAAGTCGGATAGATACACCACTTGTTTCCTTGACGATGATGTTCATCGTGAACGATTCTATACATTATCGGATCGCGCAAATTTATGTTTGGCGAAGACATATTAATCTTAGCACGCAAAGTTTTTGAACCGTTTGGAAATTCTCCTTTACGCATCCGCTCAAAGAGATCAAGATTTTCTTCAATGCTTCTATTCCTGAAAGGTGATTCATTACCGGCTTCTGTCAATGTACCGCGTGAAGAACGTATTTCATCAGCATTAAGATCATCAACATAAGCCTTCCCTTTTTTGATCAGATCAACAGCCCATTTATACATATGCTCAAAATAATCCGAACCATAAAGGATACGATCTTCAAAATCAGCTCCGAGCCATTTTACATCTTCTATTATCGAATCAACATATTCTTGTTCTTCTTTTTCAGGATTAGTATCATCGAAACGTAAATTGAATTTGCCTTTGTAGTCACGTGCAATTCCGTAATTAAGGCAAATTGATTTTGCATGTCCGATATGAAGATATCCATTCGGTTCCGGCGGGAATCGAGTACAAATATTTTTTTCTCCCCATTTATTTTTTTTAAAATCTTCATCTATTATTTCATAGATGAAATTTTTAGATTTGTTAATTTCACCGGTGCTTTCAGTTGTCGTTTTTGAATCGTTCATATTATTTAGATTAAAGTTCATTATTAAAAATTGCTACAAAGTTAAGCATTTACTTAGAGTGGCTCAATACTAGATGAGGTTTGATAAAAATTATATTAAATGGATATTATTTAGAAGTACCTACTTATAATCGAAAGGGTCTTAATCCAGACCCTTTCAAATAAAAGATTATAATATTAATTACATTTTGCCAATTGAAAGATCAGGTCTTGGTTTACCATTGAAGTGTCTGAACTTCGTCATCAGAGAGATGAATTTACTGTAAAGCGCATCCGATCCGGGTTCTTTCATAATCTTATCATCAGACATTTTGTTTTGAGTGTAGAAATCAACATCATCTTTACCAGGAGTAGTGATAATGATAGTAGATGTATTATCTCCAATATTAACCGACCATGCGTTATATGGTACATTGAGATTTAATTTCTCGCATAATTTTTTATACTCTGCCATTAACGCCCAAGCTTCTTGTTCCCTACCCGGTATTACTTCAAAGAAATCCCAATGAAGAAATTTTGCTTCTGTTGATTTCAAATATGGATTTTTAGGTGTGTAAGAGTTAGCTTCATTTTTTTTAACTATCTGACTGTTAGTCTGATCAATAGTACCGGCAAAAGCACCGAAATGTTTTTTTAGATCATCCTGATTTACAGCCATCATTTTTTCATCCCATAATTTGAACAGACTATCAAGCGAGGTATACGTACTAAAAGGTACAACATACATATATGTATAATCATCAGTCTGATAAGTCTGCCAATTAATCCCCATTTTGTTCTTAACAATAAATTCGTTCATAGCCTTTTGAGCTTTTTCATACTCCATTACTTTACTTGGTGATACTACATCATCCATCACTAATATTCGAACTGGTTTCGAATTATTTTGTGCGATGGATGTTGTGAAAGAAAGAATAAGAATGGCTAGAGTAATAAACGATTTATAATTGTACTTCATTTGACCTCCTAATAGTTTATTAAACTTCTTGATGACAAAACAACATAGACTAAATCGGATATATTGTCAATTATTATTTATTATTGTGGATTTGAAACTCTAATAAACAATTTACTTCAATAATGTGCGAAAAGAGAGCTATTATTAATTATTCAATTATTGATTAGGGAGGATTACTTTATTAGTTTTGTCACGAATTTTATAAGAAATGTTATTTATGCCGAAGTGGCGAAACCTGCCTACCGGCAGGCAGGTTGGTAGACGATGAGTATAAATGTATTCTATTTATGCAATAAAAAGTAAAACGAGAAATTATATTTACGTTGGACTAACGAATAATATAGAGAGAAGATTAAAAGATCACAATGCAGGATTCAATAAAACAACAAAACCATATAGACCTTTTGAGTTAATTTATAGAGAAAATTACAATACAAGAATTGAAGCAAGGGAAAGAGAAAAATATTTAAAAACTGGATACGGTAAAGAATTTTTAAAGAAATTAATTTAATGCCGAAGTGGCGGAATTGGTAGACGCGCTGGACTCAAAATCCAGTGAGGCTTAAACCTCGTGCCGGTTCGAGTCCGGCCTCCGGTACAATAAAAAACCCAATTACTATTGTAATTGGGTTTTTTGTTAATGCTTCTCCATTACATTGAATTCCATTTAGTCCAGATATTCTCGAAACCTTTTTCCGCTTCATTGAATGCTGAAATCATTTGAGAAGTTGGAGGCATATCGCTCTGCTGCAATAAATTTTGCAGAGAAGAAAATGTTCTCATATACCTTGATAATTCTTTCTCAATGTCGGGAAATTTATCATCCTTCTTTTCGGATATTTCTTTTAATGCGTTTCTAATTTTTAGAATGTTCAGATAAGATTTAAAGCTTAAATCATGTTGCAACTGCAAATCTTTTATACTCGTTTTGACTCTTGGATCCATAATTACATTAAACGTTTTAGTAATCGCTTTTCCATCAACAGTTAATCTTACAGTATAAGAACCGGGCATAACTAAAGGTGATGTCGGATGAGGCGCTGTATTTTTATAGATAGCTGACATCGGATAAGACGGCGAAACATTTAAAGGAGTATACCTAATATCCCACAAAAATCTGTGCGAGCCGGCTATTGCTGAAAGAATCTGCTGTGGACGGATCCAGTATAATGGAATATTTAAATCCGGAATTTTATACAATGTATCTTTATCAGTATATGTTCGGATGACTGTCCCCTTTGAATCTAATATTTCAAGACTAACACTATTTGCGCTAGTACTTAAATAATAATTTATGATAGCCCCTTCCGGCGGATTTTGTCCAGCTGGTTCTTCTTGGGGCAGAGGTGTATCAGTATTCATATTCCATCTAACACGATATGTGTTCTGCGGCTTAAACAAAATTGCATTTGATGATTTTGATTCTTCACTGAGTTGACGTAGAGGAGTTATATCATCTAATATCCAAAAACTTCTTCCGTGAGTGGCAATAACAAGATCATCATCTTTAATTATTAAATCTCTAATTGAAGTTGCCGGCATATTTAATCTTAACGATTGCCAATTTTCACCGTCATCAATAGAAAAATAAACTGCAGTTTCACTTCCGGCAAATAATAATCCTTTTCTAACCGGATCTTCTTTTACAACATTGATCGGTGCTTTAGGTAATCCATTTACAATTTCTTTCCAAGATTTACCGCCATCTTTAGTTTTATAAATATGAGGACGCATATCATCCAAACGGATACGGTTTACAGCAGCATAAGCAGAATTAACATCGGTGTGGCTTGCATCCATCAAAGAAACTTTAGACCAACTTGTTATCTCGGGTGGAGTAACATTTTTCCAAGTCTTTCCACCATCTTTAGTAATGTGAATTAAACCATCATCAGTACCACACCAAATAGTATTTACATCAACATACGAAGGAGCAACAGTATAAATAACCCCACGTCTTGGCATGGTTTTCATTTCGTCTTTGGTATAAATGCCAACACTTGTCGGTATATCCCAACTTTCTCTTGATAAATCCGGACTTATAATTTCCCAGCTGTTTCCACAATCTAAAGTTTTAAATAAAACATTTCCGGCATAGTACAAAGTTTTATTATCAACCGGATTGAACAAAATTGGTGCGGTTCTAATAAAACGATATTTCCCACCTCGACCTATTTCAGGTGATATATTTTGTGTTTGTCCCGTTCGTTTATCGTACTTAGAAATTTTTCCACCGTAAATAATATTCGGATCTTTAGGATCGGCAACGACGTAACCATATTCTTCGGCACCAACGGGATGCCATTCACGAAAAGTAATTTGTCCGTCATTTCCGCGCGAAGCAATTCCAACCGAACCGCTTTCCTGTTGACCGCTATAAACATTATACGGAAAATCATTATCTGCACTCACATGGTAGAACTGCGCTGTCGGCTGATTGTACCAACTCGAAAATGTTTCACCGCCGTTAACTGTTATAATTGCACCTTGGTCGCTTGCTATTAGTATAATATTACTATTATCAGGATTGATCCAGATGCGGTGATAATCATCCCCGCCCGGTGCACCGCGAAATCCGCTCCACGTTTTTCCTCCATCAACACTTTTCCATACTACTATATCAGCAGAGTAAACTATATCCGGATTAAAAGGATCAACTTTTACTTCTGCAAAATCATCACCTCTTCCCCAAAGTCTTCCATCAGAGTTGATATTTGTCCATGATTCACCGGCATCATCGCTTCTATAAATACCGCCGTATTTACCAGCATCTACTGTTGCATACATTCTATTTGAGTTTGATGGTGCAATACAAAAACCGATTCTACCCAATCCTTGTGCAGTTGTTGGTAATCCTTTAGTTAATTTTTTCCAGGTCGAGCCGCCATCAGTAGATTTAAATAATCCGCTCTCAGTTCCTTTCCATTCACCATTTTCCCAAGGACCTTGTCTGCCTGCCCAGAGGTCTGCGATTATGATATCGCTATTATTCGGATCAATTGTTACTTGAATAGCACCGGTGTTTTCATCTTTATATAAAACTCTTTCCCAATTTTTTCCGCCATCAAGAGTTCTATAAACTCCACGCTCTGTATTTGGTCCGTATGGATGGCCAAGCGCTGCGGCAAAAACTCGATTTTCATTTTTGGGATCAATCGCTAAACCCCCAATCTGTTGAGCATCATGTAATCCGGTATTGATCCAAGTTTTACCTCCATCGGTTGATTTATAAATTCCATCACCAATAGAAAGATCCGGACGCTGCACACCTTCGCCGCATCCTACATAAATTACATTTGGATTAGAGGACGCAACAACAATATCACCAATTGAACCAGTTGGTTGATCATCAAATATCGGAATCCATGTTCTGCCGAAATCACTTGTCTTCCAAACACCGCCGTTATTTACACCGATGTAGAATACATTCGGCTGCTGGCGAACACCAACCGCTCCGATAGTTCTTCCACCTCGATGCGGACCGATCATACGCCACTGCATTGAATCATAATATTTTTGTTCGATGGTTTGCGCGCTGAGAATTTGAAAGAACAAAAAGCACAAGAGTAGGCTAGTTAGATATTTTATAATTTGGAATCTTTTCATAGTTATTATTAATGTTAGTTCTAAGAATATCTTAGTTGATACAAATATTATATTATTTTATATCCTTTAACAGCATAATAAAAAATAAAAGCAAACAAAGGAATCGGGGTTAAAAATCCCATTGCCATTGTGCTGTTATCGGCAATCCAACCCATAACCGGTGGGAATAAAGCTCCTCCCACAATTGACATCACGATAAAAGATGATGCTCTTTTAGTATTTGGACCAAGATCTTTAATTCCGAGAGCAAAGATAGTAGGAAACATTATTGACATGAAAAAGAAAACTAAGTAGAGTGCAATTACAGAGATCCAACTTATTCCAAGACTGACGACCGGCAATAGTAATAAACAAATTGCTGAATAAACAGCGAGTAATTTAGTTGGTTTAATAAAACTCATAATGTAACTTCCAGTCATGCGTCCGGTCATAAAAAGAATAAATCCGACAGATAGAAAGTAAGGAGCGTTAGCTTTTTCAAAATGAGGATATTGTTTTTCATCTGTTATGAAATTAATTAAATAACTAAAAATTCCGGTTTGTGCAGCCACGTAAGCAAACTGAGCAATAACGCCTAAAACAAAATGTCGGTTTTTTATGAGAGGCTTTAAAGTTTCAGAATTACTCTTTTCATTTGATATCTCTTCTTCTGTGATTTCAGGTAATTTTGTTTTCATAAACATTAATGCAATTATAAAAACTACCAACCCAATTATCAGATAAGGAAGCATTAGGGAATTTAGTTTCTCCCCTTCTTTCGCAGTAACATCACCGTAAATATATATCCCTATTAGCGGGCCGATTGTCCAGGCAAGTCCATTAAAACTTTGAGAGAAATTAATTCTTCGTTCGGCAGTTTCCGTAGAACCAAGTTTTGTTGTATAGGGATTAGCAGCCGTTTCCAAAGTTGCAAGACCGCAGCCAATTATGAAAAGGCAAATTAAAAAAATCCAGAATGATTGAAGTGATGTTGTACCCGCTACTAAAAAAGCTCCACCAGAGAAGAGCAGCAATCCTAAAATTATTCCTTTTTTATAACCAAAGCGTTTCATGAAATAACCAGCAGGAAGCGCCATTGAGAAGTAGGCAAAATAAAGTGCAAATTGTATTAACCCGGACTTTGCTTTTGATATCTTCAGAATCACTTGAAAGTGTTTATTGAGGACATCGAGCATTCCATGCGCGATACCCCATAAAAAAAATAAAGCAGTTATTAAGATGAAAGGAATTAAATATTCCCGGGTTGTAATTGTAATTTTTTTCATAAGTAGGGTCTGTAAATTATTTGAGTATAATTAATATATAAGTCTGTCTTGATAAAGTTTATTTTGTTATTAAAAGCCTAATTCTTTCAAGTAACCATTTTCAGCCGAATAATTTTTATGCTGATCAAGTTCGTAGATTCTTTCAAGTAAATACCATTTCTCTCTTGCTGAAGAATCCGGTAAGCTCTTTTGAAATTTTGAAACGAAGGTTTCCCATTCTGCCTGTCTGGAAAGTGTTCCGAGCTTTGTCATTGCTTTTTCATGATCAAAATCTTCTTTGGTATCCATTATCATAAATAGCGTCGTTCCGGAGAGATATATTTCCATATCAATAATTCCGACCTCATGCATTCCCTCTTCAACTTCCTTCCAAACATTCCCAATTGAATGGACTTTTTTATATTCTGTTATCAAATTTGGATCATCGTTTAGTTGCAATGATTTACAATATCTCTTAAATCTTTTGTTATTCATTTTTTTCACAACCTATGTTAAATAAGAATTAATTCATAATGCGTTTCTTCTGATTTTGATTCTTATAGCTCCTTGAACTGGTCTATCAGAAACTAAAATAATATATCCCCCTCCTCCTGCACCGGATAGTTTCCAGCCGTGAGCCTGATCCTTATACTTACTAATTGTCTTGAAGATAAATTCATCAACCATATTGGGAAACATTGCTATTTGAGCTTCAAAAGATTTAGTAAAATATTCACCGAATAGTTTTATATCTTTGTCTAAGATTGCATTCCAACAACTTTCAGCTGCGTTTGCTAGTTTCTCAGCTCTAGAAGAGTCTATTTTTGTATTTCCCAAAACATCAAAACCACCTACTCTCGGTTCGAGTGTTACAAGGTAAAGATTTTCTTCTAGCCACTTGAGTATATTTTCATCATGAACGGAAGTTATTTTCTCTGGCCAGTATTCCCCCGTGTAATCGAGTTTATTTAATCCTGGCATCACAATCCCAATAGAATCTTGAGAACCAGCAATTATTTTTGTACCCGGGGGATTTTCATAACTGAACAGAATTTTTGCTAATTGTTCTTTGTCTCCAGATGGTATAGCGGTTTTCCATAGTTCAATAGCGCGTCTTCTTGTGCTAGAAGACATTCCGCTTCTTTCATTAAATTCTAAAGTCGGTTCAATTGGAATGGTAAGAACCGGACCGGGTGCATATTTACCTACATATGGCTGATCTAACCAGCCACCAGCCAAATCAATTCTAAACGGAATGGTGCACTCTTGCCTAAGAGCAGTAGTAGATCTGACAGGAAGATTACCATAGGGAATTCTTTTCAATATCAAATATTCGATCCTAAGCTCTTTGCACAGATCCTCTTTAGCGAGTGTGTTACCATCTTCATTAACGATAAAATAATCAGGACAAATTGCTTTTATTTCTTCCAGAAAATCCATTATGCCCGAACCGGTATTGATGAGAACTTTCTTGACAGCAGAGAGAGAATCAAGCATGTATTTTCTTTCATCTTGATTATTTATAGGAAATCTTCCTTTTAGTCCATGCACAGTTTTATCAGCACCCAGCCCAACGTACACATCCCCATATGTTGCCGCATCGTTTAAGAATGCAACGTGCCCACAGTGTAATAGATCAAAACACCCAGTAACAAAAATTTTTTTCCTATCCATTTCTTTTACTCTATTATTGGATAAATTAATTTACATCAATCAAATTAAATTCTGAAAGAAAATTTCGAATTGATTAAAAGAAAAAACCACTTTATGTGTAGTGCTATAAAAAGACTATTATTTATAGAATAGTTCCGAATTATTATTTAATTTACTTTAGAACCAACACTATATAATATACCCCAATACTTAAGTTTTTATCTTAAATATTTTTAGTTGTTGGTATTCTTACTCAACCTGAATATTACCTTAAAGATCGGTTATCAATATTCTTTTTGAAAAAGTTCATAAGTATACATAAGCACATTAAATATTTTTTTTATAAATACTCACAACTATTTGATCAATAACATTTTTCTTAACTGCATAAAACAACCGGCAGAGATTCTATAAATATATATCCCACTGGATAAATTACTCGCATCAAAATTTACTTCGTAAAATCCAGCATATTGAAAATCATTTACAAGTTTTGTTATTTCCGTTCCCAAGATATTATAGACAGTTATAATAACATTACTTTCCATGGGCAATCTGTATCTAATCTTTGTAGTCGGATTAAATGGATTCGGATAGTTTTGTTCAAGTTTATATTCATCTGGAATACCTAAACTTAGATTTTCAACGTAGGTTATAGCTGCATCTTGTCTGATCTCAACACTTTTTGGGCTACCGGTAATGCCCTCGGCAGTGATAGTTATTGTTCCGACTCTCGAAGCATTATTATTTTGATCATAACTAAAATTAATGTTTCCATTGTTTGTACCACTGGCTGCGCTAGTAATCTTTATCCAAACTTTATCTGGTATTGCGATCCAATTCATTTTTCCGCCACCGGCATTAGATACATTTATCGAACCATTGCCTGCAATCGGACCTACATGAAAAAAATCTGGTGTAACTTTCAAGATTGGCAGCAACATGAAATTTGCAACCAAATTTTTACTTCCAGTAATTGTAAATGTATAAGTAACTGAAGTCGCAACTTCAACGTTTCCGCTTGTCCATTTAATAAATGTATATCCTTTTTGGGGAATTGCTGTCACTATAATCAAACTACCGTAATTAAAAGTACCATTTCCATTCGTAATTCCACCTTCGGCAGGGTTAGAGTTTGTTGTCACAGTACACTTCATGATCTCAAAATTAGCTATTAATAATCTATTGGAATTAATTACGAATGTATAACTTGGATCGCTTGAAACTACTATTCTTCCTTCTGTCCAATTTGCAAACACATATCCATTATTGGGAGTTGCTGTAACTGTTACAGAATTTCCAGGATAGAAAATTCCGTCACCGTTGGTTGTTCCCCCATTTGATGAATTTGATATTAAAGTAACTCTATATGTGGGAGTAATGTTTATAATACGATTCACTTCATTACTTTCCTGATAGGGGTCAGAGACTTTGAAACTAACTGTTCTTGGTAGGGTACTTGGGTTACTACTAATATTATGGTATGTGACACTTCTTAATGCAGTCTCATAATTTGATAATGAACGGCCTAAACTCAGGACTAAAATGCCTTGAGCAGGGTACCATGTCCCAATAACAGTATTTTGTTTCGTAAAACTAAGAATATCTTCACCACTTTTGTAGTTGCTAGAAATTTTAACCACTGCATATTGTAAGTTGGGAATTCCATTGTCAGTTATGGTTAGCCTAGTTGCTATTAGTGTCGGATTATCACCTTGCTTATATTCTAAAGGAGTCGGTTCTTCCCCTGCTAAAACAGGCGGTGAATTCCCTAAGTTTATTTCTCTTCTTGCATCATAACTGTCAGTCGATCCATCATTCACTTTGAAACTGATTGTTCTAGCGTATAAGTTTGAAATGACACCTTCAATATGTTGATAAGTAACGCTTCTTAGCGCAGTTTGATAATTAGCTATTGACGATACGCCAGTGAGTATCATGGTTCCATTTGAAGCATCCCACATTCCTATGATTCCGTTTGAATTCGTAAAATTCAAAACATCATTTCCATTTTGGTAGTGAGCAAATATTTTTATTTCAGCACTAACCAAGTTTACATTATCAATATCACTTAATGATATAGTCTGAGTAATTGCGACTGGTGAACTTCCGGTTGTAAAAACCAGTTGGGTATCTTCCAATGATGTTATCATTGGTGGATTGTTAACAGCTACATTATTTATGCACCTTCTAATTGTATTACTATTTGAAGTCCCATCATTTATCATAAAACTTACTGTTCTTAATAATGTACTTGGATTTTGAGATGTGTTCTGATACGTAATGCTCCTTATAGCAGTTTGATAATTTGCTACTGAAGTTGCCCCCATAAGAGTTAATGTTCCAGTAGCCGCATCCCAACTCCCAGTAATGCCGTTTTGATTTGTGAAACTGAGTAGGTCTTCTCCGTTTTGATAATTATTTATTATCTGAATAACACCACTTATGAGATTAGTTTCTACCGCAGCAATTGTTGTTGTACCAGTTATCTGAGTTGTACCATCTCCTTCAGTATAATTTAATGTCCCTGCCTCCACTGCAGCTAATAAGATTGCAGTTGGCTGAAATGCATAATTAGCACCAGTAATGGTCACTGCACTTACTGTCCCCGTTGAAACAGTAATATTCGTTTCAGTAAACGATGGCTGAACATTTGGTGTTACACCTGTCACAGTTAAATTAATGTCAGTCACAACAAAGAAATTTTTAGGAGTGTTTGATAACGTTTCCGAAAATCCGCTTATTTGAATTTCAGCAGCTGTTGTAGTTACAGCAGCACCTGTTACTAATATGTTGTCTCCTGAAGTTGCATATGTATTATCCGTTGACTTATAAAGTTTTAGATTATTGAATTTACCGACTGTAGTTGACGATGTATGCACATTAATTGCTGTAAAATTTGGAGTCCCTTCGGAAGTAAGTGAAAATCCTATTATTGCTTTATTAACACCGCCACCGGATAAAGGTGATGTAACAATACCATTTGTGAGATGAGCAGCAATTGTCGTTATTGGACTAACTGTTCCACCAATTGCTAAACTGTTAGTTGTAACTCCCGTTCCATATCTGCCAATAGCAAATGTTCCCGAACCTGAGAAAGCACCCCACGCATACAATCGTATCGTAATAGTTGTACCGCCTACGACATTTTGTAATGCCGATGTTGCGGCTAAATTTATTTGCGATTGGTCTACTCCGTCTGTTGTACTCGTAAAGCTTACATTGCTTCCAATATCTGTAAAGTTTGTACCATCTACGCTATAACACCAAACATAAGTATTGGGACCAGTGCTCGTGCGCCTAAGTCTAATATCCAAAGTTGAAAGTGAAACTTTACACCCCGCTTGTGCACTTACTGTGAATTGAATAAACCTATTATTTGTAATAGCATCGGTTTTTGTCCCAGAATTAGGAAAATTAGTTGAAGAAAACGCTCTTGCAAGAGATGAGGAATTTATTCCCGTACCCCTAGAAAGTGTTACGGTATTAAGGTTTGCATCGTTAGTGGTTGCATTGTATGTCACTTCACTACCCGTAGATGCTGGACTACCAAATTGCCAAGCAGCTATTTGTCCCAAAAGCAAACTATTAAATAAAAACAAAATTGAAACAGTAAATAATTTTTTCATAACTGCCCCTAACAAAAAAATATTTTAGAATATATTTTTTTTATTTATCTTTTCAATTTTTTTGAAATGCCACTTAACCAAAATCATTATCTTTCCGGAAACAAAGGAGATTTGTAATATAAATTCAAATTCCAAATTGATTGATGAATAGCTGTTTAAGTTGCTGATTTTCCTTTGAACATTTCGAAGACCATTCCGTGGTATAGTAGGTATTTCGGGTGCCCCAAACAAAAATAAAACTAATTCTTCAACGATTAAATACCATTCTTGAGATTTAGATAATGACCTGAGTCCTTTATTCCCCATTTTTTCCCCATTGTGAAAATCAATTTAATGTTACTCTTTTGTAGCTAAAATAACTTACACATTGATTCTCTTCACAGCAAATCTGCTGATTACTCGCAAATATGTTTTAATTTAATTATACTTTAACAAAAAATCAATCATTACATACTTTTTGCTTGTTTAACATTTCGATTTGTGAATGTTGAATGGAAGATTAATGGGATTTATTATTCTTGTATCTGTCAAGTTATTACACAGTTTTAAAAACCGACTCTCATTAAAGTCGTTTTTTGTTTTATACAATATTGCCCCACGCCAAAGTCGGGAAGTAGAAACTACTTTCCTTTCGCTCGTTCAACGATTGGTCTTTTACTTCTATCTTTTGAATTGAGTTTATTTAAAATAATTTCGGATTCTTTTGGTGGAACATTAAAAAATGAGAATGCATCCGATATCTGAATTCCAGTGACTAAATCGGGACTAATATTTGCTTTCTTCTTTAGCATCAATAATAATTCTTTAGGATTTAGATCATCTTTCTTTCCTAAGGCAAGAAACATTCTAGATTTACCTTTATCGGAAGAGAACTTCCCTTTTCTTTCAAAACGGTTTTCTCTTGAATCACTTCTACCAAAACTTGTTTTACGATCATCCCGTCGTGAATATTCTTTTCTACCCATAGGGCGGTCATCTCTTGAATCTTGAGATCTTTTTCTTTCAAAGAGATCGTGAATCTTGGCATAATTTTCTTCTTCGAGTTCATTTTGATAAGTGTATTTTATCAAAGCAGCTACAACATCCTCGGGATTGTGATTCTTAATCATCTCTTTAGCAAGTGAAACGTAATTATGAGCAAGCCCTACTTCCATCATTGATTTCAATTGGGCAGCGATCTTTTCCTTTTTAAAATTAATCACGTCATTGACTTGCGGGATTCTTTCTTTGCGAATCTCAGTTTGAGTAAAGTTTTTTATAAACATTAATTTGCGGTATTCTTCCGGAGTGATAAAAGTAACTGCAGTTCCCTCTTTGCCGGCTCGACCCGTTCTGCCGATACGGTGAAGATATGCCTCCGGATCTTGAGGTAAAGCAAAATTAATTACATGCGTAAGTTCATCAATATCAAGACCACGTGCCGCAACATCGGTAGCGATCAATACATTTATTTTTTTATTTCTGAATTTCGTTAATATTTTCTCGCGAACATTCTGGGAAATATCTCCATGTAATCCTTCGGTATCATACCCTCTGTCGGTAAGTTTTGAAGTTACATTATCAACATCATTTTTTGTCCGGCAAAAAACCAGTCCGTAAAATTCAATCGTAGTATCAATAATACGGCAAAGTGCATCTATTTTATCGGATTCTTTTACTTCATAATAGATTTGATCTGTAAGCTGGATTGTCTCACCCGAATGTTTTGTCCGGATGATTTCACGTTTACCCATATACTTCTTTGCAAGAGTTGCAATTCGTTCGGGCATAGTAGCAGAGAAAAGAAGTGTTCTTCTATTAGGATTAGTACGTGAGAGAATATCTTCGATATCATCAACAAAACCCATGTTTAGCATTTCATCGGCTTCATCCAATACAACAAAAGATATTTCCGAAAGTGACATACTTTTTTTATTTAGAAGGTCAATCATACGTCCGGGTGTACCTACAACAACATCAACACCTTTTTTTAATCTTCGAAGCTGAGTATCGTAAGATTGTCCTCCGTAAATTGGAGCGGCGTGAATATTTTTATTTCCGCGAAGAGAGTTAAATTCTTCTGCAACTTGTATAGCTAGTTCCCTGGTTGGTACCATAACTAAAGTCTGCAGATGACCTGCCCGCGGTACAAGTAATTGTATTATCGGAATTGCAAAAGCTGCAGTTTTTCCCGTTCCCGTCTGAGCCTGCCCTATTAAATCAATTTTATTTTCTAAAATAAGCGGGATAATTTTTTTCTGGATTTCTGTCGGTTCTTCGAATCCTTTTAAGTGGATTGAGTGAAGTGTTTCTTCTGAAAGTCCAAGATCTTTGAAGCCACTATTAAGCATATATTGTTATTCCTAAACATTTTTGATTATTTGAATATCAATATACGGTTATAAATAAAATCAAATGAAAATGTTTTCTTAGTAGTTCGTTTTTCGATGTATTCAGCAACTTTCTCTAGTCTATTCGGGATTGATAGAATTTTCTCCTGTGCTTTACCGGCAAGATCATTAAGTCCAGTTAATAGTTCGATATTCCAGAATTTAATCGCTTCTTCAACTATCTTTTTATAATCCCAAGGTCCATAGATTCCAACACGTCTAACTACATCAGCCATATCACGGAAGTTAGGCATCGAGATTCCCGGCATATCTATCGCAGGCATTATAGCAGAAGCTGAGACTAACGCGCGATTGGGATCTAATTCTAATATTGCTTTGAATACATTCCTGTAAAAAGAAAAATGTTTTGCTTCATCAGCGGCGATATTATCTAAAATTCCTTCGAGCAAAGGCTCATCAGCTCCAGCAAGCTTGCCTGTGTTCTTATGTGATATTTGAGTAGCTCTTTCTTGAAGTGTTGTATAAACAAAAACTTTATAAGGATCGCGATCCCAATCGGGATTGAAACCCGATTCAATATAATGGTACTGCATCATTTCAATTTCCTTGAACTGGAAGAGTCTTCCATCACGTGCATAATCCCTCAGAATACAACCGTGACGATCTTCTTCAGCGGTCCACATATTATTCCATTTAGCCCAGAAGCTTTCATCGCCAAGATGTTTTGCAATCAGTCTGTGAAAATGCGGAAGTCCTTCTTCCGTAAGAAGATTAACAGCAACGGCAACACGGACCGGATCTTTCATACCGCGTACACGTTCACGTAATTTTTTTATTATGCTTTCCTGATCGTCACTCATTTTTTCATCAGCCGGAAGAAATTCACTGGCGAACCAAAGTTTACGTTTTGCTATGTGAGATTCCATCCACTCATGAACTTTAACTTCAAGATGATTTAGAACTTCAATTTTACTAGAAATTTCAAAATTTCTATCTATGACTGTTTCCATTAATATCTTTCTTTCAATTTTATGAAGGGATGTATTCTGAACTGCTTTGCCAGGATAAGATTATAATTACAAGTAAAGTGAAAGTATTCTCTTGACATGAATATAATTTTATTGAAAGTTATCTCCATATATAGAAATTTGTTTTACAAAACTTTTACATTTAAGTTAATGTAAATAGTGCTGAGGGAATTAGGGGGATTAATCTCCTCTGAAATTTATTTAACAATTTTAAAATTAAAGTTAGGTGTCTGAAATTTACCAAAAAGACGAACCCAGATCGGAAGCAGCATTTCTGTTGCGCGAGCATTTGTAATATCGCCTAGATCAATTACAGTTTTCCAGCCGAACCAATTTGTTAATATCTTTTTTACTTTTTCTTTTGCAACATCGTCATTACCACATAAAAACAGATCATGTTCACCTGGAACAAGAGAGGGATTGACCATCACACTACAATTTACAGTATTCAGAGTTTTTACAACTTTTAGGTAAGGGAATTTACTTTGTATTTGTTCACCTAGTGAATCTGTATTGCAAACAAATAATGAAGGCGGCATCCCTTTAGAAAAATCTAGTGGATTAGCTATATCAATTAATATTTTCTCTTTTAAATTAGCATCACCGGCAGAACCAATAGCCTCAATTGATCCAAATCCGGAAGTACAATTAAAAATAATTTCACCAAATGAAGCGGCATCTGAGAAAGTTCCATGCGATGCATTCGCACCATTTGCTTTAACCCAGTCAATAGCTTTTTTATTATCGCTAGTACGAGAGCCCATTTTAACCTGATGGCCTAGACTTACCAATTTACTGCCAATTGTTGAACCAACCATTCCGGTTCCAAAAATTCCTATTTTCATTTTCGATTCCTTTGAATAAATAATAATATTATTACTGCTTTTGTAATATAGAAACGCGCTTTTATTGAGGTAAGTTCAAATTAAATCGGAAGAGAATTATTGAGAAGCTTTTCGAATTTTTGAATATTGACTGTATTGTCATGAAACTGTCCCATCCATCTTTGGCAGCGGTTTGCATCTAACTGAAGACCGATGACAGAAACCTTAACTTTCTGGCACATTCTCATTCCATTAATTAGTTCCGGAATGCAGGCAACACCAAATACACCAACTTTTTTATTTTCATAATTAAGATTTCGAAACAGTTTTTTAAGATCTGCTTCCATCCATAAATAAGGTTTTATCTTATTCTTTCTGAACAGTCTGCTCATTTCATTAACGGAACAAATCTTCGAACAAGCTTTGCATACATAATCAAGATTATCTGGTACCGACATGCATTCTTGCGAAAAGTCCCTCATACAATGCGGAAGGAATGCATATTTTAATTCACACTCTAAAAATTCCTTTTTGTTGAGACGATTTGTTAACTCAATTTCCAACATGAATAAATGATATTGCTCAACTGTAAGAGTTTTAATTTTTTCAAATCTCTGAAAAATTGAAAGTGTTCTTAAATGTTCATTAACCGGTTCAGAATAAATCGAAAGGTTTTTATTTAGTACGCAAATAATTTGCGAAAGATAATCTTGATTATTTTTTAATGATAGACTTTTTAGTAAACGCTTTTGTTTGCTGGCATTTTGAATTAAAGTAAGAAGTTCTTGAACACTACTAATTTTCTCAAGGAATTCATTCGCTAAATTAGATATTAATTCGAAATAGGAATCACTTGATAGAGAATTACCATAAAGTGAATATGTTTTACCAATAATCGGTGCTGTTATAATGTGCGAAGAGTGCATACAACAAATTAAAGATGTTTATAAAAAAATGATCTTTGAAAAAACATACAGACGCTATAAACTTGCGATGATTGGTTTTTGCATTTTAATTCTAAAATGTAGAGACGCGATATCAGCCTCGGCAAGACCGAGTCTCGACGGGTATCGCGTCTCTACAAAAAATAAAAGCCATTAGATTCATATTAGAATCCAATGGCTTTAATAAAATAGTTAAATATTAATTAAGAGATTTATAACTCTGTAATGTTTTCATATAGTTAGCTCGTTCAAATGCTGCCGGTTGAGCAATATTCCTCTGACTCATGCTTCCTTTCATCAAATCAATTGAAGAATATTCTTTTTCTTCCATCCATTTTTTCATTCCGTCTAATATTTGAGTTATGCGTCCAATTCCGTTAAGTAAGAGTTCGGAAGCCATCATTGCAACATCTCCGCCAGCCATCATAATTTTTATTACATCTGTATGGTTATGAATTCCACTAGTGGCACCTAAGCTTGCATGAAGATTACCGTATAAGATTGCAATCCACCGTAATGGAAGCCGCATTTCCCAATTGGTGCTTAACAAAAGATTCGGCACGACTTCAAGCTTATCTAAATCAAAATCCGGCTGATAGAATCTGTTAAATAGTACTAAAGCATCGGCTCCGGCATGATCAAGTTTACGCGCAACGTTTGACATCGAAGTAAAGAACGGACTTAACTTTATTGCAACAGGAATCTTCACACTCTTTTTTACTTCCTTCAATATATCTACATACATATTTTCAACTTCTGACCCGGTTATATTCTTATTCGTAGCAACGTAATAAACATTCAGCTCAAGAGCATCAGCACCCGCTTGTTCAATATTCTTTGCATAATTGATCCATCCGCCTGTACTAACCCCGTTCAAACTTCCGATGATTGGAATATCCACAGCTTTCTTCAACTTGGTGATATGATTTAAGTACTGTTCGGGTCCAAGATGGAATTTTTCCGGTTGAGGAAAATAAGTCTGTGCTTCAGCAAAGCTATTTGTCCCAACTGAAAGATAATGATCGAGTTCACCGGATTCATGAGATATCTGTTCTTCGAATAAAGAATAGACGACAACCGCAGAAGCTCCGGCATCTTCCATAGCTTTAACGGTGTCAACATTTTGCGATAACGGAGAAGCCGAAGGAACTATCGGATTCTTTAATTTCAATCCCATGTATTTTGTTGTCAGATCCATTTTAACTCCTATTTTTTTAGATTCTTCTCCCGATACTTCGACTAGCTCAGTATCGTGGTCAGAATGACTTCGTCTATTTTTAGTTTCTTTCAATCCCTCAAGACAGGTCTTCTTTTCCGTCACCGTCTTTACCAACTTCAAACGAAGACATCTGCTCATAGAATTTCCATTTCTTATTTACCTCTTCCTGAGCTCTTATGAGCAACTCTTTTGCTTCTGTAGGATGAGATTTAGTTAACATCTTGTATCGTGTTTCTTTATAGATATAATCTTCAAGTTTGATCTTCGGAGCTTTTGAATCTAACTTAAGCGGATTCTTTCCTTCATTGAAACTTTCCGGATTGTACCGGAACAGCGGCCAGTAACCGCTATCAACTGCCGCTTTCTGACTTTCCATTCCTTTAGCCATATTAATTCCGTGAGCGATGCAGTGACTGTAAGCGATAATTAATGATGGACCGTTGTATGCTTCAGCTTCAATGAATGCCCGTAATGTTTGAACATCATTTGCACCCATTGCAACTTTTGCAACGTAAACATTTCCATAAATCATTGCCATCATAGCAAGATCTTTCTTAGCTGTCTGTTTACCGGCTGATGCAAATTTTGCAACTGCACCCATTCCGGTAGATTTAGACATTTGTCCTCCGGTGTTAGAGTAAACTTCAGTATCAAGAACTAAAATGTTAACGTTCTTTCCGGAAGCTATAACATGATCTAATCCGCCGTAACCAATATCGTAAGCCCAACCGTCGCCGCCGATTATCCATACGGATTTCTTTACCAAGTAATCAGCAACTTCCAATAATTTTTCTGCGTCTTTAGATTTAATAGTTTCAAGTTTTTTCTTTAGTTCAACTACTCTTTCTCTCTGTTCATAAATTCCGGCTTCATCTTTTTGATCAGCATTAAGAATTGCACCGGCTAATTCATTGCCTATTTCATTTTTCAATTTAGAGATAAGTTCAACTGCAAACTCTTTTTGTTTATCAATCGAAAGTCGCATACCCATTCCAAACTCGGCATTATCTTCAAATAAAGAATTTGCCCAAGCCGGTCCTCTGCCTTCGTTATTTTTTGACCACGGTGTTGTAGGTAAATTACCGCCGTAGATTGATGAACATCCTGTAGCATTTGCTATGATAGAACGATCACCGAATAACTGGGATACTAATTTTACGTAAGGAGTTTCACCGCATCCGGAACAAGCACCTGAGAATTCAAACAGTGGTTGCTGTAATTGCTGCGCTTTAATAACACCAGTGTTGATAAGTCTTCGATCTAGTTCTGGAAGAGTAAGGAAGAAATCCCAATTAGCTCTTTCTTGTTCGCGAATCGGAATTTGTGGAGTCATGTTAAGTGCTTTCAGACGAGTTTCTTTTTTGTTTTTAGCCGGACAAACTTCTACGCACATTTCACAACCTGTACAATCTTCAACCGCAACTTGAATTGTGTATGCGTAACCATCCGGAAATTCTTTTCCTTTTGCATCCATCATCTTAAAAGTTGGAGGAGCTTCGTTTAGATATTTTTTATCGTAAGATTTAATTCTTATACATGCATGAGGACAAACCATTGCACATTTACCGCATTGAATACACCATTCCCAATCCCAGGACGGAACATCGAGCGCGATATTTCTTTTTTCCCACATTGTCGTAGCAGAAGGGAAAGTTCCGTCAATCGGCATTTCACTAACTTTTACATTATCACCTTTTCCTTCTAGCATTTGGCCAAGCACATTACGGACATAATCCGGAGCTTTAGCTGAAACAATTGAAGGTATTTCAATCTTGCTTGTAACTTTTGAGGGGACATTAATTTTATATAAATTATCAAGAGTCTGATCAACTGCTTCAAAATTTTTCTTAACTATTTCTTCACCTTTTGCACCGTAAGTTTTCTTAATTGATTTCTTGATCTGTTCAATTGCTTCATCTTTGGGAAGTATTCCTGAAATAGCAAAGAAGCATGTCTGCATAATTGTATTAACTCTGCTTCCCATTCCGGTTTTATTAGCAACTGCATAACCGTCAATCAAATAAAAATTTAATTTCTTATCTATTATTTGCTGCTGAATTCTTATCGGTAAATGATCCCAAGTCTCATCTTTACTATATGGACTGTTCAGTAAGAACGTTCCGCCGTTTTCAATATTTCCGAGAACATCAAATTTCTCAAGCAACCCGAAAGTATGGCAGCCGACAAATTTTGCTGTTTGAATTAAATACGTTGAGCGGATCGGTTTCTTCCCAAATCTTAAATGTGATACTGTTGTAGAGCCGGATTTTTTAGAATCGTAAACAAAATAACCTTGTGCATAATTTTCAGTTTCTTCTCCAATAATTTTTATCGAATTCTTATTTGCACCGACTGTTCCGTCTGCACCTAAACCGTAAAATAGACATCGAACAACTTCATCACCTTCAGTCATAAAGTTTGGATCATAATCTAAACTTGTGAATGTTACATCATCGTTTATACCTACTGTAAAATGATTTTTCGGTACGGGTTTTTTCATATTATCAAAAACTGATTTTACCATAGACGATGTAAATTCTTTTGAAGATAAACCGTAACGACCACCCACAATTTTCGGCATTTTAGCAAACGGAGGATTGTTTGAACTCATTGCTTCGGATATAGCAGTAACAACATCAAGATATAACGGTTCACCAAGTGAGCCGGGTTCTTTTGTTCTGTCAAGCACAGAAATATTTTCAACTGTTTTTGGAATTGCTGCAAGTAAATGTTTTGCAGAGAACGGCCTGTATAATCTTACTTTAATTATTCCAACTTTCTCTTCCATTCTTTGAGATAAATATTCAACTGTTTCTTCGGCTGCTTCAGCCCCACTACCCATAAGAATAATAACACGCTTTGCATCAGGTGCACCGTAGTAATCGAACAAGTGATATTGACGGCCCGTAATTTGAGCAAACTTGTCCATTGCACTTTGAACTATCTCAGGGCATACATCATAAAATTTATTTACTGTTTCTCTGCCTTGGAAATAGACATCGGGATTTTGTGCCGTTCCTCTAATGAAAGGATTTTCAGGATTCAATGCTCGTGTGCGGAATTCTTTTATTTTTTCATCATCAATCATTGCACGTATATCATCTTCAGTTAATTCTTCCATCTTCACAACTTCTGCTGATGTTCTAAATCCATCAAAGAAATGAACGAACGGAATTCTTGATTCTAATGTTGCCCGGTGTACAATTGCAGCAGTATCCATAACTTCTTGAACAGAATTCGAACAGATCAAACCAAATCCGGTTTGACGGGTAGCCATTACATCACTATGATCGCCGAAGATTGATAAAGCCGCTGCGGCAATTGAGCGTGCACTTACATGAAAAACAGCTGGAGTTAATTCACCGGCAATTTTATACATGTTGGGAATCATCAAAAATAATCCTTGCGAAGCTGTAAAAGTTGTAGTAAGAGCACCGCTTTGAAGTGAACCGTGAACAGCACCAGCGGCCCCGCCTTCACTTTGCATTTCTGTAACATTAGGAACAGTTCCCCAAATATTTTTAATTTTTTTAGCCGACCAAGCATCTGATAACTCACCCATCGTTGATGATGGAGTAATCGGATAGATTGCAATAACTTCGCTTACACGGTACGCAACGTGAGCAGCAGCCTCATTTCCATCGATCGTAATTTTCCTTCTTTCCATTGAATCCTCTATAATTTATATGAATATTTTTTAGTTTAGTCTGATGTTAAACTCAAATACCTTGCCATCAAGAAGTGTTTATTAAATTGCTTTTTAGTCTATTTTCAAAAGATTTATGATAATTTCTATCACTAAGTTCTATGTTTTAGAATTTAACCTACCATCAATCTTATTTTTAAGAAATTTCCAAAAATTGACGTTCTAATAATAGAAATTAACGGATTGAAAATAAAGACGCGAAGGTCTAAAAATGAATCGGAATAATGTATGATGACTTATCTTAATAGCCTATTACTTAAAATTTCTTGGATATTTCTTCTTCCGTCTAAAACAGAATGAACATATATCGAATGGTGGTCAATTTCGTATATAATTCGGTAGGGTTTATATAGTATTTCTAAATAATTTTTTATTCCCGTGGACCTTAATTCTATCGGGATATGTCCTCTTTCCGGAAACTTCTCAAGTTTGTAAAGACTTTCTTCCAATGCATCTATAAGTTTATTTGCTGGTTGTACGCCATCATTCATAGCAACATAAATAAATATTTCTTGAAGATCCTTTTTAGCTTGGGGGTCAATAACAACTTTGTATTTCATAACTTATTTTTTATTTCTTTACGAAGATCTGCAAAAGTTTCTTTAATGCCTTTAGATTCTTTGCTTTTGTTTCTAGTCATAGCTATTAATTTCAGAAAAGATAGAGTTTCTTGTGTCTTTTCATAAATTTTTATGTCTTGTACAATCACTTTTGCTTCTCCATTTTGTGTAATCACAAAGGTTTTTTGATTATTATTAATTTCCTCAATCAAATTGGCAGCATTAGCTTTGAGATAACTTATGGATTTTACCGACTCACTTAATTTCATGGCGTAGCCTTTTTTTAGTCCAAATTTAGTCTTTCAAGAGAATATTTGCAAACTATACTTTCTTCATATTATTATTTTTTTATTTTAACCATAATTAAAAAATGATTTGAGGTTAATAAGTTTTAGATAGAGGTTATCTTTGCAAAAATTAAAATTATTCACCGATCAGAGTAATAACAATCTTTCTTGAACCACCATTATTCCTGTGTTCACAAAGATAAATCCCCTGCCATATTCCGAGATTAAACTTACCATTAGTAATCGGTAAACTTACTGAACTTCCGATCATAGATGATTTTATGTGTGAGGTCATATCGTCGGTACCTTCCAAAGTATGCTGATAATATTGGGCATTCTCGGGTACAATCTTATTAAAATAAGTTTCAATATCTGAACGAACAGTTGGATCGGCATTCTCATTAATTGTTAATGAAGCGGAAGTATGTTTGATAAAAATGTGTGCAATACCTTTAGAGATATTCTCAAGAGAAGGTAATTGCGAAACTATTTCGTCGGTAACTAAATGAAATCCACGTGGTTTTGGTTTTAATGTTATTTCTTTTTGTAGAATCATATTTGTTATTCAATTGTTCTTTCTAGTCTTTCATCGTCATTTTTGGATTAACGATTGAATTAGAGAATTCTGAAAAATTAATTAACAAGAGAAAAGATAAATTTAATAGAACACAGATAACACGGATTTGGCAGATTATCGCGGATTTTGATCTGTGTAAATCCGTTTAATCAGCGTCATCAGCGTTCTATTCTTACATTTTTTCAGAGGTTTCGAATTACTTAATTACTACCTAATGATCTGTTAAATAGTATCTCATTATGGGTCGTGACTTTGATCTTCTCTCAACTTCTTTGAATCCTGCTTTAGTAAATGCAGTAGGAAATCCTGTCCAAGCAAATGCAGCTGGCATATTTTCAGAATAAGGTTCCGAGGGATAACCTTCCAAAATATTTATTTTCTTTTTCTTATAATAAGCGATAACACTTTTTAGTAATTGAGTTGAAAGCCCTTGGCGTCGATATTTTTTATCAATAAAAAAACAAACGATAGACCAAACCGGATTGTCATCAACCTTGCTTAAGACTCTTGAATTATTAAGTCGTATAAAATCTTCCCGTGGTGCAACCGAACACCATCCGACAGGTTCTTTTTTTATATAAGCTAATATTCCAGTTTCCTTCTTCGAATTAACCAGCTTACGCATCAACATCTTATTGCCTTTACCTTTGTTTTTATCAAACTCGGATTTTTTTAACCGCCATGACATACACCAGCATCCGCCGCAGGCACCACGCTCTCCAAATAAATATTCAAAGTCTTTCCATGTTTCTTTTGACAACGGTTTAAATTTTAGACCATTCATGAAATTTCTATTATTTATTAGTATGTAATGTTTTAGATTATTATTAGTCATTCAGTTGTCATAAATAGTCATTCAATCGCTATTCATGGTCATTCGGTCGTTTCAGAGATTCTTGTTTACCAATAGATTTTATGTAGTTATTTAATTTAACACCAAGATTATTTATATCATTCATAAACTCGTTAAATACGTCTTCACTTATCAATTTTCGATTGTATATTTTTGTCAACCAAGTTTTAGTTTCATATAAAGAACCTCATGCGTAATATCCAAAATGTTTAGCTTCATTAAAATGATATCTCCCAAATCCTTCGCTGATATTTGCCGCAACAGAATCCACAGCTCTAATTAACTGCTTGCCGAGAGTATCTTTTAGAAAATAATCCCAATGATTGATAATTTCCCAAGATTTGTCCCCTAGTTCCATGGATAAAATATAAACATTTAATTCTTCGAGCCTCATTGATCCCTCCATTTTATAATGACTATTTAATGACCCAATGACTATTAATGACTTTTTTTACAAAGTAAGTTCTAACTGTTTTTCAGTGTTGCTAAATTTTTGTTCATGATCCAACAACCATTTCTTACGCCACAGTCCTCCCCCGTAACCGGTTAAACTTCCATCACTACCAATAACTCTATGACACGGAATTATAATCGAAATTTTATTCTGCCCGTTAGCATTAGCTACAGCACGGATCGCTTTTAGATCACCAAGTAGTTTTGTGATTTCCATATATGATCTGGTTTCACCAAAAGGAATTTTTAATAATTCGTTCCAAACTTTTTTCTGAAAAATTGATCCCTCCGGTTGAAGATTTAATTCAAATATTTTTCTCTTCCCATTAAAATATTCGTCAATCTGTTCAGCACATTTATCAATATATGGATTTGATTTCAGATCGGGATTAAACTCTTGATCAATAAAATAGAGAGATGATATTGAATTTTCCGTTCCGCTTATTTCAATTAATCCGATAGGTGAGTTGTAAAATGTTTTGAAAATCATAAGTATTCAAAATAAATATGCATTAATGATTCAACCTATTAAGCATAGAAAGAAATGTCAAGCTAAATAATTTATGATTTACTAAATGTGTTAGAAGAAATGGAGATCAGTTAAAAAGAGTTTTAAGAACTTCAATGAGTTTATCTCTCAATAGTGGTTTAGAGACAAAATCATTAAACCCGGCTGCAATAAAATTATCGCGGGCACCAGGTAATAAATATGCGGTTGACGCAATTACCGGAACGTTTTTATAACCGGGCATTTTTTGAATTATTCTCAATGCATCAAGTCCGTTATACTCACCTTGCAGATTTATATCCATTACAAGAAAATCGAATTTTTTAGTTTTTAGAAGTGGTAACGCGCTTTCAAAACTTGGAGCATATTCAATATTCTTTAAATCTTTCATCTGACTTTTAAACAGCATTTGTGAATCTACTTGATCTTCCAAATAGAGACACGAAAGTTGCGTAAGATCCAATGGTTTCTTTTCTACCGGAACTGTTGAAGCTGTTGAATCTTTTTCGGATTGTTTAACGGCAACTTTTTGCGAAGGTTTTACCTCAACTTCTTTTTGCTGAGGAACAGTTTCCACTTCTAATTTTTTCTTATCATTTATAACAAACTTCAATGGTATTACAAGAGCGAATTCAGCTGGATCAGCATCCTTTGTAATTGTCTCTTTCTTAATTGATAATAAGTCAATTAATTTTTTTGCGAGTTTTACTGAGAAGCGTGAAAAACCATAATTTCTTCTGCTCATGTTCTCATCTTCCGAGAAAATATCATTAAACGCTTTTAATAAGTATGGAGTAATTGTTTTAGTTGTATCCTTTATACCGACTGCACAAAAACTATCCTGGTAGACAGAAGCTGAAAGAAATATTTTATCTTCCTTTGTAATCTGAATTGCAAACTTGATAAACAAGCTTAGCAGTGAAACAATCTTTTGCCGATCTGTTTCAATTTCGAGCGAAGTAGAAATCTTGCTGTATGAAAGTTCAACTTTTTTATCTTCGGCTGTTTTCTTAGAATTTTCTTTCAGTTCATTCAGAATATCTACAAACTTGATATGTTCAGATTTAAGTTTTACTACTTTCTGTTCAAGCGTTGAGTATTCAACGGCATTATCCATTATCTGTAGAAGTAACTTTTGATTCTGTTTAATAATATCAACAGCTTCTTTCTGTTCATCATTAGGACTTTGAATGCTTTCCCCAAGTTCTTGTGTAAATCCGAGTATCACGTTTATAGGAGTTAGAAGCTCGTGAAAAACATTTGAAAGAAATGGAGGATCAATTTTCTCGACAGAATCTTCTTGGGTTTTCTTTACATCCTTTGTTACGACAGGTTCGTCAATGGGTTTTATAACTAAAGAGAATGAATCAATATCACCGTTAAAATTTTTTATCGGTGTTGCAATCAGACTTGCTTTATGAAATGTTCCTGAAGGTTTCTTTATTTCGATATCTAATATTGTTGGCTTTAGGATTCCGGAATGAAAAATATTTTTATTTATCTTAGCACGATCATCATCGGCAACAAGAGAAATAAATGGACGTGTTTCCAAATCCTTTTTGGAGTAACCAAAACGCTTGGATACCGGTTCATTAATTTCAGTAATAAAACCATCTTTGTCAGTTATAATAACAGGGTCGCTAGTATTATCAAAAGCTGATTCTAAAATTTGAGTTCTTATTTTAGATCCCGATTGTTCTGTAACATTTCGTACAAGATTTAGATGTGATTTCTTCCCCTTAAATTCAATTGATGATCTTCGCAGTTCAACTAAAACAGAAGTACCATCACTCTTCTTATGTCTCCAAGGTCCGCTGTAACTTCCTTGCACAATTTTACTATCACCGGTTTGGATTAATGTTTGAATATCTTCCGGAGCGTATAAATCAGTAAGATCCATGTTTAAGAAATCATTTCGCTTATAACCGTATAACTTTAATGCAGCATCGTTTACATCAAGAAATTTTAAGTTCTCAATATCATAGATAAACATAGCTTCCGGCAAATGTTCGATTAACGCTTCATACATTTTTGCTTTGGTTTCTGTCTGATTATCATCACCAAATTTTTGAGTAATTATAATCTGTGTCCCGAAATGATCTCCGTTATCGAGCAATATTTTTTTAAAATTAACTTCCGTGTTAAGCTGAGCTTTTTCTGCAAATATATAATTGACGTTTAATTCGGGAATTTTATCAGAGTTCTTTAAGTAATTTTCAAATTGAGATATAAAACCCTTTTCCAAAATTTTGTTTATCTCTAGCAATGTTAAATCAACTTTTTCGTTAAGGTTCAACATGCGGACAAATTCTTTACTATATGAAGCGACTTTAAAATTATTATCTAGTATTATAACAGCTAACGGTAAATCTTTAAGTAAAAAATTGTCAGCTTCTATTTTTGTTTCTTGAATCAGCGGTTCCTTCTTTTGAGAGAAGCCGATAATTGCAACGACATTATTATCAAGATCGCAGAGAGGAAATTCTACTATAGAAATATTTCTATTAGTTCCGCTTGTAATTGGAGTAGAAACACCTTCGAATATAACTGAGTTTGTCGATTCAAGAATATATGTATCAACTGTTTTATAGAGATTGACTAAATATTTAGGAAGGTAATCCTGTTCACTTTTGTTCTCTAATTGATTGGACTTAAATCCCAATGAATCTGCATATTTATCATTGACCAGAACTAGTTTCCCCGAAGACTCTTTAATCCAGAAATAATCATCAAGTTCATTTATATCTTTTTGAATTTTTGCTTTTTCAATAAATGAGAAAGGATAATTAAGCTTGATTTTATTTACGATTGAAATAATCCTTTTATCAAGAGCGATCTTTTCGAGTTCTGAAGTAGATATCCAAAATTTTTGTGTTTCGGATCTATTTTTAACAAATGATTCATGATTAAAATTTATTAAAAAGTAAATGTTATTTTCACTGCGCATAGGCGAGAATACAACTTCAAAATTAAATTTAACTTTATCTATTTCAAGGTCAATCATATCCCTAACAGATGTATTATATTTCCTTACGTCAATGAACATTCTCTGAAGGTTTAGTAATTTTATCTCGTCAAAAAGATCGAAGAAATTAGATTGCGGAGTTATTGACGGTAATAATTTTTTTAGATCGTTGCTAAATGCAATCACTTTCCCTGTTTTATCAATAATCAAACTTGGAGAGATATTGGGGCTATCTATCGGGATTCTATTTGGAGTTTCAGTATTCATAACTTGAACTATGGTACGTCTACGCGAAGTACACTTGTGTAAAGTGTATAAACATTATTATCCAGCTTCTGTCTAATCCTATAAAAATATGTCGTTCCGTTTTTAATTGTTCGATCTGTGTATTCAACAATATCTGCTGCTACTGATCCGACTTCAATAAATTGTCCAGTTGTACCGGTCTGTCTTTCTATCACAGCACCTTTTGCAAGATTCTTACTATTGTCATTCCATGTTAACTTAACACCAGGTCCGGCTACAAGGACTGCAGTTAAGTTTGTCGGGGCAGCTACATCAGTATAGAATGTAGATATTGAAACCTCATTGGAATATCCACTTAACGCTGTTTGCGTGAAGAATGCTACGCGGTATTTATAAGAACTGCTGGCAGCTACAGAATTATCTGTGTATTCTGTTACGTTTGGACCAGTAATATCTAATACTTTAAAAATATTTCCACTAGGATCTGTTCTCTCTATTTGAAATCCTTGTTCAGTAGAAGCAAAATCTATCCACGTCAATTTTACCAGACTGGTACCCGTCGCTTCAACTTTTAAATTCCAAGGACCACCGGGTATACTACTTGTATTTATCTCATTGCTAAAATTAGAGGGGCCGGATTCGTTAATTGCTCTAACTTTATAATAATAATCAACATAAGGAGATAAACTACCATCAGTTGTACTAATAGTATTTACAGGTAGCGACTTTATGATTCTGTAATCTATTACGGTACCGTTACCAATATCTTTTCTCCACAATTCATAGCCGGTTTCATTTCTTGAATTATCATCCCATTTAAGAGTGATAGTAAAATCATTTAACCGGGTTAACAAAAGATTAGTGGGCATATTCGGTATTTTTTCTTTTACATAAATATTTTCTTGTAATTTACTTTCTTTTGATTTCCCTGTTGTGTTATAAACTTTGATAGAATAATTGATATGAGTGTGAAGCAAAGTTGAATCTACTTCGAGATAGATTATTGGATTTGTTCCATCAGTATTCTGATTATATCTTTTTACAAAAACTTTATTTACATACAACTCATAAAACGAAAGACCAGTTCCACTAGCACCATCAGCAGATTGATAATTAACAGTATTTTTTCCAACATTAACAGTATCGCCAGTTATAGGACTATTTATATCAATTGCAGGTGTAGTTGAAGTTTGAGTATCGGTAATTGATTCAACACAACCAAATGTAATTACTAAAAGTAAGAAGAGAATAATTCTAGCATATTTTCTTATATAGCTGAGAGATTTCATTATTTCTCTGTTATTGATCTTTTTACAATATTCAATTTAATAAATGGATATCAGTTTTGACAATTAATATTAAAAATGATTAGACTTTTTATAGTACTAACACTACTGTAAATTAAATAAAAAAGAATAATTCTATTTAAAAATATTGGCAAGCTTTTTTGGCCGGTAATCCCTTTTATGTTTAGGGTGAAAAGTGCCATTACAATTTCAGAAAAATCTTATCAGTGGTGAAATAAATTTAATTGTTAACTGTCAACGTTATCAAAATCGATCAATAACGAACGTGTTTCATGAGCTTCCATTTTATCTAAATAGAAGAAAATAGTTTTTGAATCACTATCTAACTTATATTTAGGAATCTTCGTATTTATAATATCTGATGATACTGCAACATTTCTGACTCTTTTATTAAAATTTACCTGTACAATTAAGTCGAATGCTTTTTCATCACGCGGATTATTTAGTTCTACAGCAATTCTTCTTTTACTTCTTGTTTCATAACGGACTTCAACACCAATACGGTGAACCCACCAATTTTCTAATTCTTGGAGTGAAGTGACCCATATTTTTTTACTCTTTGCATAATTGACTATGTCTCTTATGACCGAGGAATATTGTGGCTGTAATTGATATTCAGTATGAACCTTGAAGACATAAAGTCCGCCTTCGAATAACACACGATCTACATCTTCCTCATAAGTATATCTTTGATAAGCTGTATTTACCAAACCATAATTACGAACAACTTCATAATCATCGCGTGCCGTTTTTGTAATAATCATTATAGGTTTATTATTTCTGATACGTATTTCAGGTACAGAGCGGTCAGTTAACGAATCTGTAACCAAGTATGTATAATTTAACTGAGTCATAGATTGCAATGTGTTATCATCGTAATAACCATTTAATGGCATTAATGCTTTTACGGTTTTCCCTGTTATTTTTTTTAATGTATCAGTCACAAATTTTAAAATAGAGTTTTGAACTTCCTTACTATAAAGTTTATTTACAGTATCATCAGCAGATTCGAGAAATCCAATATCAACTATAGCCCCTAAATCACCTTTTTGAGCAATTGATTTTAATAATCCCGGATTTTGTTTGGCAAGTATTGGATCAACAAAAATAGTAGTTGGAGAATGAGTAAGATTAAATGCATTCCCAAAATAACTAATATTTTGCGGTTGTTCTTTTATTGTTGGAACAATGATCATGGCAGCATCATAAGAAGTCGGCCAATCATTTATGAATGCTGTAGGTTGATAAATAAGCCAGTTAACGGAATTATTGAAAAGTTTTTCAAAGTAGATATAATCCTTCTGAACACCAAGAACTGAATTCAATTCAAAACCGAACCAAACAAATCTTCCTTTGCCGTAACTACCGTAAGCGATACCCGCACTCTTTTGAATTTCCTCCCGAACAAGTCCCGCTTCCCTTCTGAAATCATACCAGAAACTAACTTGCGTAGTTCTAGGTTCTAAAACTTCAGCATAAATTGGTCTATCCCATGTAGCAATCTTGAGAGCATACCCGGTTGGAATTTGTGCAGTAAGCGGTAAATTGCCCCGTAGTGTGTGCACTTTATATGATTCTTCAGGTTTGATTTCCCTGTTAAAGTTCATCCCAAAAACTTCTTTGAAAAAATCCCACCCTCTCCATTTGCCCTCATCTGTATAAGTTGCTGGACCACCGGTAACGAACAAACTGCCGCCATTTTCTACATAGCGTTTTAATTGCATAATTTCTTTGTCAGATAAAGATTTTGAACCTGGAAGGACGATCATTTTATAATTAAAGTGTTCACCTAATTCAATAGTCTGATCGGAAATAATATCATAATCTAATCTGGAATTTTTAATAAATTTTTTCCAAGTATCAACATTATCTCTTAGCCAAGTACTTCCGGAAGGAAGCATAATTTCGGTATATTTTGAATAAAGTATTCCTGCCTTTTCTTTTTTCTCGTCTGATAAAAACTTAAGATTTTTTTTTGTTGGTAGAATTTCCTTCAGTTCGTAATTACCATATATATTTTTTACTATAAGAAGAAAAACAAGAAAAGCAGTAATAAGTAATATTGACCCGCTTAGAAAAATAATAGGGTAATTAACTTTAAGTCCTTTGGCTTCTCTTACCGCCACCTTAAATTATCCTCTTTTTTACGTTCTTGTTGCGTTGGGTCTTCATAACCTTCAGTCGAATACCGCATATATTTTTTCTTAGAGCTTTTTGTCGAACGTTCTTCTTCACTAGTACGAAGATTTTCACCGGTCCTTTTCTGATCATAAGTCGGAGCTGAACCCACAAATGTAGGTTTCAATTCCGGACCGCGTGATTGTTCTTCCTGAGGTGTATAGTACGGAGCTTGTGGTTCGAATGTCCTTCTCTCAGGAGTCATGAATCTTTGTTCTTGCATTAAAGGTGCAGGGGCTACAAGTTCGGCAGGAATTGCAGAAGGCTGCACAGCTTGAGCTGTTATACCTTTACGTTCCCTAACCTTATAAAGTATATATGCACCTACAGCAAGAATAAAGGTTGAGATAGTTGCAACCAAAATGATTAATGAAAGTATAGGAATTAATTCCATGTTAACCTCTGTTAAGTCTTATCATTTTATGTAGCACCGGCTGTATTATTAGCTGTCTTTGGTGAAACCCCGAGTCCGGTTCGCTCGAGTTTTCCCCATACCATTCGTATTCCAAGAAATTCTTCTACAGTAGCCATTGCTTTAGTCACATCAATCAAAAGAATAAACACTACGCGATAAATAATTGCATACGGTACTAATCTAAATTCTTCTTTTTCTGCAGCTATGCAATAAACTGCAGCCATTAAATCTAATACGGCTATACCAGCCCAC
>Ga0209514_10001689_pt1 | contig 36863 bp, 40 predicted proteins | sample Subgrocontami58m_FD_187452 | JGI IMG/M metagenome (GOLD analysis project Ga0209514, IMG submission 187452) | Subsurface groundwater microbial communities from S. Glens Falls, New York, USA - GMW37 contaminated, 5.8 m (SPAdes) (version 3) | ecosystem: Environmental > Aquatic > Deep subsurface >...
TCCTGCCTCTGCTGGGAGACCACCTTCTGCTGGGAGACCACCTTCTGCTGGGAGACCACCTTCTGCTGGGAGACCACCTTCTGCTGGGAGACCACCTTCTGCTGGGAGACCACCTTCTGCTGGGAGACCACCTTCATCAGGTGGGACTGGTCGTTCTTCGTATTCGGATCGGCCGTCTTCGGGTCGTCCAACTCACAGCAGAGGAGAAGTGTGGGAGCGGACTCCACTCGACCGTCCACGTCGAGCGAAGATCCACGAACCGAACATTCCACCAGAGATCACTGGTGAAGAGTTAGATCGCAGCATTCAACGAGAGTTATCTACGCTTAGCCCGGGCAATGCGAAAATCGTTTCCCAACATTTGGTTGCCGCAGGGCAGAATCTCGATTCAAATCCCAAGTTGGCATTGGAACATGCGCGAGCTGCGGTCTATCACGCGGGGCGGATCGCCTCGGTACGCGAGAGCCTCGGAATAGCTGCCTACATGTGTGGCGAATTTGCCGAGGCGCTTTCCGAATTTAGAGCGGCGATGCGGATATCGGGAGATGTCTCCAACTGGCCGATGATGGCTGACTGCGAACGTGGCTTAGGCCGTCCGGCAAAGGCGTTAGCGATGGCGGGTGCACCCGAGGCGAGCAAATTAGATAAGGCGGGGCAGATCGAGTTACGTATTGTTGCCGCTGGCGCTCGTCGTGATTTGACTCAGGTCGAAGCCGCGCTGGTGACTCTGACTTGTCCTGAACTCAATACAAAAACCGCTGAGTGGAGCGGTCGACTCCGTTACGCATATGCAGATGCACTTCTTGCGAGTGGTCGTGAAGAAGAAGCCCTTCTGTGGTTCCAGAATGCCGCCGCCTCCGATCCCGAACAACTAACTGACGCGGTTGAAAGAATTGATCAGCTCAATGGAATCAGTTATGAATTAGATGGTGAAGAGAATGAGGACGATGAGATAGTTACAGATGACGCAAGCGAAAGGGAATCGGAAGACTAATGTGCGGCGTCACCAAATGAATATTCGCTATTCTCGATTCCGTCTAGCCATCGATTAATACCGACGATATTGGCCCCAGTTGAGTTGAGTTCTTCAAAACGGTGGGAAAGTGCAGGGTCGTTTAATAGCCGTGCGTATCTTTCATGAGTTTTCTCTTTGATCATTGCAACCGCGTGATCGAGGTCGAGTTGCTCCGACCGAGCGTCACGAACAAGTTCAACCCATAATTTTAATTCCTCTATCGAGACATCGAGAGTTTCGCCAATGTTCGTGACGGGGCCGTAGTGGCTAAAGAGCAAACGTTTTGGCGCAAGAGTACGGAAAAGCTCAATGGATTTAATGGTTATTTCAAGATCAAAGTCGGGTGGGGGAGTAGCCGGCCGTTGAGTTTTTGTCTCTTGGATATAGACCCCGGCCGCGTCGCCCACGTAGAGATCCCCCGAAGTGCTATCGACTAGACCGATATGGTGCGAGGCGTGACCGGGCGCATAATACGTAGCTAGTGACCGCCCGTTTCCGAGATCGATCTTCCCGACATCTCCCAGGGAAGTGACTCGGTCCCCGGAGGTTGGAAGTAATTCCCCCATGACATCATCGAGAAGCTTTCCAAAAACCCTTCGGGCACTATTCATCAGTCGTGAAGGGTCCACAAGATGACGTGCACCTCTTTCGTGTGCGATCAATTGTGCCTTAGGGAAGTGCGAGGTTAGATGACCGGCCCCACCGGCATGGTCCAGATGTACGTGGGTTACAACGATCGTTGCAAGATCGTTCTTCTCAATGCCGATCTCTCTCAACGCGGCAATAACTGTTTCTGCACTGCTCGCCGTGCCGGTTTCCACTAGACATGGCTTGGAACTTCGGATGAGATAGCCAGCTGTGATACCGGCGTAACCGGATTGCTGAGTGTCTATCTGGAAAACCTCGTCGCCGAGGAAAGTCACTGCCATATCTCTCTCCTACCCACAGGTATTTGGCGATCCAGTTGTTCCACATCCGTGAGCGGCCGCGCACGAAAACGTCGTATCAGACTGGAAGGTTAGCGTCTCAAGTAAGCCAGACATGGAGGGATTGAATCAAGATGAGTGAATTTGAGTTCCAGCCAGTGAATAACATCGAGCTGTGCGGCAGGGTCAATAGCGCGCCCATCGAACGTGAGTTGCCGAGTGGGGACATGGTCCTAGAACTTCGTCTTGTCGTCCCGAGGATTGATCGCTCAGGGGTGGACACCTTAGATTTGGCGATCTGGAAAGCCGCTCTGCGACGCAGGGCTAGAAGCTTGGTCGTGGGCGATGTGATAAAGGTCAATGGGGCACTCCGACGGAGATTTTGGCAGGGAAGTGCTGGCGTGCTCAGCCGCAGTCAGGTCGAAGTGGCCCAATTAGCCAAGGTCAATTAGCTGTTCAGGTAGCGTGTCCCCTGAGAGAGAGGATTCAACAGTGGATCAGTCAGTAGCAGGGGTTGATATGGGCCGACTGGATGAAGCCCGCACCGAGTTGGCGGCGCTGTGGTCGGCTCCGACGAGCGAACACTCGGACACATATGAACGCGTTCACGCGCTCCTTGCTGGAGCCCTTAAGACGATTGATGGGCTCTAACCGAGCCCTTTAGAAGCTGCCATGACCGCCAAGCCCCGACTCGACAGCGAGTTAGTTCGCCGTGGGCTGGCGCACTCTAGAGAATTCGCACGGACCCTTATTGAAGATGGCAGGGTCCGGCTAAATGGCATCCGTGCAGAGAAGCCGGCGACCCAGGTTCTCCCCGGTGCCTCAATTGTGGTGACGTCAGAAGATGGAGCGGTGGATTTCGTCTCGCGAGGTGGTTACAAACTGAGCGGTGCACTAGACGTGTTCCACTCGCTAAAGATCGAGGGGCGCACTGCGCTGGACGCGGGAGCTTCGACCGGTGGGTTCACCGATGTTCTCTTACGTAGAGGGATTCGGCGAGTTATCGCGGTTGATGTTGGCTATGGACAATTGGCTTGGCCCTTAAGGAATGATCCACGAGTCGAAATCCTCGATCGTACTAATGTTCGCGCACTCACTCTTAGCGACATCGGTGAGCCGGTCGACTTGGTCGTTGCTGACCTCTCTTTTATCTCGCTCAACCTGGTTATTCCGGCTCTTGTCGCCGTAACCCATCTGGATAGTGACTTTTTGCTGATGGTCAAACCACAGTTTGAAGTGGGACGTGATCGCCTCGGCGCTGGTGGTGTTGTACGCGATGCCCACCTGCGAATCGAGGCGGTGGAAGGTGTAGTTGATGCTGCCGCATCGCACGGCTTGGGTGCTATTGGGGTCACCGCAAGCCCGCTGCCAGGCCCAGCAGGAAATGTCGAATACTTCATTTGGTGCCGTCATGGCGAAGGGCAAATTGGTAAAAAAGAAATTGAATTGGCCATCGCGAAGGGGCCCGAATGAGGCGACATGTTGCACTTATGGTTCACCCGAATCGACCCTCCGCGGTCGACGTCGTCCAACAGGTAACCGATGCGCTAAATGCCGATGGAATCGATGTGGCGCTAATCGAGTCCGACGGAACCCCGATAGGGAGTGAACATTATGAACTGGTCGTTGTCCTTGGCGGTGACGGGACAATCTTGCGGGCGGCTGAAAAAGCGCGCGGGGAAAAAGTACCTATTCTTGGTGTGAACCTTGGACACGTCGGGTTTCTCGCGGAGGCAGAACATTCCGAATTGGACGAAGTGGTCAAGGCGATTGCTACCCGCAATTACGTGGTTGAAGAGCGAATGACTATTGACGCTTCGGTTCATCGTGGAGAACTCGAGGTCTCTTCTGGGTGGGCACTAAATGAGATATCGATTGAAAAGGTCGGTTCTCGAATGATTGAAGTTCTAGTCGCTGTGGATGGTCGACCTCTGTCACGTTGGTGGTGCGACGGGGTTTTATGTGCAACTCCAACCGGTTCAACTGCTTACGCCTTCTCTGCAGGTGGCCCCATTGTTTGGCCCGAAGTTGAGGCACTTTTAGTTCTACCGGTAGCAGCTCATGCCCTGTTTGCCAGGCCTTTAGTCACATCCCCAAAATCGAGCATCACGATTGACGTGATTTCGGGGGATGCGCAAGTTGTTAGTGATGGACTGCGGAAGATTGAGTCGCCGGCGCCGAGCAGAATTGAAATTAGCCGTGGGCACGAACCAATACAACTTGCGCGACTTGCAACCGCGCCGTTTACGGATCGCCTGGTAGCTAAATTCCGTTTGCCGGTCGAGGGTTGGCGCGGAGAGTAAGAATGCTTGAAGAGATCAGAATTCGATCACTGGGTGTCATAGAGGATGCGGTCCTTGAGTTATCCGATGGGCTAAATGTCCTCACGGGGGAGACCGGCGCAGGTAAGACGATGATCATCACCGCGCTCAATCTCGTTCTGGGTGGAAAGGCTGATAGCGCGCTGGTGCGCACTGGAGCCGAGCGGGCTGCCGTTGCTGCGCGGATCCAAGTGAAGGATGGCCATCCGGCTCGCCAAATCGCGCTGGATGCCGGAGCCGAGATCGAAGAGGAGAGCGCAATATTTGCGCGATCCGTTAACACCCAAGGACGCACACGCGCTCTGATTTCAGGCTCTCCGGTGAACGCGTCGACATTGGCTGAAATGGCATCGGAAATAATCGCGATTCACGCGCAATCAGCGAATGCTCGACTCCTTAGGACAAGTGCCCAGCGCGAGATTCTCGACCAGTTCGGCGGCTCAGAGCTCGCTACCAAACTTGACTCATACCAAGATGCTTTTCGTCTCTTCCGCGAGAGCGAAGATGCGTTGGTCAGCATCCGCGAAATGGGCGCCATGGCGAGTCGTGAAGTCATCGAACTTGAAGCTCTCGTTGAAGATTTACAGCGCGTCGCCCCGCAGGCCGGCGAGCTCGAACAGATCGCCCTAGAACTTGCTCGACTCGAATTTGCGGATGAATTGCGAGAGGCCGCGCGAATTGCGCACACCGAAATTGCCGGCGGAGAGAGTGACGAACCTGGAGCGTTGCCACTACTCGCAAATGCTTTTCGATCCCTAGAGAAGGTTCAGTCTCGAGATTCGGAATTGAAAGAAATCCTTGATCGGCTGGCGGAACCAGTTTTTACGCTTCGGGAGCTGGCGGGTGAAATTGCAAGTTATCAGGCATCACTTGATGCGGATCCCGCACGTCTCGAGTGGCTACAGGAGCGCAAGTCGACGCTGACAACGCTCCTTCGCCGCTACGGAATTCCGGTGACGGCGGAAGAAGATCCATTAGCGGTCATAATCAATCAAGCAAATGATGCGTCGACAATCCTTTTGGAGCGTGAAAATCTCGACGCTCGAATTGCGGAAGCAACAAGAGATCTCGCGGCCCGAAGGGAAGAACTAATCCACGCGGCGATCGAACTGACGAAGACGCGCCGCAAGTTTGCCCAGAATGTTTCACTGCTTGTGACTGCCAAGATCCGTGATTTGGCGATGCCTAATGCAGAATTTTCAATCTCAATTCTTTCGCGGCACTTTGATGGAGGTTTGCTTATCGACGGCCAGACAGTGGCCTTTTCTAGCTCGGGCGTTGATGACGTGGAGATGCTGCTCTCCGCGCACTCTGGCGGAGCTCCGGTGCCACTGGCCAAGGGTGCTAGTGGCGGCGAGCTATCTAGGGTCATGCTGGCGATCGAAGTCGTCTTAGCGAACAATTCGAGCATTGATACCTTTATTTTTGATGAGGTTGATGCTGGTGTAGGTGGTAAAGCGGCGATTGAAGTCGGACGTCAACTCGCCGAATTGGCCAAGAGGGCGCAAGTCGTCGTGGTTACTCACCTGGCGCAGGTTGCAGCCTTTGCCGATGCTCACTACACGGTGACCAAGTCGGAGACAGGGCTGGTCAGCCAGAGCGACGTGCGCCGGTTATCTGAACCAGACCGGGTGGTCGAGTTGGCTCGGATGCTGGCCGGCCAGGAGCAGTCAGCCAGCGCACAACGCCACGCCGTGGAGCTCCTGGAAATGGCGCGCCGTCCGTAAATACGTCTTTACCGCGGGACGCTGTTAGTCTGATAACCCGTGGACAGGTGAGTTTCCTCGCCGCACACGAACCACGGGAGTTCTAGGTGAATAGCCCACACTTAACCAAACATTTATTCGTCACCGGTGGGGTTGCCTCCTCACTGGGCAAAGGGCTCACCGCTTCAAGTTTGGGTCGATTGTTGCGCGCACGGGGTCTCCGAGTGACCATGCAGAAACTCGATCCCTATCTCAATGTTGATCCAGGAACCATGAACCCTTTTCAGCACGGCGAGGTTTTCGTAACTGATGATGGCGCAGAAACAGATCTAGATATTGGACATTATGAACGTTTCCTTGACACCGACCTCAAGGGCTACGCCAACGTTACTACTGGGCAGATTTACTCGACTGTGATTGCTAAGGAGCGCAGAGGGGAGTATCTCGGCGATACGGTGCAAGTAATTCCACACATCACAAACGAGATTAAAGATCGAATACTAAAAATGGGTGGACCGGACATTGACATCGTGATCACCGAAATTGGTGGCACCGTGGGCGATATTGAGTCTCTGCCTTTCCTCGAGGCCGCTCGGCAGGTGCGCCATGATCGTGGTCGTGACAATGTTTTTTATCTTCATATTTCTCTAGTTCCTTACATTGGCCCATCGGGTGAGTTGAAAACTAAACCCACGCAACACTCGGTTGCCGCTCTTAGAAGTATTGGCATTCAGCCGGATGCGATTGTCTGCCGGTCCGATAGAGCGATCCCAGACTCTGTCAAACGAAAAATCTCGTTGATGTGTGACGTCGATATCGAAGCTGTAGTCGCAGCCAGCGATGCACCATCAATATACGACATTCCGAAAGTGCTTCATTCAGAGGGCTTGGATGCATATGTAGTGCGCCGATTGGGACTGCCATTTCGTGATGTTGACTGGCGTGATTGGGACGAATTACTTCGTCGAGTCCATCAACCAAAACACGAAATATCAGTTGCCCTGGTTGGGAAGTATATCGATCTGCCTGATGCCTACCTGTCAGTGACCGAAGCATTGCGAGCCGGTGGTTTCGCCAACGACGCACGAGTCCGGATCAAATGGGTGACCAGTGACGACTGTGAAACCGAAGAAGGAGCAACCAGACACTTAGGCGAGGTAGATGCGATTTGTGTCCCTGGCGGGTTCGGTGTGCGTGGAATTGAAGGAAAAGTCGGTGCACTGACTTGGGCTCGAGAAAATAGAGTCCCTGCCTTAGGCCTATGTTTAGGCCTTCAGTGCATGGTGATTGAAGCAGCTCGAAACTTGGCTGGAATCGGTGAGGCAAACTCAGCCGAGTTCGCCCCCAATACTGAATCCCCAGTGATTGCAACGATGGCAACACAACGTGATGTAGTGGCAGGAGATCGCGATATGGGGGGGACAATGCGCCTTGGGAGTTATCCGGCTGCCCTCATTGAGGGATCAATTGTCGCGGAACTCTACGGGTCGTTGCTGATTGATGAACGCCACCGCCATCGCTATGAGGTCAATAATGAATATCGGGAAGTTCTCGTCGATTCAGGGTTGGTTTTCTCTGGATTCTCACCCGATGGGCTCCTTATTGAATTCTGTGAACTTCCGCGCAGCGTCCACCCTTTCTATGTAGGAACTCAGGCACATCCGGAATTCAGATCTCGCCCGACTAAGCCCCATCCTCTCTTTGCAGGTCTCGTGGCAGCCGCTCTGGCTGCCCGCCAAGCCAAAGCGGTAGCCGCGTGAATTAGCCAGTTGACAGGCTATAGAGTGGCGTCATTGAGACGACAACGGGGTCGTCCAGTCTCCCTAAGAGGTTGGCGTTAAATTGAAGATTGGTGTTCCGCGCGAGATAAAAAACCATGAGTATCGAGTTGCTATTACCCCTGCCGGTGTTCACGAATTGGCTCTGCTTGGCCACGAGGTTTATGTTGAACATGACGCTGGAGTTGGCTCCTCAATTCCGAATACTGAGTATGAAGCCGCCGGAGCAATAATCCTTGCCACGGCTGATGAAGTCTGGGCGACAGCTGATTTGATCCTCAAGGTCAAAGAGCCAATTGCTGAAGAATATGGACGTATGCGTAGAGGGCAGACACTCTTCACTTACCTGCATCTCGCAGCCTCTCGGCCATGTACGGATGCTCTGATAGAAGCGGGGATTACTGCGATCGCCTACGAAACGGTCGAGGTCGATCACAGCCTTCCGCTACTTGCTCCTATGAGCGAGGTCGCTGGTCGAATGGCACCTCAGGTGGGTGCAGCCGCGTTGCAACGCGCAAATGGGGGTCGGGGAGTGTTGCTAGGCGGTGTATCTGGCGTCGGAGCGGCCAAGGTCGTCGTTCTTGGTGGCGGTGTATCTGGTTTGAATGCCGCAGCGATTGCTACCGGCATGCAGGCCGAAGTGATTCTGATGGATAAGAATGTGGCCCGTCTCCGTGAGGTTGATCGGATCTACCGTGGACATATGCAGACGTTGGCTTCCAATGCCTTCGAGATCGAGCGTCAACTTCTGGATGCGGACTTGGTGATCGGAGCGGTGCTCGTTCCCGGTGCGAAGGCACCGATGCTGGTTAGCAATGATCTGGTTAGTCGAATGAAGCCCGGAAGTGTCCTTGTCGACATATCGATAGACCAGGGCGGTTGCTTTGAGGATTCCCATCCGACAACCCATACCGATCCGACCTACCTAGTTCACCAATCGGTTTTCTACTGCGTCGCCAACATGCCCGGCGCGGTGCCACACACAAGCACTTACGCGCTTACAAATGTCACGTTGCCATATGTGGTTGAACTTGCTCAGAATGGCTGGCGCAATGCCTGCCGAGCTGACGCCGCATTAGCACTTGGTCTCAATGTCCATGACGGTGAGATCGTCTATGAACCAGTGGCGCTTGCCCATGGGCTGTCGCACCGACCGTTGGCCGAGCTCCTGGCTTAATCCGTCAGTAGAGTCGTTTTTCAGGGTAACTTCATGCCGTGACACTCGGCTCCGATATCGGGCAATATTTAGATCACCTGGCGATCGAACGCGGGCTTGCCAGCAACACGTTGGCGGCCTACCGACGGGATCTGGGTAAGTATGCTCAGTATTTGGAATCTCGTAATGTGAGCGAATTTGCCGAAGTCGAGCCGGGAATTGTCGCAGATTTCCTGGCTCAGCTTCGGAACCAAGGTGAACTGAGCGCCTCGTCCTCAGCGCGGGTCCTCGTGACTGTTCGCGGTCTCCACCGATTCTTGACGCGAGAACGAGGTGTGCTAAATCCAGCCAAAGAGATACCAGTTCCTAGGATCGGCATGCGTCTGCCAAAGGCAATAAGTGCTTCCGATATCGAAAGACTGCTTGGTAATATCGCACCAGGGGAGCTGGCTTCTCGAGATTTGGCGCTCCTCGAATTTCTCTATGGAGTGGGCGCAAGAATCAGCGAAGCGGTTGATCTGAATTTGGGAGATCTAGATTTGCCATCGCAGCTGGTACGACTCAGAGGAAAAGGCGGCAAGGAACGGATAATTCCCATCGGCTCACATGCGATTGATTCCATAAACGCATACTTAGTTCGCGGGCGCCCCGCATTGGCAACGAAGCCGACTTCGGCGCTCTTCCTCAACAGCCGGGGTGGACGTCTTAGCCGCCAGAGTGCCTGGGCGATATTAAAAGCGGCTGCGGCGCGGGCGGGTCTGGCCCAGGAGATCACCCCCCATACACTTCGCCACTCCTTCGCCACCCATTTGCTGGAAAATGGTGCAGATATTCGTGTCGTCCAAGAGCTGCTTGGCCATTCATCAATCGCCACGACACAGATTTACACCCTCGTCACGGTCGAGCGTCTACGCGAGGTCTATGCCACTGCTCATCCACGGGCCAGGTAGGAAGTTGCCTACCAGTAGGACTTGCACCTAGAGTCCAGGGGATAGATCGGCAGGTAGTCAAAGCGCTAGAGAGGTATCTCGCTAAATGGCTAAATCGACAATTGAGGATAATGTAGCCACTACGGCGCAACTCCTAAAGAAGAAGCCAAAACGTTGGCCCGCGCCACCGGCGCTGGCCGAACATGGACCGGCAACAGTCCTCGCGGTGGTCAATCAGAAGGGTGGCGTCGGCAAGACCACCACCACCATCAACTTGGGTGCAGCACTGGCTGAGGTCGGCCGCCGAGTGCTACTTATCGACTTCGATCCTCAGGGCGCGCTATCAGTAGGCCTTGGTGTGGCCACCCACGAACTAGAGGCGAGCATTTACCACCTCCTCATGGATCGCGGTAGAAGCCTTGATGAGGTTCTGCTCAAAACCGGGATCGCAGGCATGGACCTGATCCCCAGCGACATCATGTTGAGTGGGGCGGAAGTCGGTCTGATTAACGAAGTCGCCCGCGAGCAGACGTTGTCAAGGGTGCTCGCGCCAGCACTTGGCGACTATGACGTGGTGCTAATTGATTGCCAACCCTCCTTGGGTCTCCTGACCGTTAATGCACTAACTGCCGCAGATGGAGTTATTGTTCCCCTCGAGTGTGAATATTTTGCTCTCCGCGGAGTTAAACTCTTGGTTGAAATCATACAAAAAGTTAAAGAACGCCTTAACCCTGAACTTAAGATTGAGGGTATTTTGGCAACTATGTATGATTCAAGGACGTTGCACTCACGCGAGGTACTACAGCGCATATGTGAAGCATTCCCTGACAAAGTTTTCGAAACCGTGATTGCCAGAACAGTGAGATTTCCCGAGACGACCGTGGCAGGCGAACCAATTACTACATATGCCCCAAGCTCTAGTGGAGCGGCGGCCTACCGTCGGTTGGCTAGAGAATTGATCGCCCTTGGAGGTGCCCGATGAGTCGACGTGCAACCCTGCCCGGTGCTGAAGAACTCTTCCGCAGTACCCATGCGCCCACTCCAACTGTCTCTCCAGTCCGCGAACTGGGTTCAGAGGCCACCTCAGGCGAGGCGGGTGAGGAGACCCGGTCGAAAGGTGGATCTGTCCGTGCGACTGCACGTCGCCGACTTTCCAGCGCCAGTCGTGGACCCTCAGGTCGGGAGCTTCATGAGGAGAAAATAACCGTGTATGTCTCCCCAGATGAACTTTTTGACCTCGAACAGGCGCGCCTCAGCCTTCGAGGGGAGCACGGTTTAGCCGTCGATCGAGGTCGGATCGTGCGTGAAGCCCTCGCAGTAATAGTCGCGGACCTAGAGGCAAAGGGGGAGTCGAGCATCCTGGTTCGACGCCTCCGCGGGCGCTAAACCACTCCACTACGCTGATAGCCTGCCCACTGTGTCTGCCCCTCCTATCGCCGATCATGGCAAAGTCGCCGGCTTTGACGTCCGACTTGAGAACTTTGAGGGCCCATTCGACCTCCTCCTCCAATTGATCAGCAAGCACCGTTTGGATGTTACTGAGGTCGCGTTAAGCCAGGTCACAGATGACTTCATTGCCCACATCAAGGCTATGGGCGATCACTTTGACTTGGACGTGGCAACCGAGTTCCTAGTGGTCGCCGCCACGCTTCTTGACCTAAAGGCTGCCCGACTCCTCCCATCGGGGGAGGTCGACGACGAAGGCGACCTGGCGCTACTTGAAGCTCGAGATATTCTCTTTGCTCGGTTATTGCAATACCGGGCCTATAAGGAGATTGCGGCCATTTTTCAGGCCAGAATTGCGGCCGAAACGCTCCGTTTCCCTCGTGCGGTGGCGCTGGAGCCTGCGTTTAGTGGCCTTCTGCCTGAGGTTCTCATCGGACTCGGGCCTGATCGTTTTGCGGCGTTGGCGCAGCGAATCCTTTCGCCAAAGGTTGTCCCAATAGTCTCTGTCGACCACATCTACTCGCCTCTGGTGAGCGTTAAGGAGCAGGTTCAACTTCTGGTCGATCGTCTTCGTCGGTATAGGTCCACCACTTTCCGAGCGTTGGCCAGCGACGCTCCAGATACCATGACCGTGGTAGCCAGATTTCTCGCGATTTTAGAGCTCTTTAAAGTCGGCGCGATCCACTTTGAGCAGCTGAGCGCCTTGGGCGAATTGAATGTTCAATGGGTTGGCACTGACACTGGACCTTTTGATTTGACCGATGAATTTGATGGTCCGATATCCGGCGAAATGGATGGTGACGTGGGATGAGCGATACCTCCCAAATGGATGTTCCAATGGCCCTAGAAGCTATTTTGATGGTAGTTGACGAACCGGTTTCAGCATTAACCCTGGCTCAGATCACTCAGCGCCCAACAGAGGAGATCGTCTCCTGTCTCAACGAGTTGGCTTGCGGGTATTTAGACCAAGGCCGAGGCTTTGAACTCCGAGAAATTGCAGGTGGATGGCGCTTTTACACATCACCAGGGGCTGCCGAATTTGTTGAGCGGTTCGTTCTAGATGGCCAACAGGCTCGGCTAACCCAGGCCGCCTTGGAGACGCTTGCAGTTGTCGCTTACCGCCAACCAGTGAGCCGCGCCCGGGTTTCAGCGGTGCGTGGAGTCAACGTGGATGCGGTCATGCGCACCCTGGTGAATCGAGGATTGGTAGAAGAGGCTGGGATCGAACATGAGAGTGGTTCGATCCTTTACCGCACCACGACTTACTTTTTAGAGCGGTTAGGCCTGACGTCACTGGAGGATCTGCCCGCATTGGCGCCATTCTTACCTGATATTGAGGGTCTTGATGACATTCTTGATTCACTCTCAAGTTAAGGTATATACATTATGAGTGAATTAGTAAGGCTTCAGAAGGTCCTCGCCGAGGCGGGAGTGGCAAGTCGACGTGCCTGCGAAGAGGTCATTGCTCAGGGGCGCGTGCGCGTAGATGGCAGAGTCGTCAGAGAAATGGGCGTCAAGGTCGACCCTGATATGGCGAAGATCGAAGTAGATGGGGAGGAGATTCGAGTCTCTCAGACCCGAACGCTTCTCGCCTTCAATAAACCAGCAGGCGTGGTCTCCGCAATGAGCGATCCACAGGGCCGGCCCTGCCTAGGAGACTTCTTTAGTGAATGGCCGGGACGTCTCTTCCATGTCGGTCGGCTTGATTTCGAGACAGAGGGCCTGATCTTGCTGACCAATGACGGCGATCTGGCAAACCGGCTGGCCCACCCCAAACACGAGGTGGCTAAGCGGTATCTGGTCCAGATCCGGGGAGTACTGCCAAATAACCTGGCTTCGGTGCTCCGCGCTGGGGTTGAGTTGGAAGATGGGTTGGTACGACTCTCTTCGGTGAAGATGCTCGCCAGAAGTGAAAAATCGGCTCTTCTGGAGATAGAACTACATGAGGGTCGGAACCGGATTATCCGTCGACTCTTTGCCCAACTTGAGTTGCCAGTAGAACATCTCGTCCGAATCGGCGTTGGCAGTATCGATTTGGGGGAGCTCCGGCCAGGCCGTTGGCGAGCGATAAGCGAACCAGAATTGAAGAAGTTACTCATCGAAAAGTAAGACACTAATCGTTTGATCATTAAGTTAATCAGTCCATTTATCTATATTTGTGAATATCCGCATAGCCGTGAAAAGCTATATCGACATGTCGGGAAAACTTTTTTCTCAACATTAGAATTTTCTGAATTATCGATATATGGACTTCAATACCCCTTGGGCCTGGGGTTTCGATGAGCTAAATGTTGATAAATGGTTTTTACCGGAATCTCCTGGCATCGAAAACTATTAATTAGTCGATATAAGGAATAAGTAGTAAATCTATAAAAATATTCGGACGTGTCAATCGCTATCTAAGTTCGCGACCTTTTCAGGTTCGTTAGACTCCTCCCATGACATCTTTAGTCGCATTGCGCGGAGCGACCCAAGTCGATCGTGATGAACCGGAGCTGATACATCTGGCCGTCTCCGAGTTGCTCAGCGAGATAATGGCAGCCAATGGTCTGTCGGTTGATGATTTTATTTCGGTCCTATTTACCGCGACGCCCGACCTGGTTAGTGAATTTCCCGCGGTGGGGGCTCGATCGATTGGATTCGGCGCTGTTCCGCTGATCTGTGCCAGCGAGATCAATGTCCAGGGAGCGATGCCAAGGATCATTCGGCTTCTGGCGCATGTTCAGAGCGATCGTCCGCGAGAGGCAGCAAAGCACATTTATTTAAAGGGCGCGGTCGCACTACGTAAAGATCTCGCGCAGTAGAGATGAAGGTTCATATTGTCGGCGCAGGTTTGGTGGGAACCTCTGTTGGCATGGTTCTGGCTTCCCGTGGGGACCAGGTGACATTCAGCGATACCTCCAAGCGAAGCGCCAGCTTGGCGCAAGGATTGGTCGGCGGTGAAGAGACTGGGTCTGACGATCCAGTTGACTTGCTTATTGCGGCGGTCCCAGCAGATAAATCACCTGAAGTCATTATTGATGCTTTTGAACGTAATCTTGCGCTTAACTTTATGGATGTAGCATCAGTTAAGACTAGATGTGTAGCCGAGATAGAGTCTTTCAACCCGATACTGGCCGCCCGATACTGCGGCACCCACCCGATGGCCGGACGCGAAGTATCTGGACCAGAATCAGCGCAAGCAGACCTATTTCAAGGAAGGCCGTGGATTCTCACGCCCACAGTTCTCACTTCGCCCGAGACGATTGCACTGGTGTCCGGCGTGGTTGACGCAGTAGGCGCGATCAAGATCCAGATGTCTCCGATCGAACACGACAAGGCGATGGCACTTGTCTCTCACGCTCCGCAGGTCCTAGCTTCACTCATGGCGGGTGAGTTGACCCAAAATTCTCCAAAGTCCGCCCAATTGGCTGGTCAAGGCCTCCGCGATGTCACTCGAATTGCCGCTTCAGACAGCCAGCTCTGGTTAGGGATCTTGAGCGCCAACGCAACGGCTCTTCACCCGATTCTTTCATCCCTCAATCGTCGACTTAGCGCTCTTATCCTCTCGCTTGAGGATGGGATAGATATAGGAGCAATAAGGGGCTTTCTCGAGCAGGGTCGGACAGGGCATGACCTCATCCCGGGCAAGCATGGCCGTAATCGGCAATACGTTGTTCTGCCCGTTCTGATCGACGATGCGCCGGGTCAACTCAAGCGGTTATTCAACGATGCGGGAGATGCGGATATCAATATTGAAGATGTCAGCATGGAGCATTCGCCGGGGCAGCCGACTGGTGTCGTGCAAATCAGCGTTGCGCCAGAAGCGGCAGAGCGACTTATGGGCTACCTCCAGGAACGAGGTTGGCGGATCTACGGCCCGCGTAACCCTGCTAATCTGCCATAACGAGCGTCTGGCTCTAATCCTTTTATCTACATATCAATAAATAATTATGTCAAGATTCATAAGCAGACCAAATTTGGGATGGTGCCGATGGAGCCGGTCGTGGCGATCGACGGTCCGAGTGGTGCCGGAAAATCCAGCGTTGCCAGAGCGGTTGCCAGTCGTGCGGGTTGGCGCTATCTAGATACTGGCTCGCTCTACCGCGCTTTAACCTTTGGGTTGCTTAGCAAAGGATTGGATCGTGTCCAGAGTGATCGAGCCGCCTGGATATGCGCCGCAACCCCGGGGATCAGAATTGCCGCCGAGCCCTCCGCCGCTGACCCGAAGATCTTCTGCGACGATGTCGAAGTTAGGGTCGAAATTAGAGGCGATGACGTGACCAAGAATGTCAGCGAGGTCAGTGCTCTGCCGTGCGTTCGGACGCGGTTGCTGACCATCCAGCGAGAATTGATTGCGCCGGGTGGAATCGTGGTCGAGGGACGGGACATCGGCTCGGTGGTCTGGCCACAGGCTCAAGTCAAGTTCTACCTAACCGCCGATTTGTCGACCAGAGCTCACCGTCGCCATGCTGAAAACGCCACTGAGAAGGGGCTGGATTCTGTCTCGGATTCGCTCGCCGAACGAGATCAGATTGATTCAACGAGGCGCCTGTCGCCATTGACCATGGCCGCTGACGCAGTCCTCGTTGATACCACAGACCTAGTTTTCAAAGAAGTTGTAGAACGTATTTGGAATGAGCTTGAAAGAAGGTTGGCTTTGTGAATACCCAGTCCATTGTCGCGGTGGTCGGAAGACCCAACGTGGGAAAGTCAACTCTGGTCAATCGATTGATCGGACGGCGCGAGGCAGTCGTAGAAGATACGCCAGGAGTAACCCGCGACCGCGTTTACTACGACGCGGAATGGAATGGACGGGCCTTCACGGTGGTCGACACAGGAGGTTGGGAGTCTGACGCCGAAGGGCTGAGCGCCAAAGTAGCGATGCAGGCCGAGATTGCTATTGCCGGTGCAGACCTAGTGCTTTTTGTAGTTGATGCAGAAGTCGGTTCCCTGGACGAAGACGATGCCGTCGTGAAGATTCTCCGTCGGACCAACAAGCCCGTCCTCTTGGTTGCAAACAAGGTCGATGGTTTACGCGACGAATCGGATATTCACGCCCTTTGGAATCTGGGTCTGGGGGAGCCACTTGGCGTCTCTGCGTTGCACGGCCGTGGCAGTGGGGAACTTCTCGACCGGATCGTCGAATTACTCCCTGAGCAATCGCAGGTGGAGAGCGAGGATGTGGACCGGCCTCGACGAGTAGCCCTCGTTGGGAGACCCAACGTGGGCAAGTCAAGTCTGCTTAATGCATTAGCTGGAAATGAAAGAGTCGTTGTGGATTCGCTTGCTGGGACTACAAGGGATCCAGTCGACGAGATTATCGAACTGAACGGCCGGCAGTGGATCTTCATTGATACTGCCGGAATACGTAAGCGTTCTCATCAAGCACAGGGGACTGAGTACTACGCGACGCTGCGAACTGATGCAGCGATTGAAAAAGCCGAAGTCGCGGTGGTGCTCCTGGATGCCTCAGTGCCAATGACCGAACAAGATTTGCGAATATTGTCGACGGTCGAACGTCATGGTCGGGCATTGGTGCTTGTATTCAATAAGTGGGACTTAGTGGATGAGGATAGGCGCGCCGAGATAGAACGTGAAATTGATCGCGAGCTTGTTCAATTTCCTTGGGCTCCCAGGGTTAATCTCGCGGCCAAGACCGGTTGGCATCGGGATCGGCTGCCTGGGGCAATATCGCGGGCACTTGAAGGTTGGGATACCCGAGTGCCAACTGCAAAACTCAATTCATTTTTTGGCCAACTCATCTCTGCGACCCCACCTCCGGTACGTGGGGGAAAGCAGCCGAAAATCCTCTTTGCGACCCAAGCCAGTACTTGCCCACCCCGGTTTGTTCTCTTCACAACTGGCTTTCTGGAAACCTCTTATCGCCGATTCATTGAAAGAAAACTTCGCGAAAATTTTGGTTTCGAAGGTACGCCAATTGAAGTTTCAGTGCGGGTGCGAGAGCGCGGAGAGAAATAGGGTTAGGCTTCCCGACACGGGACGTGGCGCAGCTTGGTAGCGCACCAGACTGGGGGTCTGGGGGTCGCAGGTTCAAATCCTGTCGTCCCGACGTGCCAGCGCAGCGAATTTTTACCGTACCGAATGCTCTCTCTGCACTCCGTCTGGTTGGTGCCCCAGTTTTCTACTGGTTCGTCATCACCAAACAAGATGGAATCGCCATAATTTTGCTGGTAGTCGCCGGCGCTTCAGATTATCTCGATGGCAAAATCGCAAGGAGGTTCAACCAATATTCACGTGTTGGTGCGCTGCTTGATCCACTGGCCGATCGCTTCTACATTCTTGCAACACTGATTGGGCTTTCGTTTCGAAACATTATTCCTTGGTGGCTGGCAGCGATCCTGATTGCCAGGGATCTGCTTTTAGCCTTCACCCTCCCGGTCCTGAGACGTCTGGGCTATGGTCCGTTGCCTGTGTCATTTCTTGGCAAGACGGCAACTTTCAGTTTGCTCTATTCCTTTCCGATTCTGCTCCTTGGCCAAGGTTCTTCAATGATCGCCAAATACGCCCATCCGATCGGCTGGGCCTTCGCGATATGGGGCGTGGCGCTTTATCTGGTTACTGGCTTCCATTATCTTCTTCAGGTGCAAGGGCTACGTGCCAATGCATCCGATTAGCCATAAGATTTAATTAGATAAATCGATTGATGCTGGTCTAATAATGGATGATTGCTGATCGAATGAGGAGTTGAAATGAGTTCTGTGCCAGAAGATCTTCGTTACACCCAGGAGCATGAATGGCTCGCGGGTACGTCGGGCGTGACGAGGGTGGGGATCACTGATTTTGCCCAAGAGGCGCTCGGAGACATCGTGTACGTTCAATTGCCAGCCGTAGGGTCCAAAGTCAGCGCAGGCGCAGTCTGCGGCGAGGTTGAGTCGACCAAGAGCGTCAGCGAGATCTACGCGCCTATAACTGGGTCGGTTACTGCGATCAACGAGCGACTATCTGCTCAGCCGGAGTTGATCAATTCCGAGCCGTATGAAGGCGGTTGGCTTTTCGAGGTCGAAATCGAAGGGAGCCCAACAGGACTTCTCTCACCAGCCGAGTATCGAGCCGCCACCAACTCGTAATCTCAGGTGGAATATCGTCTCCGATGCGATGGCTTGCGCATTCGAGTATGCGCTACATAGGCTCAGCCTCTAGTTAAGGGTTGGGGTGATCTGGCGTGAACAGGTGCTGGTCCTGTGGGCAGAAGGTTCAAGATCTATTTAAATGCCCAAAGTGCGGCGCAGATCTGACTTCTCAAACTCGGGCAACCAACCTAAGTTCGCTCCGTCCGACGCCCACCCCAACCGAGCACCCGTCGTCCACTGATCATTTAGATTCCGATGATTCTGCGGTCTCGGAGTTGCCAAGTGACAACGCGCTGCTCGTGGTGAAGCGCGGTCCGCAGGCCGGGTCGCGTTTTCTCCTTGATTCCGCCCAGGTTACGGTAGGACGGGCCAGTGATAATGAGATTTTCCTGGACGATGTGAGCGTCTCAAGAAAACATGCGCTCTTCCAGAGATCCATTGGACCCGATGGTGCGGTCCATTTCTCGGTCACCGATGTCGGCAGTCTAAACGGGACCTATGTAAATCGGGATCGGATCGACTCACGAGAGCTGACATCGGGAGACGAAGTGCAAATTGGCAAGTTTCGGTTGGTCTTCTATCCAGGAGTTGTTCGATGAGTGTCCCGGCCCGTGCCTACCTGAGCATCGGCGAAGTGCTCGCTAAATTGCGAAACGACTTTCCCGATGTGACGATCTCAAAGATTCGATTCTTGGAATCTGAGGGACTCATCGAACCGCAGCGGACTCCGTCGGGTTACCGTAAGTTCACCAATCACGACCTCGACCGTTTGCGCTATGTGCTTGGCGCCCAACGAGATCAATACCTACCGCTCAAAGTCATCAAGGACCATCTAGAGGCCTTGGACCGCGGTCTTCAGCCGCCGGCACTTCCTGGTGGATCTCCACGCGTCCCTCGGGTTGCCTCTGTGGATGGAGTCATGACACCCGAGAGTTTTAACGATCAATCAGATTTACGACTTTCGCGTGAAGAGCTCATCGAGGCAACGGGTCTAGCCGAGCGCCAATTGAGCGAACTTGAGTCTTATGGCCTCATCTCGATTCGTGGTCGCCACTACGAGAATGATGCACTCAGCGTAGGCCGAGCGGTTGCGGCAATGGCTGGATTTGGAATCGAACCTCGCCATCTTCGCGCGTTTAAGAGTGCGGCTGATCGAGAGGTCGGGTTGATCGAACAAGTGATCACGCCGCTCCTGCGCCAACGGAACTCTGAAGGGCGCGAACGCGCAGATGAGGTGCAGAAGGAACTCGCCTCACTATCCGTTGCTTTACATGCTGCTCTGGTGCGCACCGGACTGCGACGGATGCGATAGTCCTAACGCACAGTTCGAATGTTTTAACTCTTTCGGCGTAGGCTCGCATCTGTGAAGCGTTTAGAAGTAGTTGGCGTAAGGGTCGAAGTTCCTTCCAATCAGCCGATCGTTCTCCTTCGGGAAAGTGGTGGGGAACGCTTCTTACCAATCTGGATTGGTGCCGTTGAAGCAACCGCTATTGCCTTCGCTGCCGGGGGAGTCATTCCACCGAGGCCTCTCACCCATGATCTCTTCAAGGATGTGCTGAAGGCGTTGGGAGTTACTCTGACTGCCGTTGAATTAACCGAGATCAAGGACGGTGTCTTTTTTGCGGAACTCGTTCTTGCCACTTCGGTTGGGGAACGACGAGTTTCCGCTCGCCCATCGGATGCCATCGCTTTAGCCGTTAGAACTGAGTCGCCGATATTCGCTAGCGAAACACTCCTCGCCGAGGCGGGGATTGAAATTGCTGAGCAGGCCGAAGATGAGGTTGAGAAGTTTAAGGAATTTCTCGATCAAGTTAGCCCCGATGATTTTCTCGGCTGATCCATTAAAAATGTCTCAACCTACACTTTAGGTTGATGCGCGTGTCGTTCATTGAATTGAACCAATGAGACCCCTAGATTCAGAGCGTCAGATCCGATTGAACCGTCCTGGCACCTCTCCAGCAGAACAGGATCGCTATGAACCCTGAAATCGCCGAGCAAGGAGCGCTATTTGCTGCGGAGCGCTCCATACCCCTCGATGCTGGATATCGGGGTCAGACAGCCTGCGCTGCTGCTGGAATTTCTTACCGTCAACTTGACTACTGGGCCCGTACCGAACTCGTCGTGCCTACGATCCGCCCGGCTGCCGGATCGGGTAGTCAGCGACTGTACGGTTTCCGTGACATTCTGGTGCTGAAAATCGTCAAGCGCTTACTCGATGCTGGCGTCTCGCTGCAGAATATCCGGGCCGCCGTGGCGCACCTACGCGACCGAGGTGTCGATGACCTAGCCCAACTCACGCTCATGAGCGATGGCGCTTCGATTTATGAATGTACAAATAACGACGAAGTGATAGATCTTTTAGCCGGTGGCCAAGGAGTCTTTGGCATCGCTATCGGCCGGGTTCTGGTTGAGGTGGAAGGCTCTCTGGCGCAATTTCCCCTCGAGAGTGGTGAAAGTCACTCAGTGAGCGCGACAGATGAACTCTCACTCCGTCGCCGCGCCAAAGGTGCCTGAATAACCAAAGAGGCTTAGTCTTAGACCCGCTGCTTAAACCACGCGGGAGAGCCTCAAGACCACCAGTCTCGAGGCGCCGAAGGAGCAACCTCCCCGGAACCTCTCAGGCACTAGGACCGTGTGGATCAGGCAACTCTGGAAAGGCGAGCCATAGCTCACGCCGACGGGGAAAACCACTGAAGTTGGTGGTGACGCTCTCAGGCACCTCTGCGTAGTTGAGTAGAGGTAGGACAGAGGGGGAGTCCAGATTTTGCGACCCTACCCGATTTGGAGAGCACCAAGTGAGCCACTCAATTCTTAACGAAGATCAATTTCTGCCCCGCCACATCGGCCCCAATGCTGCTGAACAATCTTTAATGTTAAAGGCAGTCGGCTACAGCAATCTTGAAACATTCATAAGTGACGTCGTGCCCGAATCGATCCGAATGCGCAGCACCCTCTCATTCGGCCAAGGGCGGAGTGAGACTGCGGTGATAGCCGAGTTGCGCGAGTTGGCAGCGCGTAACCAAGTTCTCACCTCGCTTATCGGATGCGGCTACTACGGCACCCATACACCATCGGTCATTCTGCGCAATGTTCTTGAGAATCCGGCTTGGTACACCGCCTATACGCCTTATCAACCAGAGATCAGCCAAGGGCGGCTAGAAACGCTTCTGACTTTTCAGACGATGATCGAAGATCTGACGGGCTTACCAATCGCCAATGCCTCGATGCTTGATGAAGCAACAGCCGGCGCCGAAGCAATGGCCATCGCACATCGCACGTGGCAGGGGAGTGATGATGCAGTTTTCATCGTTGATGCAGATGCTCATCCGCAGACTTTGGCCGTTATCCAAGTAAGAGCCCGCGCCATTGGCATTCACGTTGAAAGTCTCGACCTTGGTGAAGACTTGCCGAGCAACTTCGGCGTCCTTATTCAATATCCAGGTTCTTCTGGTCGCATTAGAGAACTTGCACCGCTCGTCGAGAAGATACATGCCGGTGGTGGTCTGGCGATTGTTGCTGCCGATCCTCTGGCGCTCGTACTGTTGCAGTCACCTGGTAGTCAAGGCGCAGACGTCGCCGTGGGAAGCGCACAGCGCTACGGCGTGCCGATGGGATTCGGCGGACCACACGCGGGATATCTGGCCGTACGCACAGGGCTCGAGCGCACGATGCCCGGTCGGTTAGTTGGTGTGAGCGTTGACACTCACGGCACTCCTGCGTACCGGCTCGCTCTACAGACGCGAGAACAGCACATACGCCGTGAGAAGGCGACGAGCAACATCTGCACGGCACAGGTTCTGCTGGCAAATATGGCCGCCTTGTATGCGGTCTGGCATGGGCCGGATGGGTTGCGTCGAATCGCCTTGCGTACCAATCTTTTTGCCAGGATTTTTGCCCAACTTGCTAGCGGTGCAGGGTATCTGGTGGCTGAAGGAGATTTCTTTGACACCCTTACTTTGAGCCGGGCAGGTGGCGCCAAAGGGCTCGTAGAATCTGCGTTGAGCGCCGGAATCAACATCAGGGCCGTTGACGAGCACCGCGTGAGCATTTCCTTCGATGAGACAACGACTCCAGAAGTGCTAGTTCGCCTGGCCGCAGCTTTCGGAATTCTCGACGTAGACCAGAGCCGAATTGAAACGCTGGCATCGAAGGGTGGGTTTGAACTTTCGTCAACACTTCTTCGAAGCGATGAGATTCTCACCCATCCGGTCTTCCATGAACATCGAAATGAGACCGCGATGATGCGTTATCTGCGTTCTCTCGCTGATCGCGATCTAGCTCTAGATCGAAGCATGATTCCGCTTGGCTCTTGCACGATGAAGTTGAATGCAGCCACCGAGATGGAGCCAATTACCTGGAATGAATTTGCGAATCTGCACCCATTTGTGCCAGCAGACCAATCACGAGGCTCACGCGAATTAATCGCTCAATTATCAAAATGGCTCATTGAGGTAACCGGATACGACGCGATCTCACTCCAGCCAAACGCCGGAAGCCAGGGCGAGTTTGCTGGATTACTGGCAATCCGTTCGTATCACCAATCTCGCGGTGAAGGGCATCGCGATGTCTGTCTAATTCCATCGAGTGCGCACGGCACGAACGCGGCCAGCTCGGCCATGGCAGGTTTGAAAGTCGTGGTCGTCAAGTGCGACGACGCAGGTAACGTAGATCTGGTTGATCTAAAAGAGAAGATCAACTCTCATTACGAAACGCTGGCTGCCTTGATGATCACATATCCATCAACGCATGGAGTATTTGAAGAGGCGATCCGCGACATCTGCGCCAGTGTTCACGATGCTGGGGGACAGGTTTACGTCGATGGTGCCAATCTCAATGCATTGGTTGGCATTGCTCAGCCAGGAAAGTTTGGGGCAGATATTTCGCACCTCAATCTCCACAAAACTTTCTGCATCCCACACGGTGGGGGCGGGCCTGGCGTAGGGCCGGTCGCTGCGCGTGCCCACCTGGCACCTTTCTTACCAAACCACCCGCTCGACCCCGATTGCGGACCTGCAACCGGGCCCGGGCCAATCAGTGCCGCGCCATATGGTTCAGCGGGAATTCTCCCGATCTCTTGGGCTTATTTGCGTCTGATGGGTGGAGAGGGAGTCACGATGGCCAGTGCCATTGCAATGCTCTCGGCCAACTACATTGCAGCACGCCTTAATGAACACTACCCAGTGCTCTATACCGGGCGTGCGGGTCGGGTCGCGCACGAGTGCATTCTCGATGTCCGAGCCATTACAAAATCAAGTGGCGTGACCGTTGATGACATTGCAAAGCGCTTGATGGACTACGGTTTCCACGCTCCAACCATGTCATTCCCGGTGTCTGGAACACTTATGGTCGAACCAACTGAGAGCGAAGACTTGCGCGAGCTCGATCGCTTTATTAATGCAATGATCAGCATCAGGCAAGAAATTCGTCAGATCGAAAACGGCGAAGTCGCGCATGCCGACTCGCCACTGCACAACGCCCCGCATACGGCGGGGGAGTTAGCCGGTGAGTGGAACCACTCTTACTCGCGCAAGGTAGCCGCTTTCCCAACTGGCGAAACCACCATGTCGTTTGCCTCGAGGGGCAAGTACTGGCCGCTGGTCGGTCGTATCGATGGCGTTTTCGGAGACCGCAATCTCGTCTGTGCCTGTCCGCCGATGAGTAGTTACGAGTCGTAATGGATCTAACCAGACTCATCGATCAGAACTCACGAGCGACGATTCCGCTAGTTGCGACTCTGGGAATAGTGATCGAAGAAGTGAGCCTGGATCCGATTAAGGCGATTGCCTTCCTGCCGGATCGACCAGAACAACGCAACCATGTCGGGGGACCGCATGCCGGGGCGATCTTCACCATGGCCGAGACAGCCAGCGGCGCCGTCGTCCAGGCACTTTTTTCGGATCTGTTTGCCGTGGCAACGCCGTTGATCATGAATGGTGAAATCACCTACCGTGCTCTTGCCCTCGGCGACATGCGTGGTGTCGCGACCTTGCGTGACGGCAGAGCCGAGCTTGAGCGAGTCCGCAGTGAAGTTGCTGCCGGCTTAAGACCCGAGTTCTTCATCGAAGTGGAGATAACAAGTGCGACTGGGGTAACCGGGGCACTTCTGACGCACTGGACACTGAAGCCAAAGGGGTGACTTAAGCGTTAGCACCTGGAATACACCGTGAAGTGCACCGTTTCATGGTGTAAACTCTGGGTATGGCGAAGAGGCTGAGCGTAATTCTGGGTGATGGGGACGAAGAGCGGCTAAAGCCGTTCTTCGATGTGGGTACCAGCCAGCACGAGGCACTGCAACGGTGGGCTGAACAGAACGGTTCAGGTGCCGTTAATTCCGAGGCGGCTCTGATCCGCGCCTTAATGCAAGCGGGGGCGGAGGCGCTCGGTGATGAGATTCTGGACTCCAGTTATGTCGAGTTGGCGCGGCTCTACAACAAGCCTGAGGAGGGCGTTGAGCGACGTTTGGCGCGGGACCACTACATCGAACGCACTGAAGCCACTCTGTGACAGTTATGCCGTTGCGTGGTCAAGTGTTTCGAGTAGATCTCGGGTACGGTGCGAAACCCTGGCTCATCGTCAGTAATAACTCTCGTAACCGAAACCTAGAGACGGTAATCGCGGTCCGCATAACCACCACGAACAAGCATGAGAGTCTCCCAACGGTCATTAAGTTATCCCACATCGACCCGCTAGTTGGTTACGTTTTGGTGGACGACCTCATCCAGCTCTATCGGGACGAACTGACGTTGCCGCTAGGAACGTTATCGCCTGCGACCATGCGCGCGGTAAGCACCGCCATTCGAGTCGCGGTGCCTTAGACAATTTGGCGTGAGCGAAGCCACCGCTCGGCGTGAGCGAAGCCACCGCTCGCGGAAGGGGTGGGGCAAATCTGATTAACTTAACATAATGTATATTATCGGCGTTGTGCGGTCAGGCGGCGGAGCCCCCACTTGGTGATCTGCCAGATCGCTTCGAGAACAATCCCCTTCGACATCTTGGAGACGCCGCTCGTTCGCTCGACAAAAGTGATCGGCACTTCAACGATCTTTAGTTTCTGCTGCCAGGCCCGCCAAGCCAGATCTATCTGAAAGCAGTAACCATTTGAATCAACGCTAGATAGATTGATTTTTTCTAGAGCCTGCCGAGTAAAGGCCCGGTAACCCGCCGTCGCATCATGTAGATCGAAGCCGAGGGCGATCCTGGCGTAGCCGTTCCCAGAACGGGAAAGTCCCTGCCGGATGGTCGACCAATTGTCGACTTTTCCGCCGGGTATCCAACGTGAGCCGATAACCAAGTCGGCGCCGGATGCGATAGCCGTTAGCAGCCGGTCCAGTTGCTCGGGCTGATGGGAGCCATCGCCATCCATTTCTACGACTACGTCGAAGGGACGCTCAAGTGCCCAGGCGAAACCTGAGAGGTACGCCCGACCCAGGCCTGTTTTCGCCGACCTTTCGAGCAGATGCACTCGTGTGGAGGAGATCGACTCCACGATGCCGCCAGTGCCATCAGGCGACCCGTCGTCGACCACTAGGACTTGGATTTCATGCCCAGGGAGCACCAAGGCCAGAACTCGCTCTATGACGCCTTCAATGCTGGCTGCTTCGTTGTAGGTCGGGATGATGACCAATACCGATATCACTTCATGCCCGCCTGTACCGCTCGACGGAGAAACGCCAGAAACACGAGGAAGATCATTACCAATTCTGGCCACCTACCCAACCGGTCGGAAATCGTGAGGCGTTCTGTGATGGGCAGATCAGCTTGGAGGACCGTTGATTTGAAGAATGGGCTCTCCTGGATGATCGTGCCATCTGGCGCCAGTAGTGCACTCTTGCCCGATGTCGACACGGAGATGATGCTTCGACCGTGTTCGATTGCTCGTTCCCGGGTCACCGCCAGTTGTTGCAGAGATTCGGAGGATCGCCCAAAAGTAGCGCTGTTGGTCTGGACCGCCAACAGATTTGCTCGCCCATTCACGATTGCTTTACGCACTAGATCGTCTTCAATAATCTCAAAGCAGATGACGTCAGCTAGATGTATAGAGCCAATCTGATGAGTCACAGTCTGTCTGCCAGGCTTCATATCTATGATCCGTTTTGCGACCGGTACCAAGGCTTCAGCGAGACCGCGCAATGGAAGGTACTCACCAAAGGGCGCCAAATGTTGCTTGATGTAGATCGAAGTGGGGCCCACGTTTGGCACCCAGAGCACTGAGATATTTTGAACGGACGGAGTTTCAGATACTCCGCCCACGAGTATCGGTACCCCCATTTCGTTGGTGATTTGGGTTATCAATTCGGTTGCGAGTCCATCATGGAGCGGATCGACATCTGATGCATTCTCTGGCCAGATGACTAAGGCAGGTTGTTTCGCCTCTCCCCCACGAATTCTGGTGGCGAATGTTCTGGTTGTCTGAACATGGTATTGGAGTACTGCTTCGCGCTGCGCATTGAAATCCAGTCCGAGCCGCGGAACATTTCCTTGGACCGCAGCGACGTTGACCGTTTGAGTTGCGTGATTGGCCGGAATAGCCAAAGGTGCTACGAGTAGGGCTATCAGCGCCAACAAGAATGTGAGCCTTCTTGAGTTGCTCAGAAGAAGTGCGATCAGACCAGCTAGAGAGGCCACGGCGAAGGTGAGTAATGGTGCGCCGCCCAGAGAGGCGATTCTGGTGAAATAACTGGGCTCAACAAAGGCGAGCCTTGCCCAGCCGAAACCACCCCAAGGAATACGCGACCTGATTGCTTCGTCGAGGACAAAAGCTCCACCGATAACGAGTGGTAGCCAACGGCTTTCCTTGAAGGCGCGCATCGCAAACCCGACCGGGGCCAGGAAGAGCGCTTCAAAGAGTGAGAGTGCCACCCACGGAAACCAGCCAACGTACGAGGAAGCCCAATGGAGCACAATTAAAAAGAAAAATGCAGAGGTGATGAATGAGCCGATCGCGACTGTCCGCATATGGGTACTGCGCTGAATGGCATTGACCCAGAGTGCTATTCCGATCGGCAGAAGCCACCATAGGGAGATAGGCGCGAAACCAGCGCTCATTAGCGCGCCTGCAAGTAAAAATTTACCTGCTTGTCGGAAAGATGACTTCGGATTTCTCATGGTCTGAGTGCTGCAAGCAATCGTTCCACGCTCGACCCTAACAAATGCTCATCCTGAAGAGAGCGGACTCCTGCTAGATCGCTGATTTCACTTGGGATGTTCAATGAAATTCTCTCAAGCGGGACATCTATCGCACAGTTTACGAGAGTGGGTGCTATTGCAAGATAGTCAAGAGATGCCGTGATTTTCTTCTTCAACGTCGGTGACAGCTCGCTTGTCGGGTCGAGGGTCGCTGCAATGAGGTGGTCAAGAAATTCGTATTGATTTACCAAATTTGCTGCACCCTTCTCCCCTATTCCGCGAACGCCAGGGAGTCCATCTGAAGGATCACCGCGGAGAGTCGCGAAGAAAGAGTACGACTTGCTAGGAATGCCGTACTTCCTCGTGATCCAATTTTCATCGACTAGCTCGTGTTGCGAAACTCCGCGGGCGATGTAGGCGACTTTCGTCTGACGTTCGTCGTCGACTAGCTGAAAAAGATCGCGATCACCGGTCACGATAGTCGTGGGTCCTTCTTCGCTATGTACCAGTGTGGCAATCACGTCATCGGCTTCGTAGTCATCGGCACCGTGCATCGCGATACCAAACGCCTGGAGTGTTTGAAGCAGAATTGGTATCTGTGGGGCGAGGGTGTCCGGGATCTCTTCGTCCTCATCGCCTTTTAAGCGGTTCGCTTTGTACTCTGGAAAGAGCGCTACTCGCCAGGAAGGACGCCAAGCGCAATCTAAGCAAGCCACTATCCGATCAGGGCGGTACTGAGTGATCAAGCGAGCAGTCATGTCGAGTACCCCGCGAATTGCATTGACCGGCTGGCCACTCTGAGAGACGAAACTCTCTGGCAGGCCGTAATACGCTCGATACCAGAGCGATGCTGTATCAAGAAGCAGAAGCGAACTCATATCGCCTCAGCAACGGATTCAGACGCTGTCGCCACGACGCCACGGAAAATTGATTTTCGGGCCGCCGATGATGCTTCTCGCAGGGCAGAATCATCGGTGATAGTCGCGATCTGACCGAGCAAATCGATAAGTTGCTTGCAGTTGCGAACAAAATCCCCAGCGGTCAAATCAGAGTCGCGTAGAACAGACTCCAAACGATGTCCACTCGCCCAGCGATAGGCAGCCCAAGAGAATCCAGGGTCAGGTTCGCGTGCCTCCGTCAGCCGATGAGAGTGTTCGATCGCAGTTAGATTCGACCAGATGGCCACCATGGATGCCATGGCCTCCTGGCTCCGTCCGCTCGGCGTCTTTATTACTAGGTGGTCAACTCCACGCGATTCATGAATGAGTAACGAAACGGCGCCAGCCAGTTCCGGAGGTGTTAGACCACGCCATACGCCCTGTTGGATGCATTCGGCCGTAAGCAGGTCGAGTTCCGTGTAGATAGAACCAAGCAGGCGCCCGGTAGCTGTTGCCTTCGAATCAGCCAAGTATCCAAGTTCGGCAAGAACGGCACAGATTCGCTCGAAGGTGCGGGCAATGACATGCGTTCGATTCTGGATTTGATCGTCGAGTTGTTTACTCTCGCGCCGTAGTCGGTCGAGGCGCTCGGCCCATCTGGCGTGCTCTTCGCGTTCGTCGCAAGAATGACACGGGTGATGCCTTAGTGCTGCACGTAGATCGATTAGAATCGCGTCATCAGCGGCGGATGACTTGACGCGAGGCTTCTTCACGTCAACAAGATCCAGCCCCGCCAAGTTGGCCGCCAGTTCACGCCGTGATCTTGGACTTCTAGCATCGAAATTCGCGGGAATTCGCAGGCGGCCAAGGGCAGTTACGGCCTCCGAAAAATCTACGACGGTCAGTCGCACTACGCGTCCATCTGCGGCTAGAACCGTTGGTCTTAGCCCGTCGAATCCAACGCCGAGTCCGGGATCAAGGATCACGGCAAGGCCGCCTCTCCGCCCGGAACTAACCGTAATCACATCTCCGCGGTGAAGTTCTTCAAGCGATGCGGCAATCGCCGCGTTCCTTGACCGGCTCCCGGCCCTAGAGAGTTCTTGCTCGCGGTTCTTGATATCTCTTCGAATTTTTGCATATTCGGCGAAATCACCAAGATGACAACTCATCGATTTCCGGTAGCCGTCCATCGCTTCTCGATGTTGGTTGACTTGACGAAGTAGGCCGCTAACCGAGCGATCAGCCTGGAATTGAGCAAAAGAAGATTCGAGCGAGTCGCGTGCCATCTCGAAACCAAGTCGCTCCACCATATTTATGGCCATGTTATAAGTGGGAGTAAATGATGACCGGAGCGGATAGGTTCGAGTCGAAGCCAGACTCGCCAGGTAAGTCGGGTCGAGATTCTGGCCCCAGACGGCTACCGCATGTCCTTCGATATCGATTCCACGCCGTCCGGCCCGTCCAGTGAGTTGGGTGTATTCGCCCGCTGTGATGTCGACGTGCGCCTCACCGTTCCATTTCACCAACCTCTCCAGAACGACCGAACGTGCAGGCATATTTATCCCAAGAGCCAGCGTCTCAGTTGCGAAGACGGCCTTTACCAATCCCATTTGAAAAAGGGTTTCGACAACCTCTTTAAAGGTCGGAATCAATCCCGCATGGTGGGCTGCGACCCCACGTTCTAGCCCGTCGAGCCATTCATGGAAACCCAATACGTACAAATCTTCATCGGGCAATTGGGCAGTGCGCTCAAGCACGATGCGCCGGATCGTCTCTCGCTCATCCTGATCGGTCAGTCTCAAGCCACTTGCTAGACATTGGTGGACCGCCGATTCACATCCTGCGCGGCTGAAGATAAAAGTGATCGCCGGCAGTAGATTCTCTGCTTCAAGAGCGGAGATGACTTCGGCTCTAGAAGGTGTGAAAACGTCGTACTCACCTTTACGCCTCTGATGATGGGCTAATGATCTCTGGGCATCACGTGCGACCCGAATCAGATCCCTATTCACTTCGCGCTGGCCCTCTTCGCTAAAGAGATCAAATAGCCGGTGTCCAAGAATCACGTGCTGAAAGAGTGGAACTGGACGATGCTCGCTGACGATGATTTCTACTTCACCGCGAATGCTCTGGAGCCATTCACCAAATTCCTCAGCATTCGAGACGGTTGCCGAGAGAGAGATGGTCCGTACTGACTTTGGTAAATGGATCAGCACTTCTTCCCACACGGCACCGCGGAACCGATCAGCAAGGTAATGCACCTCATCAAGAACTACATAACCGAGCTCTTTCAACGTCGATGAGCCCGCATAGATCATGTTGCGCAGCACTTCAGTTGTCATAACGACGATTGAAGCCTCGCTGTTTATGCTCGTGTCTCCGGTAAGCAGTCCAACTGACTCCGATCCATACCTCTGCACGAATTCCGCGAATTTCTGATTGGAGAGAGCCTTGATCGGTGTTGTGTAGAAACACTTCCGACCGTCCCGCAAGGCCAGATGCGCGGCGAACTCCCCCACAACGGTTTTGCCAGCGCCGGTTGGCGCGGCCACCAATATGTCATGCCCGGCTTCTAGGCTCTGGCAAGCGTTGAGTTGAAATTCATCGAGCGGGAAATCATACGTGCCGACAAATGCACTTACCTCAGAACGATCAAAATTGCTCCGCGTCCGCGCTGCGGCATACCGTTCTGCTGGCGTGGGCATAGCGTTGAGCCTAGGCGCTCAACGGGTCACGCAGGGAACTCCATGCGAGCAGTGCGTTCTGTGCGATCGTGACTCTTGTTGGCAGAGTTCCTTGCCGCTCTCCGTCTGCATATGCGATGGCATCTGCGTCGATCTCAACACTCCGCGCTCGCCGGATCACCACTGCTGGATGAGTGACGTGCGTCCCGGCATAGACACGTGGGAAGACGCGCAGAAAAGCCAACTTTGAAAGTGGTTTCAAGATTAGTACGTCCAGCCATCCATCGTGGATCTGGGCTTGTGGGCATATCTTCATTCCGCCGCCGTAAGATGCCGCGTTTGCGACTGCAACTAGCATCGCCTCTGTATCGAAGGTTTCACCATCTATCGTAAATCGATACTGTCGAGGTTTAAAGACTGGTAGTTCACGGGCGATTGCCACGTTGTAGCGCATTGGTCCACGTGGCCAGCGCATGGAGTTTGCCCGCTCATTCACCATCGAGTCGAACCCGGTGGACAGGACGGCACCAAAGAAACGCTGATTCGCCAGACCAAGATCAATCGGCTGGGGTGGTGCAGTGAGAATGCGTTGCACGATCTGCTCAGGGGAATCCAGGGGCATGCCTAGCGCGCGGGCGAAGTCATTCCCGGTGCCAGCTGGGACCACGCCAAGTGGGACACCCGATTGAGCTAGCACTTGAATGACCAAGTGGACAAGACCGTCCCCGCCAACTGCGATGACGCCATCGCTGCCTTCGGCTACAACCAGGCGGGTCTGGCTCAGAGTCTCCTCAGCCGAACTTGCGTTGATGACGGTTCCAAGGCCGCCTGCTTGCTGCAATTGTTCAACAACTTGTCGACCGATCCGGGCACCACGACCGCCACCTGAAATTGGATTTACTACCACGCTGATTTTAGGCATTAGATCTCCTCAGGTGGTGGGATGGGCGAGACTTCGTCGTCACCGATCGCGTATTTCGCGGCTCGTTTGCTCCGCCTTCGATCCACCAGCAGGGCAATGCCTGCAGCGGCGAAAAAGAAGAGGCACAGGGGAAGGGCCAAGAGTGTCATAGTCAATGGATCGGCAGTGGGAGTGAATGCTGCAGCAAAGAGAAAGATTAGAAAGACAGCAATTCGCCACCAGCCAAGAATGGTTCGACCAGCCAGTACACCGGCCAGATTGAGCGCCACCAAGATAACCGGCATTTCGAAGGAGAAACCGAAGAGCAGAGTCAGGCGGGTGACAAAATCGAGGTAATCATCGAATCTAATGAGGTTGGTCAAGGTAGATGGTGTGAAGCCTATTAGCATCCGCACTGCGATCGGCAGAATCTTGATTGCTACGGCAGCGCCAGCGGCAAAGAATGGCGTGGCAATAGCGACGAAGAGCAGAGTCCATTTACGCTCACGTCGGTGCAAGCCTGGGGCAGTGAAAGCCCATATTTGATAGAGCCAGATCGGGGCAGCGAGCATCACTCCGGTAATGAGTGCCACGCGGATCTGTAAATTTATCGGACCTAGCACGCCATTTATGTAGAGGATCCCGCAGTTTTCAGAACCCTGCACCACTCGTAAATCGCAAATTGGGGCTGCCAGGAATCTAATAATGCGGCGATAACTAAACCAGCCCACCATCGACAGGGCCAGAATCGAAACCGTAGAAACGACTACTCTGCGCCGCAACTCCCTCAGATGGGCAAGGAGCGGCATGCTCTCTCTTCGTGCCATTTGATCGTCGAGAGCAGATCAACTACTCGGTTGGAGTCGTCGGAGGTTTTTTGTCCGGTTCATCGCTCTTGGAACTATCTAGATCCTTGACTTCGGCTTTGAAAATCCGAAGGGATCGTCCGAGTGCTCGAGCGCTGTCGGGGAGGCGTTTGGCACCAAATAGCACCACGACGACCAGAAGCAGAATGAGTACGTGGCTTGGCTCTCTAAGGTTCATCAGCGCTCTTCCTCGTTCGATACTTGCGGGCTCTGGCTGAGTCTAGTTTGCCTGATGGTTTTAACCGAACTAATAGCCTCGATGAGCCGCCTGACTTCGCCTTCTAGGCGGCGGAAACTTAGATATGTTCGGCGAAGGAGCACGATCCACGTCAGCAATGACCCAACCAGCAGGGTTACCCATAGGACTACCCAAGCGGTACCAGTCATGTTTTTAACCTACTCCCCCTCGTAGTTGGCCAACGCTAGCCGGGCGGTAGCGCGAATTTCGTCCTGGAGGTCGGCATCGCTGGTGACTACGAGGTCGCCACCTGCACTTAAGGCCAACCGGAGCAGCCAGTTTCGATCGCCAACGGCAAGAGTTGCGGCAACGCCCGAAGGATCTGCTTCGCTGAGGACCTTTGCTCCATAACGCTCAATAATCCACCGGCCACTTGGCGCGAGCGAAATTTGGTACTTGGGGAGCTCCAATTCCTCGTCGAAGGCTGCGACGGGACCCAGTTCGTGGCTCCGTGCCGTCGATAGCGGTACTGCACCATAGATTCGATCAAGGCGGAAGAGGCGACGGTCTTCCGCTTGCAGACACCATGCTTCCACGTAACTGATTCCATCGATAAGTCGTAGGAGCATCGGCTCGATGGTGCGACTGGTCATTTCGTCACGGCTGGAAACGTAGTACTCGATCTCAACCTGTTCGCTTCGGAGTATCGCCGACTCGATCGTTTTGAAATGTGCGGTGTTCTGGCCTGTCGGCCTGGCTGAAACGACGAGTACTTGCCTTTTCAACTGCGCCATCTCTGAGGCACGCTGCACGCCGGCCTGGATTTTTGCCTGAGCTGATCGCAAATCTTCGTTCAATTCAACGTTGGGCAAGGCGCCCAGCAGCGAAAGACCCATCGACAAGGCGATGGCTTCGTCGGAAGTGAGCGAGAGAGGCTTGGCTAACGTATCTGCATTTTCAATCGAGATATGTCCGCTCTCAAAATCGAGATCTATAAGTTCCAAGTGTGTATAGCCAGGCAAGCCACACATCCACATCAAATGTAAGTCGGATACGAGTTCGCGTTCTGTGATACCCATGCTCTCGGCCGCCTCGTCGATGGCGATTCCTTGGTGCGTTTGAAGGAAAGGCACGAGTGCTAACAAGCGAGCGAAGCGGACAAGTGCATTTTGGGTACTCACTTGACGACCGCCATAAGGGAATTGATAACTTTTGCTCGCAGTTCTGGTGGTTTTACCACCACGACGTTCTGACCGAGCCAGAGAATCTCTCTAGCAAATGACTCGAGGTCGCTGAAAGAGATTTCGATTTCATCCCACTCTTCGTCAAGACTCTTTGTAGCGCTCGCCGCACGTCGCAGCGCGATGCATCTATCTTTGGCCACCCGGAGAACTGCGGTCTGAGTTTCATCGCCCTCTGATTGGCTGATCTCATTTCGAAGATCCAATCCATCGGGCACGAGAAAGGCCGCGGCACCTGAGATGAACCTGGCTTCGCTGGTAAAGCGCGAGAGCCGAAAGACGCGACTGGCCCTCCGCTCGAGATCCATGCCGACGAGGTACCAGGCACCATGCCAGGAGAGAACGCCCCATGGTTCAACTCGGCGGTGACTTATCTGTCCGTCTCGCCGTCGGTAATCGAAAGAGATTCGCCGCTGCTCCTTAACTGCCTCCCAGACGTTGGGGAAGGAGGGTTCCATCCCAGATAAGTGGGCTTCAAAAAGTTCGTCACCTACAAAATCCTCCCCCGCTGCGCGCAACTTGAGTAACGCGGACTGCGCAGGATTGGCAAAACTCATTTCGCGCCAAATCTGCGCGGCCAGAGTGACCACGGACGCCTCTCGAGGAGTGAACGAGATAGCCGGTAGTGAGTAGGTTTTGGCATCGATCCGGTAGCCATCCTCCAGATCCAGCAGCGGATCACTGCCTCCGGTCACGAGTGGAATCCCGAGTTCTCGGAGGTCGTCCTTGTCGCGCTCGAACATTCGATCATTAGCCTCGGGAGTCCCCTTGTACCCAGCTACCCTTTCGAAAATCTCAGCCTTCGTCAGATAGCGACGAGTAGCCAGAAGCGCCATCGTTAGATTGAGGAGGCGTTCGGTCTTTGCCGCTGACATGGAAGCAAGGCTAGTCTCACCGCCTATTTCAGCCTGCGTCAATCAAGCCTTGACACCCAATAAGGTTGGACTATGACCCGAGCGACTATCGCCCTTGCCCTGATCCTTGGCCTCACGGCCTGCACCTCGCAACCGGAACCGAGTATCTCCAGCACTCCGGTCGCCGCAACGCTCTTGCCAGCTGTCTCTGGGGCAATGAACCAAGCGCCATCGATCAGTAAGCCAACTGGCGCTCCCCCAACGACTCTAGAGATTCGAGATGTCGCAGTCGGCAGCGGTGGAGCAGTTCTCTCCACATCCACGGTCACCGTGCAGTACACCGGTCTGTCCTGGTCTGACGGGCAGACTTTCGACTCATCATGGCAACGCGGCCAGTCAGCTACCTTCGCACTAGGCCAAGTAATTGCCGGTTGGCAGCAAGGCTTGCTAGGGATGCAGGTTGGTGGTCGACGATTGATCGTCATCCCTCCAGCACTCGGGTATGGGGCTTCCGGGAGCGGCTCCATCAAGCCGAATGAGACGCTCGTTTTCGTAGTAGATCTACTTGCAGTCAAGTAATCAACAGATCTGAAGGAGGAAGTAAATGAGCCTAGTCAAACCTGAAATTGAATTTCCTGACTTCCCAGTCCCGTCCGATCTGGTGATTGAAGATCTCACGATCGGGACAGGCGATGAAGCCACCGCAGGCTCGAGCGTTACCGTCCATTACGTAGGCGTCGCCTACTCAACGGGGGAAGAATTCGATTCTTCCTGGGCGCGAAACGAGCCAATCACCTTCGGGCTCAACCAAGTCATTGCCGGTTGGCAGCAGGGCATCCCTGGAATGAAGATCGGCGGCCGACGGAAACTAGTCATTCCGCCGCACCTTGGATATGGCGATCGTGGCGCCGGCGCAGCTATCAAACCCGGCGAAACCCTTATCTTCGTTGTCGATCTTCTTCGAGTGTAATCACATCGAGTTTATTAGACGCTCGACTCGGTCATCTACGGACCTGAAGGGATCTTTGCAGAGCACGCTGCGTTGAGCCTGGTCGTTAAGTTTCAAGTGGACCCAGTCGACCGTAAAATCTCTACCCTTCGCCTGAGCCGCCGCGATGAAATCTCCGCGTAATTTCGCGCGAGTCGTCTGCGGTGGCAATTCCTTTGCCCGTTGGATGCTCTCCTCAGTGCAGGCGCGATCGACTAAGCCATGTCTCTCTAGTAGATAGTAGAGACCTCGGTTGCGCAAGATGTCGTGGAATGCCAGATCGATTTGGGCGACCCTGGGAGAATTCCAATCAAGTTTATGTTTATCCATGTAGCGAGTTAATAGATTCAATTTGATCACCCACTCGATCTCTCGATCGATCGTAGAGAAATTTTGAGTGGCAATTGCGTTGAGTGTTCTCTCCCATAGGTCGACTACAAACAGTGTTCTAGCATCTTCAATTCCTTCTCGACTCACAAAGTCCCGTAATTTGACTAGGTATTCGCCCTGCAGGTCTAGCGCACTGATCTCCCGCCCATTGGCCAGTTGGAGTATGCACTGTCCCGTGAGATCGGCGGAGATGTCACGGATCGCCTTAATCGGATTCTCCAGGGTCAGGTCCCGCATGACGACGCCGGCTTCGATCATTTGTAGGACTAAATCCGCCGATGCCACTTTCAAGAGAGCAGTAACTTCAGACATATTTGAATCGCCGACGATGACATGTAGCCGTCGGAACTGATCTGCGTCGGCATGCGGTTCGTCTCTTGTGTTGATGATGGGACGTGATCGAGTAGTAG